>Ga0299915_10000477_pt1 | contig 30002 bp, 23 predicted proteins | sample RVTome_13_FD_200263 | JGI IMG/M metagenome (GOLD analysis project Ga0299915, IMG submission 200263) | Soil microbial communities from uranium-contaminated site in the Upper Colorado River Basin, Wyoming, United States - RVT92D227 (version 2) ...
GAATAGGTATCCGTCGTGCCGAACTTCTCCCGGATTCCGGTAATCACGTAAAGCAGCAGATAAATCGTAACCACAACCTCTGTGGCGATGCCGATAAGGGCGGTCTCCTTGAGGGCGGGGGCCAGGCTGACCAGGCTGAGATGAACCGCGTTTTCCAGAAGGCAGAGCCCCACCACGGTCTTGATGGCATCGCGGCGGGAGAGAATGGCGTAGAGCCCCAGGATGAAGACCGTGAGGGCGACGGCGAGATTGGTGCGAAAAACGCCCTCTATGGCGAGCGGGGTTGGGGCAAGCACGTGGACGTAGGTATGGGTGAATTTGTAGAAGGAGATGAGTACCGCCGCGGCTATCAAGACGGAAGGGCCAAAGCCGATGATGGATTTGACCTCCTCCTCGCCGGTACGCCGGATATAGTGAAGCAGGAGGTAAGGAGTGATGATGGCCTTGGTGAAAAGGGCGACCAGGGCCCAGGCATAGAGGGCCGGGTTGTGAGCGGCGAAGGCGAAGATGAGGCCGCAAATCAGAAGCGCCTGGCAGCAATAGGCCGCCGCGGAGCGCTTCAAGTTAGGGCTTTCCACGGCCAGCAGGCTGGTGACGATCATCAATAGACTGAGGGTCTCGATCAGCCGGACATTGTATTGCATCTTCTCTCATCCTTGGGGCAGAGGTTGGCTTGCCCCATCGCCGTCGCGGAAACCTGTCACCATCATCTTGTCCAGGGGAGTGGCCGGCTCGAAACAGCGGCCGCAGCGCTGGCAGGTGCCCATGAAGACTTCCACGCGCAGATGAAGGTCCTGCGTGTTATTGGTGGAAGTCTCGAATTCCTTGGTGACGGTGATGGCCTTTTCCGGGCAGACCTCCGCGCAGCGGGCGCAATAGGTGCATCTCTCCAGGAAGAAGTCGAGCACGCGGAGTTCCTGGGAGGGGTCGGAGACGACGATGGCGCGCGGGGTGCAGACATTGGCGCAGCCGGCGCAGCCCAGGCAGCGTTCCGCCTCCACCGTCACCCGGCCGCGAAAGCCCTCTTCCGGAACTCGCGGCTTGAAAGGATAGGGCAGAGTCACCCTTCCCGCCTTTATACAAATCCACGCTTCTTTGAGTTTACTGATGATCATCTCATGCTCCCAGAGCGGCAAATACCAGGGCGACCACAGCGACGAAGACGACAATGCGAGAGTAAAAGACCATGGCCTGGTCAATGCGCAGCCTGGGGTTGGCGACATTGGCTATCTCGACCAGGACCAAGACGACTGCAACCTTGACGAAATTGAGCAGTGTCGCCAGGGGAAGCCCAAGATGGGTCGGCCAGGGCAAGAAGACCGTTACGAGCAAGAATCCGAAGATAAGGGTCTTCGCCTGAGCGGCGAGGCGGAAGAGGGCGAGACCCGGGCCGGAGCGCTCGATGAAGGGACCGCCCATGATTTCGGTTTCCGCTTCGGGGATGTCGAAGGGAAGTTTGCCCACGTTCGCCTGCAAGGCAAGCAGAAAAGCGATGGTGGCGATTACCCCGGAGACGGAAAAGCCTACCGCGCCCTGGCTGGCGATCATGCCGGCGAAGGTGAGGGTATGAGCCTTCACGGCGATGGCGACCAGGGCGATGGCCATCACCGGCTCCGCGGTGAGGAGCATCATGACCTCACGGCTTGCTCCTATATAGGCGTAGGGGTTGCCGGAGGCAAAGCCGCCCAGGGTTATTGCTACCGTCGCCAGGGCCAGCAGATAGAGCAGCGCGATGACATCTCCGGCGAAGTTCAGCGGCGGCGCGCCGGCCAGGGGCACAAAGAGCGCGGCCACCATGATGGCTCCCAGACCGAGTATCGGCGCCACCGCCCAGACGCCCGCGCCGAAGCCCACCGTCCCCTGGGGAGTGAGGTCTTCCTTGCCCAGGAGTTTGAGCAGATCAATATAGGGCTGGGTTATGGGCGGGCCCTTGCGGGAATGGAGAGTGGCGCGCAGTTTGCGCAAGAGGCCGTCGGCCAGAGGCGCCAGCCCCACCAGCACCACCAGGTTAACTATCGCCAATCCGATTATCTCAATCGTCTGCGCCATGCCTTGCTCCGTTCCGTTCGCTGCGCCCAGGACTCGCCCGTTCGCTGCCCTCAGGGCAGGCTTAGGGCCGTCGGTTTCGCGAGAGTTCCTCCAGTTGTCGGCGGGTGATGCTTCTCTCCTCGCCGGTCTTCAGGTCCACTGTCTCCACCCGCTCGGTGCAGGAGAAGCAGGGATCAATACTGCCCAGAATGATGGGGACATCAGCGATGGTTTCGTCCTTTATCATGGTGGGAATAGCCTGCAGGTTGGCATAGGTCGGGGCGCGCACCCGCCAGCGCTCGGGCCGGTTATCGGGACCGCTGAGGAGGTAATGGATCGCTTCTCCCCGCGGGGCCTCGATGCTGCGGAGGCCTTCACGGCCGGCGGGAATCGCTTCTTTCATCTCCGCCATGATGGGGCCCTCGGGCATCTGCTGGAGGGCTTCTCTCACTAGGCGGATGGAATCAAAGGTCTCCTCCACCCGCACCATCAGGCGGGCGAAGATATCCGAGGAATCGTGCACGGCCACCTTCGGAGGGAGTTCATCATAGGCGGCGTAGGGATGGTCAACGCGGGCGTCAATGCCCACATTTGAACCCCGGGCGACGGGGCCCACCACGCAAAGCCGGCGGGCCTCGGCCTCGGAGATGCGGCCGACCCCTTGAATCCTCAGACGCAAGGGGGTATCTCCGGCGATGGCATCGGCTACGGCCAGGGTCTCGGTCTCGATCTTTCTGATGACCTCGAGGATTTTGGGATGGAGGTCGGCGGGAATATCGCGGCGCACCCCTCCGACCAGGTTCATGCCATAGGTTTTGCGATTTCCCGTGATTTGCTCACAGAGCCACATGATGGGCTCGCGGATTCTCCAGGACTGCATGAGCACAGTATCGAAGCCGATGATGTGGCCGGCGATGCCGAGCCAGAGGAGATGGGAATGGATGCGCTCGATTTCCAGCATGAGGAGGCGGATATAGCGGGCGCGGCGGGGGACTTCGACGCCTGCGGCCTCTTCCGCGGCTTCGCAGTAACAGGTGGAATGGATGAAGCCGCAGATGCCGCAGATGCGCTCCGCCACAAAGGGGATTTCATTGTAGGTCAGGACGCTGTCTCCCAGTTTTTCGATGCCGCGGTGGCTATAGAAGCCGCGGTAATCGCAGTCCACGACTCGCTCTCCCTCAACATAGAGGCGCAACTGGGCGGGCTCTTCCAGCACCGGATAGAAGGGCCCCACCACCAATGTGGAAGTGCCGGCGGGAGCGGGCTTGAACTTCATCTCCACTCCGGCCTGAGCGGGAGGCTTTATGTCATAAGGGACATCTTTCCGGAGCGGATAGAGTCCCTCCGGCCAGTCATCGGCGACGACGAGACGGCGGGGGTCGGGATGGCCCTCGGTTTTCACTCCGAGCATATCCTGGATTTCTCTCTCCGCCCAGTTGGCCGCGGGCACCGCCGGAGTGATGGAGGGAACCACCGCACTGCCTTCAGGGACTCTTGCGGTCAGAGAGACGAAGAGTTTATCCGGGTCGAGGGAGAAGAAGTGAGTGACGGCGAAGGCGCCGTTGGTCGCCCGGCGGTCTGTGGCCGCGCTGATGAGGAAGCGGCCTTTGAGGTCATCCTGGAGGCAGCGGGCGGCATCGGCGAGCGCCTTTGCCTCAACTTCCAGGTAGAGTTTCCCGGCCACGGGCTCGCTGGTGGAAAGGAGGGAGGTCCCCAGCCGGCCCCGCAGCGTATTTGTGATTTCCGTTGTGGTCATTTTCACCTACCTCAGAATCCAGAAGAGCGCGGCCACCACGAGGGCTGCGCCCGCAACTTGCCAGACGAGATACATCTGGGGGATCCCCCCGTGGGTTTGGCGGATGCGTTCGCTCAGCCTGCGGCCCGCCTCCACCAGGGGCCCATAGAGCCATTTGTCCAGATCAAAGGCGCGCGCGAGGCTCTCCGGGTAGCCGGCCTTGGGTGCTCCGAAGGTCGGATAGAGGCGGGCGAAGGCTCCCTTGAAGGGCCCGTAGAAAGACCGCGCCTGGTAACGCGCCATTTCATTTGTCACCATCGTCCCGCAATGCCATTCGGCCACCTTTCGGCGCGCCGCGCCGCCGGAGCGCAAGAGCCACCATCCCAGGCCCATGCAGACCAGCAGGATCACCAGCGCAACCGGCGGGAACCAGACCGCGGCGGCCTGGTTGTCGAGCATCAGACTCAGCCCTCCTGGTGCACTTCCTACAACAGCATCGAAGCCTGGCCATTGCCCAGGCGGGAGGGCCGCGGTGACCGCCCGATGGACGACGGAAAGTGGCAGTAGCGGGACCAGCCCGAAGAGGAGGCAGAGTCCGGCAAGTATGAGTTGGGGAATCTGCATGGTTGCCGGCACTTCGCCCGACTGCAGGGAGTTGCCTTCCGGGACAGCGAGAGGGCCGAGAAAGGCGGCGCCGATGAATTTGAGGAATACTGCCAGGCTCACCAGCGCGACGAACATTGCCATCACCCCGAGGACGACAAAGACCGGCACTGGTTGGGGAGCGAGGATAGAGACCGCGTAAAGCATCCACTTGCTGACAAAGCCGTTGAAGGGAGGAATGCCGGCGATGGAAAGGGAGGCGATGGTAGCCGTCACCGCGGTGAGCGGCATGACTGCTCCGAGGCCGCTGATAAGATTCAGATTGTGGGTTCCGGTGCGAAGACGAATGGAACCTGCGCTGAAGAACAAGAGGGGTTTATAGCAAACTCCATTGAGCATATGGAAGACGGCGGCGAGCAAGGCGAGGAGCGCGACGGAGGGATGAACCGGCAAGAAATAGAGCGCCATGCCTAGCCCGAGCAGAATATAACCCATCTGACCGATGGCATTGAGTGCGAGGAATCTCTTGCAATCATCATGCGCGACCTTCTCACCCAAGGCCGCAAGCGTGCCGACGAAGATGGAGCCCGCGCCGAACACGGCGATGACTATTCCCCAAATCTGGGAGTAGTCGGAGGCGGGGAGCATCCAGCAGAAGACCCGCACGAGGCCGTAGACACCCAGATTGGTCATGGTTCCGGCAAAGGCCGCGGTGGCGACACCAGGGGCTGCCTCATAGGCGCCCGGAAGCCAGTCTCCGAAGGGCAACATTCCCGCCTTGGTGCCGAAGCCGATGAGCCACAACCCCAGCAGAATATGCACCAGCAGAGGGCGGGTTCCGGCGAGAAGGGTGAGGGTCTGCTTGCTGTCGGCAAAGGTGAAGGAATGGGTATTTCCGAAGTGCCAAAGCAGGATAGCGGCGACGAACATTCCGGCGGTGGCGGCATGGGTTATGAGGATATACTTGAAGCCCGCCCGCAGGCTGACGGTGTTGCCCTGTTCGAAGACCACCAGCGTGTAAGAGCAGACCGACATGATCTCCCAGAAGATGATGAAGAAGAACCAGTCGGCGGCGCATACCACCCCGAGGATGCTGGCGAAGAAGAGGAGCAGAGGGGGATAGTAGCGCGCCAGGTGCTCCTTTTCGTAGCGGGCCATGTAACCAATGGAGTAGAGCGTGGTGAGAAGAGAAATGACGGATACGATGAGCAGGAAGAGGGCGCTCAGAGAATCCAAACGGAAGATGAGTTGGGCATTGAGCAGGGGCATGACGAGCAGAGGCGCGGTCTCAATCGGCTGGCCGCTCAGCAGTATTTGCAGGGCCGCCGGGAAGACGAGCGCGGAGGAGATGGCAACGAAAAAGACCGCCACCCAGCCCACCGCGCGGCGGCGATCCGCCACCAAGGCGGAGACGCCGCCTCCCAAAACCAGAATTGCAGCCGCGGAGAAGATTGCCTGCTCAGGACTCATCTTTTCTCCTCTTATCTACCAAGAAAGCCTCCTAGGGAAGCACCATCTGAGAGACCAGCGGAATCGCCAGCAAGGGCATGGCCAGGCACAGGAGAATTCCGACGACCAGCACGCCCTCCATGATGGGCGAATCCTGGGCGGCGAGGGCGGCCTCAGAAGGCTTGCCCAGGAAGATCTTTTGCCCTATCCACAAGAGCCAGCCGAAGGAGATCACGCTTTCGCACGCCAGCAGCAAGAGGACCACCCAACCTGCGGGAGACTCGAGGGCTCCCACGAAGATGAGGAACTTGCTCCAGAAGGCGGAGAAGGGCGGCACTCCGGTGGCCGCCAAGACCCCCACAAGATAAGCCACTCCAAGCAGCGGCCGGCGGCTGGCCAGACCTCCCAGCTGGCTTATGCTTCTGGTGCCGGTGGAATAGGCGATTGCTCCCGCGCAAAGAAAGAGCGTAGCCTTCGCCACGCCGTGGCAAAGGATGTGCAGGACTGCGCCCTGGTAGCCGGCGGTGGAGCCGGCTATTCCCAAGGAAAGTCCGACGAAAATATAGCCCAAATGAACTATGGTTGAATAGGCCAAGAGGCGCTTGAGATCATCCTGTCGGAAATAGGCGAGAATCGCCATGAACATGGTGAGGAGGGCCATCACCGCCATGAAGAAGCCGACGCCGGCGGGGAGATGGAGGCCGGAATAGAGCACCCTGGCGATGAGATAGACGCCGGCCTTCACCATGGCGGCGGCGTGAAGGTAGGCGCTGATGGGGGTGGGGGCCTCCATGGCGTCCGGCAGCCAGGTATGAAAAGGAATCTGCGCCGATTTCGCCCAGGCCGCCACCAGGAGGAGCAGGAAAGCGGTCACTTTGAGCGGAGTGGCGAGCTGGCCTAGGGCCTCGAAGTTGAAGGAGTGAGCAAAGACAAAGGTCACGAGGAGGGCGAAGATGAAGGCGAGGCCGCCGATGTGGGTCATTACCAGGGCCTTGAAGCCGGCGCGCAAGGATTTTTCTTCCTGGGTAAAGGAGATGAGCGCCCAGGAAGAGAGGGTGGTGAGTTCCCAGAAGATGAAGATTTGCAGAAGATTGGGGGAGAGGGCGAGCCCGACCATGGAGCCGATGAAAACCAGGAGCCAGAAGAAATAGGAGGGGCGGCCTTTGGTATAGGGATGTTCCGCGTTGCGCGGGCTCAGATACTCGGTGGAATAGACCACGACCAGGAAGCCGACGAGAGCAATGCCGACCAGCATGACGCTGCCGAGAGAATCGAGGGCAAAGCCGAAGACGCCGGTCATTTGCAGCCAGGGGAGGCCGGAGATTTCATATTTCACTGGGGCGGAGGGATATACCGCGAAGACGCAGAGCAGGCCGCCGAAGAGGGTGACGGCGGAGGCGAGGACGGCGATGAGGTCACAGAGCCGCCCCCGGGCGAGGCCGGCGAGGAGCGCCCCAACAAATGGAGCCAGGAGCGTTAGTAGAAGCAAGTTGAACATGCTGTCATTCATGCGCCGACTCCAGTCATGCCAGAGGTCATGCCACAGGTAGATTCGCCGGGGCGAACGAGCTTCTTCTCCTGCTCAAAAAGCGCGGAGAGGCACTCCACCAGCCGCGAGACCGATTCCTCGACCGGGGCGGAGAGCTCTGCACCATAGGCCGTCTGCGCGGGTTGAATTCCAACCAGGCCCACCCGGGCTCCGGTTTGCGCTCTCAGGTATTGCATAATCAGCCTCAGGGAGACGTCGTGGGTGGTGCAGGCGCGTTGGGGGAGGCTTTCTTCCTCGAAGAAAGCGATCTCCCCGGGGGCGGCGCCCCAATCCACCGCATCAACCAAGAGAACAGAATCCGGCGCGCTCGCCTCCGCTTCGCCCAGGTGGCGCTCCGGCGCAGGGCCGGCGTCAATCAGGACCACCTCAGCGCCGGTCCGGCGCAGCAATTCGATGAGATGCGGGCCCGCGCCGTCATCCCCGCGCAGGGGATTGCCGATTCCCATCACCAGGGTCTTTCCCCGGAGGTTTTCCAGCAAACGCTGGGCCGCTTTCTTTTCGAACACGCTCATTCCCTTCGCCTCTAGGCCGGCTCCATGAGGGCTCTTATCTGGCGGTAATTGAAGACCGGCCCGTCCAGGCAGACATACTTGTCGCCGATGAGACAATGATTGCACTTGCCCACACCGCAGCGCATGTGCCGCTCCAGGGTGGTGATGATCCATTCTTCCTCCAGCCCCAGTTTCACCAGGTCTTGCACGACGAAGCGGATCATTATGGGAGGGCCGCAGACATAGGCGGCGGTCTTCTGCGGGTCAATCTTGATCTTCTGGAAAAGGCTCCCGACCACGCCGACATTCTCCTTCCAGTTATCATCCGGCACGTCCACGGTGACGAGGAAGTCCATGTCAGAGCGAGTTTTCCACTGGGCGAGTTCGGGCTTATAGACCAAATCCGCGGGGGTGCGGGCGCCATAGAGGAGGCGAATCTTGCCGAACTTCTGCTTTTGCGCCAGGGCTTCCATCAGGAGCGGCCGCAGCGGAGGAAGGCCGATTCCTCCGCCGATGACGAGAAGGTCGCGGCCTTCGGCCTCATCGAGGGAGAAGCCGTTTCCGCAGGGGCCCCTGACTCCCACCTGGTCTCCGATGGAAAGAGCGTGGAGGGCGCGGGTCATCTCTCCGGTGCTGCGGACCGTGATCTTGAAATCTTCTCCTTCGACTCTGCTGGAGGCGAAGCCGAAAGGCGCTTCGCCGGCGCCGAAGACGGAGATTTCCACGAACTGGCCCGGCTTCCAGGTGAATCTTCCCCTCGCCTCCGGATCGCACATCCGCAGGGCGAAGGTGCTGGTGTCCCCGGTCTCGGGCTGAATGGAGACAATTTCGGCGAGGTGGGGAAGGAATATGTTCTCAGTTCCTAGGAGGCCCATTCTCCCCTCCGAATTCGCAAGGTTACCTCAGGCATGGGGTCTTCTCCCAAGCAGACGCTGACACATCTGCCGCATCCGACACAGCCATGGCGGCCGTTGCGGAGGACGAATTGATATGCGAGTTTGTGGAAGAAGCGGGATTTCAGTCTCTGGCATTGCTCCTTGCGCGGGTTGTGGCCGCTGGCTTCGCGCGTGAAGCAGGCGAAGGAGCAGGAATCCCAGTGGCGCCGGCGCACTCCGCCTGTGGAATCGGCGTGGTCGAAGACGGTAAAGCAGTTGCAGGTGGGACAGATGTAGGCGCAGCCTCCGCAGCCCAGGCAGACCTCGCCCATCTTTTCCCAGAGGGCGTCATCGGTCTTGCCGAAACTGATTTTTCTTAAAGCCGCGGCGAAGTAGGATTTCGGCTCTCCGAAGGAGTTCTCCGCCTGCTTTGCCAGCCGCCGTTTCTCTTCCAGGTCTTTTTCGTCGGCCGGGGAAAAGAGATTGCTGTTATCCTCCACCAGGGCGGCGCCCTTCGCCGATCCCGCCTCCACCAGGTAGCCTTCACCGAGCGCGGTCAGCTGGAGGTCATAGCCGCTCTTGAGGAAAGGTCCTCCCTCTCCGCATACACAGAAGCAGTTCTCGCCCGGCTGGTTGCAAGCGAGGGCGATGAGAAGGCTGTTTTGTCTGCGCGCGGAGTAGTAGGGATCATCGTAATCCCGGCTGAAGACCTTGTCCATGAAGTTGACCGCGGTCACATCACAGGGCCGGACTCCCAGGAAGACGCGAAGCCTTCTATCGAAGGCCGGCTTGAGGGAAACTCCCCTCTCCTTGCGGGAAAACTCAAAAAGCGGCTCGACCTGGGGAAAGAAGAACCTCTTCAGGGAGGTCAGACTGGTGGAATAGTCCCAGGCGATCTGGCCCGGTTCGGTGATTTCGCTGTAATCCACCTCTCCGGCAGTGGTGCGCGCCGGCGCAATCACTGCGGCGAGAGCAAGCAGCCTGCTCGCCAGGGCTTCCAGGGATGGTTTGGAGATCTTCCAGGCCTTCTCACTCATCTCAGGCTCCCTCAATCCTCACAGCCACCGGCTCGATGAAGGGGAGGCGGTCCGCGGCCTCTCTCTTCTCCTCCAGCACGGGAAAGGCTCTTTCTCTTTGCCAGAAGGGCAGGAGCACGACCCCCGCGGGGACCTCTTCGCTGATGCGGAGAGCGGCGGTGAACTCACCCTCTCGTCCGACGACTCGGACTTTGCTTCCATTGCGCAGCCCAAGCCTCTTCGCGTCGTCCGGGTTGACCTCGACAAAGCCGGCGGGGAAATCTTTTATCTGGAGGGAGAACTCTCTCCGCAAAGTCGGGCAAGAGAGCACTACCGGGTCTCCCTCCCACGAAGAGACGGAGAAATCCACCGCCAGGCAGAGAGGAAGGGCGGACTCGCGGGCCGGGGGTTCGGCCTTCAACTCCAGCGGAGGCGTGACAGAGAATTCGCCGCCGTGCAGGAAATGGATGGGCAAGAGCCTTCCATACCCCTCCTCCAGAGACGGGTAGGAAATCCTCTCGTAGAGAGGGGTGAGGAGGGCGATCTGATCCATGACATCACTGGGGCTGCGAAAGCCGAAATCCGTTTTCATGCTTGCGGCGAGTTGGCAGACTATTTCCCAATGAGGCCTTGCTTCCCCCGGAGGCGAGACCCCTCGGCGGACTCTCTGGAGGCGGCCGTCCAGGCTGGTGAAGGTGCCATCTTCTTCCCCGAAGGCTGCGCCTGGAAGCACGACATCGGCCCTTTCCGCCAGTTCTCCGGCGAGGCTGTCTTGGACTACCAGGAAATCGAGGCCTTCCAGGATTTTCCTCACCGTCTTGTGGTCGGGAGTGGAGAAACTGGAATCATCCGCCATTATCAACATGCCGCGAACCGCGCCCTGCATTTCCCAGAGACCGAGGCCCCTCTGGTGAGGAAGGCGAGCGCCCCAGGCGGCCTCAAAGGCCTCCCTCGCCCGCGCCTCAGAAATGGGCTGATAGCCTGTAAGGAGGGCGGGGTCGAGACCCATCTCGTGAGCGCCGCGGGAATTCGCCTTTGCTCCCAGGGCAAGCCAGCCGCCAGTGGCATCTGCACCGGGAGACTGCTGGCCCATTGCCTGGCCCAGGGCAAAGAGGCTGCTGACAGAAGAGATGAGGTCTTTTGCGCGGGGGTCGCGCAGTGCGCCCCGGCCTATCAATGCTACGGGCTTTTTTGCCTCCACGAAGGCCTGGGCGGCCTGGCGGATTTGCTCTATCGAGACACCGGCTGCGGCGGCGGCTTTTTCCGGGCTAAAGTCGGCAAGGCGAAGGAAGATAGAAGCCAGGGATTTGACGATTGCGTCCGGGAGAGTAGTGAAAAAAGAGGTTGTGAAGGTCGCTGCGATGACTCCCGCAACCACCTCTGCGGCCCTTCCCGGGGAGGGCTGCAGATGAAGCTCCGCTAGCCTTGCCATGCGATGGCGGCGCTGAGTCACCGCGATCAACTTGGTTCCCCGCCGCCGGGCGCGCAACAGCCTGGCTGTTATCGCGGGGTGTTCATCGCCCGCGTCGGTTTCCACCAGGAGAATGAGGTCGGCCTCATCAATACTGGGGATGGAGGAGCCTGGATAGGGCCCGGAGGCGGCGGCCCAATCGAGGCGGCCGGAAAAATCAACATTGTTAGTGCCCAGAGTCTGGCGGGCGAGGCGCATGAGGGCGAAATTGGCTTCATTTGTGCAGCCGGCCGAGCCCAAAACCGCGAGCGCCTGGGAGCCGTGCTGCTGCTTGACTTGCTGGAGCCCTTCGGCGGCGCGCTGAAGCGCCTCTTCCCAGGTGGCGGCAACGAGTTCGCCTTCTTTGCGGACCAAGGGATTGGTCAACCTCGCCGGGCTCATGGAGAGTTCGTAAGCGTGCCAGCCCTTGATGCAGAGGCGGCCCTGTGAGACCGGATGAGCGAGGCTGGGAAAGACTCCGGCGAGCCGCCCCTCCTCACTTCTTAGGTAGAGTCCACAACCACACCCGCAAAATGGACAAGTCGTCAAAATAGCGGGCACTTGTCCCTCCTTGATTTTAAGCCATTAAGCGGACACTTGATGAGGCTTGCAGAGGAAACCATCGGTATGTGAAATACTGCGCGATATTCTGTTATTTTTTTCACGAACCTCACTATTATAATCTCAGAAGACGAGGCGTCAATATCAAACGGAAGTATTTTTTTCGGTATTTTTCGGATAGTGTGTGACAATTATCACAAAGTCATTATCCTTATTCCCCAGAAGCACTCCCGGATGAGCAGAATCTCTTGAGAACGGCTTTTCTTGCCTCTTCCGCGGTGGTGATGCGGCCTTCTATCTGTTCCGAGAGGAGGAAACGGTGCACCTCGCCCACCCGGGGCCCGGGGCCGATTTTCAGAAGCGCCATCACTTCTTCTCCGCTCAAGAGGGGCTTCATGCGGGCGAGTTCGGCGGCTTCTCCGATGCGGCTGACGCGTCCCAGCAAGTTCTCCAATCTTTGCTGAAAATCATCTTCGGGGAGGACGTGACTGGCGGCGACATCGGCCTTTGCCACTTCCACTGCGGCCTCGAAATCCTCCCCCAGTTCATACATCAATCTTCGCACCGCGGCATCGGACCATTCGGACTGATAGAAGGTGATGCGCAGATGACTGCGAACCAGGCGTTTCACCTGCGCGCAAAAATCCGCCGGCTGGCGAAGCCGGGAAAGAATCGCTCCGGCCATCTCTGCGCCGATCTCTTCATGGCGATAGAAATGGACTCCATTTTCATCCGCGGAAAAGGTGGCGGGTTTGGCGATATCGTGAAGGAGCAGCGTCCAGCGCAAAGTCTTATCCGCGGGCGCCAGGTCAACCGCCTCAAGGGTATGTTCGAGCACATCCTTGAGGTGGTAGCGCGGTTCTTGCGGCAGGCGCATCGCCTCCAGTTCGGGCAAGGTGTGATGCGCCAGGCCAAGACTTACGAGGCGCAGGAGGCTGCGGCCCGCGTTCGGGCTGAGCAAGATGGCATCATACTCATCGCGGATTCGCTCCCAGGAGATGCGGGCTATTTCCGCGGCGAGTTCTTTGATTGCCTGCTCCGCGCCGGCTTCGAGCGAGAAGCCGAGTTGCGCGCAAAAGCGCACCGCCCGCAGGAGTCGCAGCGGGTCTTCCCGGATGCGCTGGTGCGCCTCTCCCACGAAGCGCACCAGGCCTGCGCGAAGGTCTTGCTCTCCGCCATAGGGGTCAACAACCTCGGCGGTGTGCACATCTTTCGCCAGGGCGTTGATGGTGAAATCGCGGCGGGCGAGGTCTTCGCGGAGGTCGCTTCCATAGGTGACAGTCGGGTGGCGATCCTGGCCGTCATAGGCGTCGGCGCGGAAGGTTGTGATTTCGGCCTTGAGACCGTCCTTCTCCAGGCCGATGGTGCCGAACTTCTCGCCCACGGCCCAGACCGCATCGGCCCAATCGTCCACCCGCGCCCGCGTCTCCTCGGGGAGGCAGTCGGTGGCGAAATCCAGATCCTGGGTCGGCCGGCCCAGGAGTTCGTCCCGCACCGCCCCGCCCACCAGGTAGAGCCGCCGGCCGGAGAAGGCTTGTTTCAATTGTTCCAACAACATTTCAGACATGGATTGAACCACCAGGACACCAAGGCACAAAGGTGGGAAAAGGGGTGGCATGGGCTTCCAGCCCATGATAATTACACGGGCGAGACGCCCGTGCCACGCCTTTCTTGGCGGCTTTGTGTCTTGGTGGTAACCCTAGACCCTCGATTCCGGACTCTTCGACTCGCCCAGCGCCTCGTTCATACTGCCGGTGCGATAGCCCTGCAAATCGAGAGAGATATATAGGAAGCCGATCTCTTTGAATTTGGTTACCACGGCCTGGCGAAAGTTTTCATCTAAGAAACGTGCGAGGTCGGACTCGTTGACCTCGATGCGGGCGATGTAGGCGGTGTGTTGCGGGCCGCGGGTTCCAGAGCCAGCCTCCCGGTCCGCCTGAGGCCCGAATGATTGGGCGGACGCACCTCTCCTCCCCCCCTGTGGGGGAGGAGTAAGGTGGGGGGAGGAATCCGCCACCCCCACCCTGACCTCCCCCGTCGAAGGGGGAGGTGAATCCGTTGTCCGCTCCCCTTTCTCCGATTCCCAGCCGGGGGCGCCCGGCTGTAGGGCGGGGCCTCCGCTTGTCCTGAGTGAAACCGGAGGGTGCCCCGGCACTTCTTCTTCAGGAACTTCATTCGGCAGGGGCTGCAGCCCATCCCGCCGAGGCGGGCTCGGGGCAGGCCGCTGCCCTGCAACTTCAGGAGCGCCGGAAGTGCGGGGTGCGGCAATCTCTCCGCTGTCCCCTGGCGTATTGGCGGCGGGCGCGGCCTCACCTCCCCCCTTGTGGGGGAGGATTAAGGTGGGGGGAGATTCGGCGGAGACCGGATGGAGGCGGACCCGGACCTGGTGGATTCCCTGGGAGTGGAGGAATTCTTCGGCGGCTTCGACCAGGGCGAGGCGCTCTGCGGTTATCTTGGTTCCATAGGGAAATCGGGAAGCCAGGCAGGCAAAAGAGGGCTTGTTCCAGGTGGGGAGGCCCAGTTCGCGGGAAAGTTCGCGAACCTCCGCCTTGGTCAGGCCGGCCTCTTTGAGGGGGCTGCGAATCCCCAGGGCGGCCGCGGCGCGCATCCCCGGGCGGAAATCGCCGGCGTCGTCCGCGTTTGCGCCATCGGCGACGCAGTTCAGGCCTTTTTCCTTCGCAATCTCAAGTAATCTGCCGAAGAGTTCGCTCTTGCAGAAATAGCAGCGGTCGGGGGGATTGTCGCTGTAGCCTTCGATGCCGAGTTCGGATGTATCAATATATATGTGGCGGAAACCCAGTTCTTCCGCGAGCCGCCCGGCCTCTTCCGCCTCCCGCGAAGGATAGGTCTCCGAACGAGCGGAGACCGCCAGCATCTTCTCCCCCAGGACCTGGTGCGCCACCGCCGCCAGGAAAGTCGAATCCACCCCGCCGGAATAGGCGACCACAAGGCTGCCCATTTCGGCGAGGAGGTTTCTCAGGTTTTCGAGTTTGTCGTTAGGCACCGTTTCGCCACACCGAATCTCAGCCAACGCAATCAAAAGCGACCATAGAGGCGCGGCTTTGCGATGGCGTCTCATGATCCGTCAACTAACCGCGTAGAAGTTCCCTGCAACACTACCTCCCCCCTTGTGGGGGAGGACTAAGGTGGGGGGCTGGAGAGAGGATGCGCAGCAAAGCGACCACCCCCACCCTTCGATTTCACTCAGGGCAAGCCCCAACCCTCCCCCATTGCAGGGGGAGGTGAGCTATGCTTGCCCGCGTCATCTGCTTGTGAGCGCGCCTCTTGCAGCCGCCCGCACACCCATTCTCTCACTAATGCGGGGTTTTGGGAACTTCTGGGAGGAATGGATTTACCACGAAGACACGAAGGCACCAAGACAGAGTTTGCCCTTCACACTGTCAGGGGGGAAGGTCGAATTCGTGCCCGGGGCGCTGGAAGATGAGAGCGCCATAGGCTGCGCTGGCGGGGCTGGGTTCGGTCAGTTCGCAGCGGTTCACTAGTTCGGCGAGCAGGGCGTCGCAGAGGGCCTGGCGATCGCGGCAGACGGTGACCCAGCGCGAGCCGCCGCCGGCGCCGGGGGTAAGTTGACAGACGGTCAGCAGAGGCTGGCCGGGGCCGCGGCGCGGGAAGTGGACGCGCGGGCTGATGGCAACGATGTCGGAGAGGTCCATTCGGCGCGGGCGGCCCCACCAGTCGGCGAACTCCAGATAGGTATCGCTCAACCGGACTGAGGCACCGCGAAGGAGACGCCAGAAAAGCAGGGCCATGAAAGAGGTGAAGGCCCAGACGAAGAGCAGGAGGGGGATGCCCTTGTTATAGTCGCGCGAGACCAAGTCCGGCCGGCGGTTGAGCAGGAAGAAGGCGATGCGGACGACCGGCACCCAGAAAGGGAGCGCCAGGAGCGTGGTGAGCGCGGCGGCGACATAGGAGCGCGGGCGGCGATAGAGCCAGATTCGCTCACCCGCGCGCAGGCGGAGGCTTGGTTCGGACTCGACGGTGGTTTCGTTCGCCTGCGTCTGGTCATTCATGGCAATCCCTCACTTGCTCTCCAAATCTGACTTCCAGCCCTTTGAGAGGGCAATGGCAGGGTGCCTCAGGCACCCTGCCCTACGGAGGTACTGCTCCAAAGGTGAAGGCTGAAGGGCAGAGGCGGTTGAGCGGGCAGCCGGGGCACTCGGGCCGCTTGGCGGCGCAGATGCGGCGGCCGTGCAGGATGAGCGCGTGGGAGAAGAAGGTCCAGTCTTCTTTGGGCAGGAGGGCCTGGAGTTCAAGTTCTATCTTGTTGGGGTCATTCTCTTTTGCCAGGCCGAGGCGCGCCGCCACCCGGCTGACATGGGTGTCAACGATGATTGCGGGGCGGCCCCAGACGGCGGCCTGGAGGACATTGGCGGTCTTGCGGCCGACTCCCGCGAGAGTTGTCAAATCCTCCATTTTGTCCGGCACTTCGCCGCCGAAGCGGGAGACGATTTTCCGGCAGCAGGAGATGATGTTCTTCGCCTTGTTGTGATAAAAGCCGGTGGGCCTGATCTCTTGCTCGACCTGGGAGAGAGGGGCCTCGGCCCAGTCGGCGGCGGAGCGGTATTTGGCGAAAAGGAGGGGCGTAAGAGCATTGACGCGCTCATCGGTGCATTGGGCGGAAAGAATGGTGGCGATGAGGAGTTGCAGCGGAGTCTTGAAGTCCAGGGTGCAGTGGGCGTCAGGGAAGGTCCGGCGGAGGAGGGCGACTATCTTTCGGGCGCGCGCTTTCAAATCTGCCTGGGCCTTTTGGGCTGAGCCGAGGGTTGGCATGATATTGTCACCCCTAATGTGTGGCAGGTCGCCGCGGCGACCCGCCCTACGGGTGCGTCTCCGTTCCGCTGTCAGTTTAGCATATCAATCTCGGGTCAGACTACGGCGAGAATTCAACCGCCAAGGCACAAATGCCGCAAAGGGAAACGGAGAAGCGGTGGAGAAGACGAGCGCGGTGGAGAGGGCGATTCTGATGTCTCGCAAGACTGCTCTTTCGATACAGGAAGACGGCTTTCTCATCAATGGCCGGCCTACCTATGCCGGGCGCGTTTATGGGGAAATGAAAATCGAAGGGCTGCTGCTGAACGCGCGCATGGTGCAGGGAATCTTCGATGATTTGAACCCGCAGACGCGTCGGCGGTGGGCTTATCCTGACACAGGCGTGTGGGACCCGGAGCGGAATACCAGGGAATTTGTTGAGGCGATGCCGCTGTGGAGGGAGCATGGGCTGCTTGCCTTCACCCTCAATCTGCAGGGAGGCAGCCCGGAAGGTTACTCAAAAGAACAGCCCTGGCACAACAGCGCCTGGACGCCGGAGGGGGAATTGCGGCCGGAGTATGCGAGCCGCCTGCGCCGAGTGTTGGATAAGGCCGATGACTTGGGAATGGCGGTCATCCTGGGGCTTTTCTATTTCGGGCAGGAGGAAAGGCTGAAGGATGAGGCGGCGGTAAAGCGGGCGGTTTCCAATGCTGCGGAATGGGTTTTGAAGGAAGGTTATACGAATCTCTTGATTGAGATAAACAATGAATGTGATGTTCCGTCTTATCAGCACGAAATCCTGAGGCCTCAGCGAGTGCCTGAGTTGATTGAGCAGGTCAAAGAGATCGGCCAGGGCCGCCTTTTGGCGGGGACGAGTTATGCGGGAGGGAGCATTCCCGGAGAGAAGGTGGCGGCGGTTTCGGATTTTCTCCTGCTGCACGGAAATGGAGTGGAGGAGCCGGAGCGGATTGGAGAGATGGTGCGCCAGGCGCGCGCCCTGTCTTCCTATCGGCCCAGGCCGATTCTTTTCAATGAAGATGACCACTTCGATTTCGACCGCCCGAAGAACAACCTGCTGGCGGCAGTGGGAGAATACGCCTCCTGGGGATACTTCGACCCGGGCGAGAGCAACTATGGTTCGACTGCGCTCACCATGAATTGGGAGGGCTACCAGTGCCCGCCGGTGAACTGGGGAATCAACACTGCGCGAAAGAAGGCTTTCTTCGGGCTGGTGAGCAGGGTCAGCGGGGCTCTCCGGGAGGGGATTTCTCTTGACAGTAGGGGGGTGGTATGCTAGGATGATTTTGGTGGTGAGGCCCTGTGCGGCCGGGCGAGGGGATTTGACCGGTTGGTCCGAGAGGACTACCGGTTTTTGATTTAGGTGTGCGATGGGAACGAAAAGAACTCGAAAACCCTCTGCGGCGGGCAGGGAGAAGGAAAGGCCGACGGCCAAGAAGGTGCGCGCCGCCGCGACCCCGGACGAGTTCAACGAAGTTGTCCTGACCCCGGAGGGGCAGCGCCAGGTGCAAAGCGAACTGGAGCACCTGAGGAGCGTGGTGCGGAAAGAGGCGCTGGAGCGGGTGCGGACGGCGATGCAGTTCGGGGAGCCGATGGAAAACGCCGAGTTGGAGGAAGCGAAGGCGCAGCAGGCGACCATAGAAGCGCGCATCCAGGAACTGCAGCGGCTGCTGAAGATAGCCCGATTGGTTGAGAGTGTGGCGGCCGACGGGTGTGTACATGTGGGGACGACGGTGCGGGTGAAAGACGCCGACAGCGGCGAGGAGTCTGCGTATCGGATTGTGGGGGCGATGGAGGCGGATCCGGCCTCACAACGGATTTCGAATTTCTCTCCCATGGGAAAGGCCTTGCTTGGGCACAAGGCTGGTGACCGGGTAGTCGTCTCGACCCCGGTAGGGAGCACACAGTTCATCATTGTAAGTGTAGCGTGATCCGGTGCATGAGCACGACGAAGTATTCCTCTCCCGACTCTCTCATCTGAAGGCCCTGCAGGAAGCGGGGCGAGACCCTTTTGTCCACACCAGTTTCGAGCGCACCCATCTTGCCGGGGAGATAGTGAACCACTTTTCCTCCTTGCAAGAGAGTGAAGTGCGTGCCGCGGGCCGACTGGTTTCCCTGAGACGGCACGGGCGGGGGACTTTCGCCCACTATGTGGATTCTTCGGGCCGGCTGCAACTCTATTTTCGAGAGGACCAACTGGGGGAGGAATCCTACGCTCAACTGCGCCGTGCGGATGTGGGAGATTTCGTGGGGGTAGCGGGGACGCCGTTTCGCACCCGCACCGAAGAGATTACGCTGAATGTGAAAGAATGGGTATTGCTGGCGAAGGCGCTGCGGCCTTTGCCGGAGAAGTGGCACGGCCTCAAAGATGTGGAGACGCGGTATCGTCAGCGCTATGTTGACCTGATCGTCAATCCCCGGGTGCGAGAGACTTTTCAGGCGCGCGTGCAGATTATCCGCACGCTGCGAAATCTGCTGGACCGCCGCGGCTTCATGGAGGTGGAGACCCCCATGATGCAGGCCCTCCCCGGGGGAGCGGCGGCGAAGCCCTTCATTACCCATCACAACTTCCTGGACCTGGACCTCTACCTGCGGATTGCGCCGGAACTCTACCTGAAGCGGCTGGTGGTCGGCGGGCTGGAGCGGGTTTACGAGATAAACCGCAATTTTCGCAATGAGGGCGTCTCCTCGAGGCACAACCCGGAATTCACCATGCTGGAGGCTTATCAGGCTTATACGGATTACCGGGGGATGATGGAACTCGCCCGGGACTTGATTTGCGCGGCGGCGGAGGCGGCGCATGGAAAACTGAATTTTCCCTATCAGGATAACGAGATTGATTTGGGCCGCCCCTGGGAGGAGATTCCCTACTGGGAGGCGATTGCGAAATACTCCGGAGTTGACCTGCGGCAAGTGAAAAGCCTGGAAGAGGCGAAGGAAGTCTGCAAAGGGCTGGAACTTCCCGCGCAGTGCGAGCGGAGCGTGGTGAGCATTGTGGACGGGGTTTTTGAGCATTATGTCCAGCCGAACTTGACTCAGCCCACGTTCATCACAGATTATCCGACAGAAGTCTCCCCTCTGGCGAAAGAGAGGCGGGATGATCCCAGCCTGACGGAGCGCTTCGAGATTTTCGTCGCCTGCCAGGAATTGGGCAATGCCTTTTCCGAGTTGAACGACCCGACGGAACAGCGCCGCCGCTTTGAGCAGCAGGCGCGGGCGCGGGCGGAGGGGGATGAAGAGGCGCATCGGCTGGATGAAGATTTTCTGCGGGCGCTGGAATATGGGATGCCGCCAACGGGCGGGCTGGGCATTGGCATTGACCGGCTGGTGATGCTCTTGACCGATTCTCCCTCCATTCGAGATGTCATCTTCTTCCCCCACATGCGGCCGGAGCGGCCCGGTTCCGAAAAGACCGAGGGGGAAGGGCAAGATGAGTGATGCCAGAGAAGGTCTCTGCGGCCTCTATGTAATCACCTCCGCTCTCCCCGAAAAAGGACGAAGCCACCTCGCGGTCGCACGCGCGGCGGTTGAGGGCGGAGCCGCGGCAGTGCAATTGAGGGACAAAGCGGCGACTACCCAGCAACTGCTGGAGACGGCGCGGCAGATTCGCCGACTGACGGCAGAGACGGGAGTGCTCTTTTTCGTCAATGACCGGCTGGAGGTGGCGCTGGCGGCGGAGGCGGATGGAGTTCATCTGGGAGAAGATGATTTGCCGGTGGGAATCGCCAGAGAATTGGCCGGCAAGAAATTGCTCATCGGCGCCTCGGTGAACACGGTGGAAGGGGCGCTTGAGGCGGCCGGGGCCGGAGCGGATTATCTGGGCGTCGGCTCCATCTTTTCCACTCCCAGCAAAGCGGATGCGGGGCCGCCCCTGGGAGTCGGCATTATCCGCCGGATAAAGTCGGCGGTGAATTTGCCTGTGATTGCTGTGGGCGGAATAAACGCCGGCAACGCGGCGGAAGTATTGGAGGCCGGGGCGGACGGAATTGCGGTGATTTCGGCCATTGCCAATGCGGCGGATATGGTTGCGGCCGTCAAGAATTTGGTAGCATTGATAAACAGGTTCAAAGCCGAGGGGTTGTAGGGCGGGGATGCCATCCCCGCCGAACGCAGTCTGGGGCGCTTCCCCGACCGCGGGAGTAAGCTCCCGCATAGCAAAGCGGCGGCACTTCGACAGGCTCAGCGTAAACAAGCCGCCGCACTCCAAACGGGTTCGGACTCTGGGCTCTGGACTCAAGGAGAGGTCTTGGCATGACCCAATTAGAGGCTGCGCGTTCAGGGATCATCACTGCGGAGATGAGAAAGGTCGCCGAAGCGGAGGGGATTTCGGCGGAGGAGCTGCGGGCGCGGGCGGCGGCGGGCACGGTGGTTATTCCCGCCAATCGAAATCACGCGAATCTGAAACCTCTGGGAATCGGGGCGGGCCTGCGGGTGAAGGTCAATGCCAATATCGGCACTTCTCAGGCGGAGTCCGACCTCGAGGGGGCGAAGGAACGGCTGGCGGTGGCGCTGGAGGCAAAGGCGGATACGGTGATGGATCTCTCGACCGCGGGAGATTTGGACGCAATCCGCCAGGCGCTGCTCAAGGAATGTGCCGCGCCGTTCGGAACGGTGCCAATTTACCAGGCAATAGTTGAAGCAGTGGAACGCTGTGGTGACATCACCCGGATGACCGAAGATGACCTATTCGGGGTCATCGCTCGTCATGCGCAAGACGGGGTTGATTTCATCACGGTTCACTGCGGAGTGACCCTGGAGACTGCGCGAGCGGTGGAGAGCGCGAAGCGGACTTGTGGTGTGGTGAGCCGGGGAGGCGCATTTACCATCTGTTGGATGAAGGCAAATGGCAAGGAGAATCCGCTTTTTGAGCATTTTGACAGGCTGCTGGAGATTTGTCGGGAACACGACGTGACCCTGAGCCTGGGAGACGGGCTGCGGCCGGGCAGCCTGGCGGATGCGACAGATCGGCCGCAGGTGATGGAAACGATAATCCTGGGCGAATCGGCGGAGCGCGCTCGTGCGGCGGGTGTGCAGGTGATGATTGAGGGGCCGGGGCATCTGCCGCTTGACCAGGTGGCGGCGAATGTGACCCTGCAAAAGAGCCTCTGCAAGGGCGCGCCCTTCTATGTGCTGGGGCCGATTGTCACCGATATTGCGCCCGGGTATGACCATATAACCTCGGCGATAGGCGGCGCGGTGGCGGCGATGGCCGGGGCGGATTTTCTCTGTTACGTTACTCCGGCGGAACACCTGGGCTTGCCGAATGCGCAGGAAGTGCGAGAGGGTGTGATGGCGGCGCGGATTGCCGCCCATGCTGCGGATATCGTGCGCCTGGGGGAAAAAGCGCTCGCCTGGGATAACGAGATGGCCCAGGCCCGCGCGGCGCTGGACTGGAAGACTCAGTTTGCCCTCGCCATTGACCCCGAAGCCGCGAAGAAGAGATTTCGCCCCGCCGAAGCCCTGCGAAGCGGGGCCAATAGCCCCGCGAAGCATGGGTGCTCTATGTGCGGCGGCTACTGCGTGTTTTCGCTGCTGCAAAAGGGGCAGGACTAAAGTCCTGCTCAACGAGAGCGCGACACGCCAAACCTCATTTGCTGAAGAAGTATTGTGTCGGATCGAGAAGATCCGAATGCTTCATAGGTAGGGAACCCATTGCTGGCAAAAGGCCTTCTTACGTATTTGTCACCGTGAAAGTGGCGCTGGGCCCAGCCGCCGGTGCGCTGCCATTCGCGTTCGAGGCCGTGCCTGCGGCGAGGGAGATCCCCAATGTTCCCTTGCCGCTAATCTTGGAGATGGTTACGGTGCGAGTGGTAGTACCTTTGCCAGATACGCTGATCGTTCCATTGGCAGTACCGGTTTTATTCAGGGTAACGTTTGCCGTCTTGAGCGTAACACTTGTCGCTCTGGTGTAGGTGACGGTATAGCTCACTGAGCGGCGAGAAGTGGAACTCAATGACGGCGCGCTGATGGCAACTCCTGGCGGCCCCGGCAAAACCGTGAGCGTGAGGGAGGCGCTGTTGCTAATCGGAGTCGGCCCCGCACAAGTCGCGGTGACCGTGAGGGTGATGCTCCGGTTGCTGCCGCTAGTGTTTATCGGCGCCGTGTAGACTGGGTTCTGCACGCCGGCCGAGGGTGCGAAGCTGCCTCCCCCTCCCCCATCCGACCAGACCCAGGTGGCGATGCTATGGTTGTGGGAATCCATTGCGCTCGCCGATAGGTTGCTGGTGCCGCTGGAGGTCACCGTGGTCGGCGTGGCCGAGGCCGTCACCGAAAGGGAATGTGCCACCGGCTCTACCGTCAGCACAACCGGGACATTGTGGCCGACCCCCGCCCACTCAAAAAAGACGTTGAGAACAATCGTGGAGGTATTATCGGTAGCGTTGACCGGCGCGGTATAGGTAGGATTTTGCACTGTTGTAGATGAGAAAGTGCCACCGGCCACGTCGTCAGACCAGAACCAGTTTGAGATACTACGGCTGTAGAGATCCGTTACGCTCACCGATAGGCTGCTGGTTCCGCCGGAGGCCACCGTGGTCGGCGTGGCCGAAGCGGACACGATTGCCAGATGTGTCACTCGACTGAAATAGGGATCAGGATCAGCCACCCAGCAAGAACCGTCGGCAGAGTTGACTGAGACCGAAGAAAGTTCACTGAAGCTGTATGCAAGCCCCAATTCCGTGCCATCCTGGGCCAAGTGAATGACATTGTAGTTGCCGGAGACGATCCAGCAGGAGCCATCGGTTGAATTTGCGGAAATTGATGACGCTGCTGCTCCTCGCCACAGCTCTGTCCCGTCCTGCGCCAGATGAACAATGCCCCCTCCCGTTACCCAGCAGGAACCATCGCTAGGGTTGACTGAGACCGAACTAGGGTAGGAGAACGCAGGATAACCATTGCTACGCCACAGTTCCGTTCCATCCTGAGCCAGGTGGACGACCTGGTTGTTATAGGTATCCGCCACCCAGCACGATCCGTCGGTCGCGTTCACCGAGACTGAAAGGGGGCAATTAAATGTCGGATAACCTCCGCGCCAGAGTTCTCTGCCATCCTGAGCCCTATGGTGAACGGAAAAGTAATCGTCGTCCGTCACCCAGATGGAGCCATCGGTTGGATTTACCGAGACAGATACGGGGTCGCCGCCGAATGTTCTTCTACCCTGTTGCGAACCGTCCTGGGCCAGGTGAATGACACTGTGGTCATAGGGAAGTGTCACCCAGCAAGAGCCATCGCTGGTGTTCACCGAGACGGAAGAAGGGTGAGCGAACATATGCGAGCTTCGCCACAATTCCGTCCCGTCTTGGGCCAGATGCACGACTTGGGCATGACCGGAGTCTGCCACCCAACAAGAGCCGTCGCTGGGGTTCACCGAGATGGAAGAGGGTGTGATGAACTCTCCGCTGGGGCTTTCCCACGCCATCACTACCGTCTCGGCCGCCGCGGGGAGTAGCATCCCTGCCAGCAGCAAGGTCGCCAGCATGACCACGAAAGATGAACGTCTGACCATGAGATCACCGAATCCTTACCTTACCCATACCATGTTTTTCACGATAATGACCACGAAAGATGAACGTCTGACCATGAGGTCACCTCTAAGATTCGTCATGCAAGAAATGCGCCAAAACAGCGGTTGGCAGTAGGACTAATTCTGTCTGAGGCTAAAAATCCTTCTTGTGGGCGAAGGTCTTTTCTCGCCGGGAGGACAAAGCGTGAGCGGGAAGGCAATGTTTCATGGCAGAACTGGTCTGTAATCGCGGAGGCAAGAGGCAGCAACCACTAAGTAAGGCCGATATGGAGTGCGGCGGCAAGACCGCCGCAGTCCAAAGTGAAATCCGCGTGCATTCGCGGCACAGATTTCTCCTCAGGCCCCTGCGCGGTTGTGATAGAATCTTTGCGCAAGGGGGAAGGGAGCAAGGGTTGGCTGGGGCCCCTTCGGCGATGCTCCCTTCGACTTCGCTCAGGGTAAACAGGGTAAACGGCACCCCAGCCCTACAAGAAAGAGGTCGAAGCCGCGGGCGGAGGGAATGCGCAATATCTTTCGGTTGTTTCCGTATTTGCGGGGGAGCAGGCGGATTCTGGCGGCGGTGCTGACGCTGTCGCTTTTCAGCCAGGTGACGCTGCTGCTCTTGCCCAAGGTGCTGCAACAGATTGTACGCACTGCGCTGGACAAGAACCCTGCGCAGATTGCCCCCTGGGCGCTCTTGATCCTAGTCCTGGCGGTAGTCAAAGGCGGCCTGTCGGCAGGAGAGACTCTGCTGGGCACGAGGGTGGGCCAGCGCGTCCTGATGAATCTCCGCCAGGATGTTTACGCCCATCTTCTCCGTTTGAGGCTGCGCTTTTTCGACCAGGTTCGCTCCGGCGAATTGCTCTCTCGCGTTACTGCGGACCTGGAGCCGATAGACGGCTTTTTCTCCTGGGGGGCGAGGCTGATATTTCGGAACACCCTTCTCTTTATTGGGGTATTGATCTTCTGCCTCAGCATGAATCTTCAGTTGACCCTGGTTTCCCTCAGCATTGTGCCCCTGATAACTGTCACTGCTTTTGTCCTGGGAGTGCGCATCAGGCCCACCTGGCAGGCGGCGAGGGAGCAGGTGGGGGCGTTTACCTCTGCTCTGGAGGAGACTCTTTCCGGCATTCGGGTAGTGAAGATGTGCACCCAGGAGAAGAACGAGATTGCCAAACTCACCCGCTCCTCGGAGGCGGTGAAGGAAAAGACCTGGCAGTCGAACCGGTATGACGCGGCCTATTATCCGGTGACGGGCTTGTGGGCGGGATTGGCGGGGCTGGTGATTCTGGCCTATGGAGGCAGCCAGGTGATCGCCGGCCGGATGATGATTGATCAATATGTGACCTTTGAAGTTTATCTGATGCTTCTCCTGGTTCCGATGCGGATGTTGGGGTGGATGGTGTCCGGGATGCAGCGGGCGGCGGTGGGCGCGGGGCGCATTTTTGCGCTGCTGGAGGAGGAACGAGAAAGATCAGCTACTCAATCCGGCGGGGGTGGGCACCCCCGCCCTACAGAACAACTCAAAGGCCGGGTCACCTTTGAGAGGGTCACCTTCGGGTATCGCGAGGGTGAGCCGGTCTTGCACAGCCTGAACCTGGAGGTGAAGGCGGGAGAAATCGTCGGACTTCTGGGGCCGACGGGAAGCGGGAAAAGCGCACTGGTGGCGCTAATTCCGCGCTTGTATGATCCTCTGCACGGGCGGGTGCTGATAGATGGCGAGGAAATCGGGAATTACGACCTGGGCTGGCTCCGCCGCCAGATAGGGGTAGTCTTCCAGGAGCCCTTTCTTTTCTCCGGAACCATCAGAGAGAACATTGCCTTTGGCCGGCCGGAGGCGACCCAAGAGGAGATTGAAGAAGCCGCGAAACGGGCCGCCTTGCACGATTTTATCGCCGGCCTGGAAAAGGGCTATGAGACCCTGATTGGAGAGCGCGGCCTGAACCTCTCCGGCGGCCAGCAGCAGCGGCTGGCCCTGGCGCGGACTCTGCTGATGAATCCGCGCATCCTTATCCTGGATGATTACACCTCCAGCATTGATTCACTTACCGAGGCCCAAATCCAGCAGGCCCTGATTGATTTGATGTCGGGCCGGACGACTTTCATCATTTCCCAGCGCGCTTCTTCTGTGAGCATCGCGGACAAGATCATCGTGCTCGACCAGGGGAAAATAGTCGAGCAAGGCCGCCCGCAGGAACTGGCGGGCATAGAGGGCGGACACTATCGCAGATTGCTGGAGGTGCAGGAGGCATTGGAAGGCGCGCGGAGCGAGAGATTTGAAAGGTGAAAGGAGAGAGTTGAAGTTTCCGGACTCTCGACCCTCGACTCTGGACTCTAGACTGACGAAATGCATTCTCATTTGCACGATGATGGTGAAGAAAGGAAGCGGCCGCACCCGTTGGTGCTGCTGAGGGCGTGGGAGTTCTTGCGCCCCTATCGGCTGCACTGGATGGGCGGGCTGGTGCTGACCCTGGCGATGTCGGCCGCGACCCTGGCCGGGCCCTGGCTGAAACAGCGGGGGATTGACGACGGCATTCGCGCCCGCGATTTCGATTTCCTGATGCAGATTGTCTGGATTTCTCTCGCCCTTCACTGCTTCAATGTGGCGGCCGGCTTCTGGCAGGGGCAATTGCTCACCTGGCTGGGACAGGAGGCGGTGCATGACTTGCGGGTCGCCCTTTTCTCTCATCTGCAGGGGCTTTCCCTGGATTTCTATGAAAAGCAGCAGCCCGGACGGATCATCTCCCGCGCCATCAATGATTTGGACGCGGTGAGCGACCTCATTACCGGCGGCATCATGGGCGCGGTGGCCGATTTAATCACCCTCATCGGCGTGACCGTGATTCTCTTCCGCTATAACGCGGTCCTCGCCGGCATGGTGGTGGCGCTGCTGCCGATGCTGGTTATTCTGGCTTATTCCTTCCAGGGGCGGATTGGAGAAATCTTCCGGCGCTCACGGGAGACGATTGCCGCGCTTACTTCTTATTTGCACGAGAGCCTGGCCGGAATCCGCGTGGTGAAATCTCTGGCGCGGGAAGAGCGGGGCGAGCGGGAGTTTGCCGCCCTCAATGAGAATAACCGGAGGGCGGGCGTCGCCATCGGAGGCATCTTTGCGGCTTTCATGCCTGCGGCGGAAGTCATGAACGCCGTCGCCATCTGCATGGTCTTCTGGTATGGGGGGAGTTTGATTGCGAAGGGGGAGATGCAGATTGGCGTGGTCGTGGCTTTTGTCCTTTATGTGAGCCAATTTTTCGAGCCGGTGAGGAGACTGATAGAACTCTTTGCGAGCGTGCCGCGGGCGCTGGTGGGATTCAATCGAATCCTGGAGATATTGGATCGGGAGCCGGCGGTGAAGGACGCTCCGGAGGCGAAGGAACTGCCGCCGTTTCAGGGCGAGGTGGAACTTCGCGGCCTCAACTTCTCTTATGACGGCCGCCATCCGGTGCTGCAGGGGATCAACCTTGCGGCGCGCATGGGGGAGATGGTGGCCCTGGTCGGGAAGACCGGCGCGGGGAAGAGCACGATGGTTAAACTTCTCACTCGCATGTATGACGCGCAGGAGGGGGAGATTCTGATTGACGGGCGGGAGATTCGGCAGGTGACGCAGGAATCGCTGCGCCGCCAGATGGGGATGGTGCAGCAGGAGACTTTTCTCTTTGCCGGTTCGGTGAAAGATAATATCCGCTACGGCCGGCCCGAAGCAACGGAGGAGGAAGTCGAAGCGGCTGCGAAAATGGTTCATGCGCATGATTTCATCCTGCGGCTGCCGAAGGGCTATGACACTGACATCAGCGAGCGGGGAGTGAGGCTTTCCGGCGGGCAGAGGCAGTTGGTGGCCTATGCGCGCGCCTTGCTGCGAAACCCGCGGATTCTCATTCTCGATGAAGCCACTTCTTCGGTTGACCATTTTACCGAAGCGCACATTCAGGAGGCGATGAAGAGCCTGCTGAAGGGCCGCATCAGTTTCGTCATCGCCCACCGCATTCCCACAGTGCGAGATGCGGACCAGATATTGCTGCTGGACGAGGGACGCATCATCGCCCGCGGCCGGCACGAGGAACTCGCCGCCGCCAGCCCGCTCTACCGCGCCCTGTATGAGCGGAGGTTCATGCCGGAGGCGGAAAAGTAGAAAGATATTCACCGCAAAGCCTTCTTCGCCGAGGCTACGAAGCCCAGGGCCGCAAAGGGCGCAAAGAAAAGTTATACGGGCGACTTACCAGTCGCCCGTATTATGTCTGCGTAATCGGCGTCATCTGCGGATGAACACAGCGGCGGGGGCCCCTTCGGCGATGCTCCCTTCGACTTCCCTTCGACTTCGCTCAGGGTAAACGCTCAGGGTAAACAGGGTAAACGGCACCCCAGCCCTGCAGATTCGGGCGATTAGTAAATCGCCCCTACATTCCCTCTCCGCAGAGGGCACGGAGATCGCAGAGGAGATGCCTGTCCGCCGAGGCCCTGGCGAAGGCGGATACAAGGGCGGGGGTTCCATCCCCCGCCGCCGTTCTGTTCTTAATCCGCAGAGCGCGCGGAGGCATGGACAGGGCAGGAGGCGCGGCTCCTGCCCAACGAGCAAGAAGAGATTCCAGCCGCGGATGAACGCGGATTGGCGCGGATTGTTCGGACAGACTGAGAGATTCGGGCGATTGGTGGAGGCTGTCTCATGACTCAGACGACGCGGACAACCATAGGTCACCTCCCCCTACAATGGGGGAGGGTTAGGGCTACTTCGCCCTGCGAAGCAAGGCTACGAAGCCCTGCGAAGCAGGGTGGGGGTGGTTGATCTGGAAAGCGTTCTGCGCTCACCCCCCACCTTACTCCTCCCCCACAAGGGGGGAGGCGGGACTTCTACCGACTCCGTTGGGGCTATATTGGGAATTGCGGGACAGCCTCGGCGAATCGCCCCCATCTCTCAATGTTGAACCGCAGGGGGCGCGGAGTCCGCAGAGGAACGACTTGCCCGCCGGCACGGAACCGCGGGCAAATGATTTCTCTGCGCTCTCAGCGTTCTCGGCGGCGATTGGGATTTCAACTGCTCCCCAACAGGCCTTTCAGTTGGAGGGCGTTTACGGCGGCTTTGGCCTGAAAGCAGTTGTTCATGAAGACGAAGGTGGTTTCGGTTTCGCCCTCCAGGCTTTTCATCTTGGGGAGCCAGTCGCGAAGTTCTTCTTCGGTGTAAAGGTAATCATAGCGGCGCTCTTTCTCTCCGCTCCACCATTCTTTGTAATTGCGGCCGTGGAAGCGGAGGTAGCCGATCTTCGAGGTCGCCCGGACGACCGGGGGCAGGAGGCTGGAGAATTGGGGCTCATCCACGCCGCAGAAGCCGATGCCGCGCTCTTTCAGCCAGTCGAAGGTCTCTTCTGTGAGCCAGCCGCGATGGCGAAACTCCACCACAAGCGGAAGACCGGCCATCTTTTCCCGAAACTCGGAGATGTAGTCCCGGTTCTCCGGTTGGTTATGAAAAGCGGTGGGAAATTGGGCCAGGACGCAGCCGAATTTCTCTGCTTCAATCAGGGGCCGGAGGGAATCGAGAAAGGTGCGGAAGTCGTCCTCGGTTTGCGGGCCGATTTCATGGGTGAGGGTGCGATAGGTCTTGACGGTGAAGAGAAAGCCGGCCGGGACTTTGTTGGCCATGTGAAAGAAGGTGGCCGGAGGGAGCAGGCGATAGTAGGTGGAATTGACCTCCAGGCAGTCGAATTTTTGGGCGTAGTAGGTGAGCCAGTCCTTCTGCGCCAGGCGGGCGGGATAGAAGGCGCCTTTCCAATCATCGAATTTGAAACCCGAAGTGCCAACATAAATCATGTCTGAACGACTTCAAAACCTTCTCACCACGAAGACACGAAGACACTACAGAGTCTCTTATATTAGAGTAACTATTTGCAGGAAGCGTGGCACGGGCTTCCAGCCCGTGAAAACTGGCTTCATGGGCAAGATGCCCATGCCACTTCCTGTTACCATA
>Ga0299915_10000479_pt1 | contig 29968 bp, 26 predicted proteins | sample RVTome_13_FD_200263 | JGI IMG/M metagenome (GOLD analysis project Ga0299915, IMG submission 200263) | Soil microbial communities from uranium-contaminated site in the Upper Colorado River Basin, Wyoming, United States - RVT92D227 (version 2) ...
TGGCGGCAGCGTCGTCGGGAAGATCGTGGTCGAACGCCGGTGGAAAGTGCAAGCCGTACAGCTCGCCGCTCCCCCGGAGCCCGCGCGCTCTCGCGTGCTCGCTCGAGGTGGGGGACATCGGAACCTCGACCGCGAGATCCGAGGGCTCTGACTCGAGCTCGGCCAGATCCTGCGCGATCGCGATGTCGACGATCGTCTCCGCATCGACCTCGAGATCCTCGTCGTGAAACGGCACCGCCTCGTCGAGGCCCTGCACCGGATCTCCGGGATCGGCGTTGCCGATCACGTCGGGCGGATCGAAGACCGCGCGCACGTCGGGGGGAGCCGCCTTGCTGCGACGTTTGCCGAGGATCACCGCCGCCGCCGCGCCACCGAGTAAGAGCAACTTGGTGATCTTGATGAGACGCATATCCCAGGAGGGAGCATGCGCCGTGCCGAAACCAGCACTCCCATCGCGCGTGTCACGACGTGCGGACGTGCGCGATCCCGTGGGCAGCGCCATCCGATCGCCGAGCCGACCGTCTGGGGATCGAAGAAGCCAGGAAGCGCTACCGCGAGAACACAGGTCCGGATCCCGGACACTGATACCATTATCGCAATGGGGTCCGGGCGGACGTACCTCGCCGCGTTTGCAGGCGTTCACTTGATCGACGACCCGGACGAGCGCCGGCGCGTCGCGCGTCAAGGGCTCGCGATGCTCGCGCAGATCGCGGAGCGCGAACCGGCGCCGCTCGAGGGTCTGACGGCGAGCGATCTGTTGCTCGCCGTGCGCGCCGCGCTCGGTGACGGCATGCTCGCGGAGCTCGAGTGGTTGTCGCCGGCGGGCGGGGCGATCGCGCTGTTCGAGCTCGCGCAGGCGTTGCCACCCGGTCCCGAGCGTCGCGAGCTCGGGCGGCGCGTGCTGACCCGGCTGCGCGCGGCCGACCGCGACACCTTCGTTCGGCTCCTGATCGCGCTCGCTCGCTCGTCGCCGAAGCTGCTCGCCAGCGATGGGCTCCGTGCGCGCACCGAGGTGGTGCTGTCGGCGCCGTTGACCGCCCCCGGTGCGATCGGCGAGCTCGCGCTCGGGTTGCTCGCGCAGCCGACCCTCGCGTCGAGCTGGGTCGAAGGTCCGGCGACCGGGGCGCTGCCGGGCCGGCGACTCGCCGCGAGGATCCTCGCGCACGGCGCGCGCGAGGCAGTGCGACGCCACGACGGCGGCGATCGCGGTGGCGTCGCGGTGCTCGCTCGCCCAGGTACTCGCGCGGCGCTCTCCCGCTTGCTCGGCGACCGCGAGGCCCTGGTGTGGCGATTCGCAAGCATCGCGCGGGGCTTGCTCGCCCACGTCGACTCCGGGCTTGCAGACGAGATCGATCGCGAGCTCCGCGCGACGGCGACTTCGACCGAGCTCCGGCGCGGTGCGGCCTCGGCGGCGGCGGCGCTCGAGCGTGGTGGAGCGGCGGCGCGCTGGATGACCGTGCTGCTCGAGCGTGCCGGTCGCGAGCCGGGCGTCGCGCGTGGTGCGATCCTGGGCCTCGCGGGACTCGCCGTGACCGCCCCCGAGGATGCCGATGGCCTGGCGACCGGGTTGATCGGGCGCGCCCCGCTCGACGGGATCGAGGCGCTCGCCGAGCTACGCCGCGAAGAGGGAGCCGCGCTGCTGCCGCACGCGACGGCCGCCTCGATCGCCTGGACGCGCCAGCAGCTGGCGTCCGAGGTGATCGGCCGCGACGACGGGCGTTGGGGGTTGCTGCACGCGCTCGATGTCGAGCTGGGCGCGGGGCCGCGCACCGACGGCATCGGGATCCCGCTTGCCGGGGCACGCGCCGCCCTCGATGCCGGCGACGTCACCGCGGCGCTCCGCGCAGCCCGCGCAGCCGTCGACGAGCTGATCGCGTCGGCGGACTGGCTCGAGCGCGCGACCGACGACGATCCGATCGATCGCCGCCACTCGATGCGCCTCCTGCGGGAGCTCGATCGCGAGCTACTCGCCGATAACACGCTCACGGCCGTGCTCGCACTCGCGCCCGAGACCGATCCGGCGCGCGCCGCATTTTCGCGCGCGCTCGCGAGCATCGAGAGCTCGCTGCTCGCACGCGAGGCGCTCCCCGAGGACGGCGCGGTCGCGCACGGCGGGCTGCGGATCGCGCGGCTGCGCGCGCTGGTCCGCTTGCTCGATGGCGTGCGCGCCTCGAGCGATGCCGACCTCGAACCACGACTCGCCGCGGTCCGGCAGCTGATGGTGCGTGCCGCGATGGACCACTCGTCGCTGCGGCGCGCAGTGTGGGCCGCGATGACCCGCGCGGGTGACGCGCTGTTGCGCGATGGCCACGCCGAGATCACGGATCTCTTGCTCGCGTGGACGACGACATTCCCCGACGACGACTTCGCGATCGTGCGCGACGCGTCGATGGTCCCGGAGGTCGAGGCCGCGTTCGAGGCGTACTCGCGGCTGCATCAAGCGACCTGGGCCGCGGCGGATCCCGACGACGACGATGCGATCCGGAACGTGGTCGAGCGACTCGGCGAGCTCGCCGATGCGTTGCCGCCCGAGCAGTCGCCGCGCGTCGAGTCCGTGCGGCTCGCGATCGCCCGCCTCGGCAACCAGCTCGCGAGGATCACGTCGGCCGCGAGCCACAGCACCGTGCCGGCCAGTGCGTTCGACGCGGTCGCCACCGAGCTCGGCGCGCTCGCGCGACGCGTGTTCGGTGCGCGCCAGCGGCTGGGCGTGTTCGCCGAGGATCGGGGCGCCGAGCTCGAGGCTGCGGTGCGTTCGGTAGGCGGTGTGCTCGAACGGATCCGCGACCAGGTCGCGGCGATGAATCCACTCGAACGCAGCCACGACCAGCGCTCCCTGCTCGACGAGGCAGTCGCCGGGATCGGTGACACCGCTCGGGCGAGCCTCCCGATCGCGCTGGCGGCGGCGGTCGAGCGGGTGCTGGTGTGGCTCGCGCGACGCCCGCAAGCCGACGAGGACCAGTCCGCGACCGTCCCGCTGCAGGTCGTGCTGCCGAGCTGGGTGCCGCTGTCGCGCTTGCTCGGCACGTTCTACGTCGTGCGCTCGATCGGCCGTGGCGCCGGCGGCTCGGTGCTGCTCGCCGTACGTTCGGACGAGCGGACGCGCGCCGATCGCGAGCTGGTCGCGCTCAAGGTGCCCGACTACTCCGGTGGCGCCGCGCGCAACCTGTCGGAGCAGGAGTTCGAAGCGTTGTTTCGCGAGGAGGCCGGCGCGCTGCTCGCCCTGCCCGCGCACGAGAACCTCGCGCGCTTCATCACGTTCGACGCGAGCGCGCAGCCCAAGCCGATCCTCGTGATGGAGTTCGTACGCGGCACGAACCTCGAGCACGCGCTCGAGGCGGGCGACTTCGACATGCCGCGCGCACTCGCGATCATCGACGGGCTGCTCGCCGGGCTCGATGCGATGCACCGCGTGCAGATCGCGCATCTCGACGTCAAGCCCGCGAACGTCGTGCTGCGCGACCGGAGCGGCGTCTCGGTGCTCGTCGATTTCGGGCTCGCCGGCCGCCGGCTACGGCCGGGCTGCGGCAGCGTGCACTACGGCGCCGCCGAGGTGTGGACCGAAGCTGCGACCAGGGAGAGCAAGGAGAGCAAGGAGAGCAAGGAGAGCAAGGAGAGCAAGGAGAACAAGGAGAGCAAGGAGAGCAAGGAGAGCAAGGAGAACAAGGAGAGCAAGGAGAGCAAGGAGAGCAAGGAGAGCAAGGAGAGCAGCAAGGAGATCGAGCCGTTTGGCGCCGATGTCTATGCGGCGGCCTGCGTCGCCTTCGAGGTGCTCACGAACACCGTGCTGATGCGTGGCGACACGATGAAGCACGTGCTCGACCAGCACTTCACGAAGCAGCCTGGCTCCCCCGTGCTCGCGACGTTCGAGCGGTCCCGGCGGCTCGCTCCGCTCGCCGAGCTCCTGCGCGCCGGCGTCGCACGCGATCCGAAACGCCGGCCGACTGCCGCTCGCCTGCGGGCGGGATTCGCCGCGATCGCGCCGGACCTGCGCTCGCTCGCGTGGCCGATCAAGGCGTGAGATGCTAGCCACGGCCGTGCGCGCGATCCTCGTCCTCCTCGCGATCTGCCTCGTGGCGGCCGGTCTGCCCACCACGACGGCGCGCACGGATCCGCATGCGTCACAGATCGCCGCGACGACGGTCGTCGCGAAGCTCACGCCGCGCCGGCTCGGCCTCGACGCTCCGGACCACCGGACGATCTCGCGCCTCGTCGCGGTGCTTCCGTCACCGGTCGGCCTCGTCGCACGTCCATGCCAGACGCTCGTCGACCCGATGCCGCGCCACGCCCGCTCGGTCACCCCGATCGTCGGCGCTCGCTCCTCGCGTGGTCCACCGATCGCCTGAGGCGATCGTCCCCCGGCCACTCGAATCCATCACGCGCCACGTGCGCGAGGAGCTGTCATGTACTTCCACACCTCGATCCGAGGGCACTGAGATGGCGAACCCGATCGCCATCGCCGCCGCGCTGTCACGTACCGTCGCGATCAAGTGCCCGCACTGCGGCTTCAAGAAGCTGGTCGACCGCAAGCCGAAGCACCACCGCGTCTGCACGCGCTGCCACAAGCAGTTCCCCGATCCCCTACCCGATCGTCGAAGGAAGTGATGTGACCGGCTCGCGCGTCTTGATCGAGCTGGTGATCGTGCTCGGCACCGCTGCCGTGGTCACGGTCGTGTTCCAGGCGCTGCGGCTGCCCGTGGTGCTCGGATACGTGCTCGCCGGGCTCCTGATCGGGCCGCACGTCCCGGTTCCGCTCGTCGCGAACGCGAGCCTCGTCCACATCCTCTCGGAGCTCGGCGTGATCCTCCTGATGTTCACGATCGGGCTCGACCTCCGGCTCTCGACCCTCGCGCGCGTCGGGCTCCGCGCCGCGCTGACCGCGCTGTTCGAGGTCGCGCTCGTGATCGCGTTCGGTACGCTCGTCGCTCGCCTGCTCGGCTTCGACCCGGCAACCGCCGTGTTCGCCGGAGCGTGCCTCGGCATCTCGAGCACGATGCTCGTCGCCAAGGCGTTCGAGGAGCTCGGCTGGAAGGGCGGCTTCACCGAGATCGTGTTCGCGATCCTCGTGTTCGAGGATCTGATCGCGATCCTGTTGCTCGCGATCCTCGCCGGGGTCGCGAGTGGTTCCGGCCTCGATGCGCCCGAGGTCGCGATCATGCTCGCCAAGCTCGCTGGCTTCCTGCTGCTGATGCTGGTCGGCGGGCTGGTGATCGTGCCGCGGTTCATCCGCTGGATCGTGAAGCGCGCCCGCACCGAGACGCTCGTGATCAGCGCGCTCGCGATCTGTTTCGGGATGTCGGCGCTCGCCGCCACCGCGGACTATTCGGTCGCGCTCGGTGCGTTCGTCGCGGGCATCCTGATCGCCGAGTCGGGTCACGGACACGACGTGTTCGAGCACGTGAAGCCGTTCCGGGACGTGTTCGCCATGGTGTTCTTTGTCTCGATCGGCATGACGATCGATCCGGCGTTGCTCGCGTCGGAGGCACCGCGGATCCTCGCCCTGACCGCGGTGGTGCTCGTCGCGAAGCCGGTCGGGGTCGCCCTGGGCGTGTTCCTCGCGGGTCACGGTGTGAGGCCCGCCGTGCGCGCGGGCCTGTCGCTCGCGCAGATCGGCGAGCTCTCGTTCGTGATCGCCGGGGTCGTGCCTGCGGGCGAGATCAGTCTGTTGCCGATCGCGGTCGGCATCGCGTGCGTGACGACGATGACCTCGCCGATCCTCATCCGCAACTCCGATGGGATCTCGGCCTGGGTCGCGGCCCGCCTGCCGAAACGGATCGCGACGTTCGTGAGCTTCTACGAGGCGTGGCTCATGCGGCTCCGCAACCGCGAGGCCTCGGCGTGGCGCCGCTATCGCCGCCCCGTGCTCGTGCTCGTCCTCGATACCTGCGTGTTGATCGCGATCGTGATCGCGGCCGCGACGGTCGGCCCGGAGGTGCTCGCCGATGCAGGGCTCACCGGCATCACGGCCACCATCGTGCTCGTGGTTACCGCGGCCGCGCTCGCAGCGCCGTTCGCCATCAGCCTGGTCCGTCGCGTCGGCGTGATCGCGCGCCGGCTCGCGACCGAGGTCATTCCGGTCGGAGAACCGATCGATCTCGGTCGCGCCCCGCGACGCGCGCTGATCGTGACGTTCGAGCTGGCGATCGCGCTGGCGATCGCGGTCCCGATCGTCGCGGCGATCCAGCCGTTCGTGCCGGCGAGCCCCGTGCTCGTGGTGCTCGTGGCGGTCACACTCGTCCTCGTCATGCGGCGCTCGATGGCCGACTTCGAGGGTCACGTGCGCGCCGGCAGCGAGCTGATCCTCGAGATGCTCTCGAACCCGTCTCCGCAGGGAATTCCACTCGCGCAGGTCGAGACGATCCTCCCCGGCTTCGGAGGGTTGACCTCGGTCACGGTGCTGATGTCGTCGCCCGCGATCGGGCAGTCGCTGGCCCAGCTCGATCTACGGGCACGCACCGGCGCGACCGTGCTCGCGATCGGACGCGGCGATCACGGCCTCGCGACACCGTCACCCACCGAGCCACTTCGTGTGGGCGACGTGCTGGCCCTGGCGGGCTCCGACGATGGGATCGCGGCTGCGCGCTTGTTGCTCGAACACGGACCACCGCCCACATCTGAGCACCACGGCCCCTGACCAGCCTGCGCCTGCGTTGTATCGTGGTGCCGGAGGTCCCGAATGGCGAAATTCGAAGCCGCGGATGACATCGGCAAACCCGGGAAGCCACCGAAGTATCGACGGTTCCCGTGGCGCCTTTGGCTGTGGGCGCTGGTCGCAACCGCAGGTGCGGGCGCGGGAGGTTACTTCACGTGGCACTTCAAGACGCAAGCAGACGCCGCGACGACCAACGAGTCGGAGACGCTGAAGAAGTTCAGCGCGCAGAAGGACGAGATCTCGGCGCGGACCACGGAAGCCGCCGACTACAAGACCAAGCACGACAGGTCCGACAAGGAGAACAAGGAGCTCAAGGTGCAGCAGGATCAGCTGTCCAAGAACCTGAGCGCGTCGAAGGAAGAGCTGACCGACCTCCGCAAGCAGCGCGCCGAGACCGAGAAGCGGCTCGCCGCGATCGACGAGATCCAGAAGCAGTTTGCGAAGATGATCGACACCGGCACGCTCAAGGTCACCTCGCGACGCGGCAGCCTCGTGCTCTCGCTCCCCGCCGAGGTGCTGTTCCCGTCGGGCGTCGCGGATCTATCCGAGGACGGCAAGCTCAAGGTCCTCGAGGTCGGGATCACGCTCAAGAAGTTCAACGATCGCCGGTTCCTCGTCATCGGCCACAGCGACAACCAGCCGCTCAAGGGCAGCGTCTACAAGGACAACTGGGAGCTGTCGACGGCACGCGCGCTCACGGTGACGCGCTTCCTCGTCCAGGCCGGCATGGATCCGAAGAACCTCGTCCCGGCCGGCGGCGGCGAGCACGACCCGATCGCGCCGAACACCTCGGTGAAGGATCTCGCGCGCAATCGCCGGATCGAGATCGCGCTCATGCCCGCGATCAACGAGCTGCCACCGCTGCCCGCGTCGCTCGGCGAGGCCAAACCAGACGCCAAGCTCGAGAAGAAGCCCTAGACTGCCCTCGACTCCCGACCCCAACAGCGACGTCAGGGGCAACCGTGCGTTGCCACGAGCCCGAGCGTGTCGAAGTAGAACGATGTCGGATCGCTGAAGTCGCTGCTCGTCGTCATTTGGAGCCGCACCGTCTGGCCCGAGAGGTTTTGTGTGAACGTATGGTTGATCGCGGTCCAGTCAGTCTTCGGCGTCATGTTCGATAGCGAGAGGATCGTGACGATCGGGGTACCATCGGTCTGCGTTACGGACAGCGAGCCAGTGTCGAATTCGCCTGCGATTGTCTCCGCAGTTCGGACGTCGAAGAATCCGGTCAGCACGAGCTGTGTGGTGTTTGCCGGGATCGCAACTTGCTGAACCAGGATGTCGCTGACCTGTCCAGAAGGCGCATCGAATCCACCGAGCCATGCCTTGAACGGTGCCGAGTGTTCCGGCACGCCGTCCTGATCCGTGATGAGCGGGAACGCCGCGTCGATGCGCGTCTCTTGCCATTCGGGGCCTGGCGTCAGGTCGAACACCGGGTTCACGAGCAGCTGCTGAACGACCGGCACGCACGCATCGGGAGGCGCATCGGGCACCACCACGAACGCGTCGGGCACGAACGCGTCGGGCACGAATGCATCGAGCGGGCGCGCGTCGATCCCCGAGTCCACGAAGTTCTCGGACGAATCGGTGCCGCCTACGGGCGAGTCGATCACGGAGCCATCGCCTCCCTCGAGCGCGCTCGTTCCGCGCGCGCAGGCCCCCAAAACTGCACAGGGTAGGACCAACGCGATTACGAGCCTCATCCAGCGCATGCATCGAGATCAAGCGCGATCTCGAGGCCCGGACCTTCCCTCGCGAGGCTAGACGGCTGCGCCCGCCATGGCACGACGAGCCGCCGCCGCCGCCGGCCTCCACCCGCCCCGGTATACCCGGAGCCAGTAGAGTGCCGCACCGACGAGGATTTCGAGCGCCAGCCCGATCCAGCCGCCCACCACCCCCATCCCCCACTCGACCCCGAGGAGCCACGTCAGGGGGGGCGTCGTGAGCCACGCGGTCGCGATCCCGAGGATTGCGGCATATCGCACGTCGCTCGTCCCGCGGAGCACGCCGCGGGCGATCACGTTCGCCGCGTCCGCGATCAAGAACGCGAGGCTGACGTGGACGAGGGTGGTCGCACGCGCTGCGAGCGCCGCATCACCGGCTGCCATCGCGTGCGCGATCATGCCGCCGAGGATCGCGTACAGGATGCAGCAAACCGACGCGTAGCCGGCGCCGAGCGCGAGGGCCCGCCCCGCGACTTTCGGTACGAGCGCATCCTTGCCCGCACCGACCGCTTGACCGACGAGCACCGCCGCGGCCTCTGCGAGCGCATGCGCGGGCAAGAACGACACGTTGATCAGGTGGAGGACCATCTGGTGCGCGGCGCCATCGAGCGCACCCATCCGCGCGACGAGCACGGTGAGGATCAAGAACGATCCGACCTCCATGATGAACTGCAGGCCGTTCGGCACGCCCTGCGCCCACACGGCGCGGACCGCGGTCCGTTGCCACACGAGCCGGCGCAGGCGGGCGCGCATCGGCCACGCGAGCACACCGAGCTCGGTCGCGTTCCCGCAGATCGTCGCGAGCGCCGCGCCCGCGACGCCCCACTCGAGGCCGAGGATCAACACGACATCGAGCGCGATGTTCACCGCGTTCCCCGCGATCGCCGCTCGCATCGGGACGCGGGTGTTGCCCTCGCCGTAGCTGGCCTCGCGAAGCGCCGCGTAGAGCAACACCAAGGGTGCGCCGAGCGAGCGGATCGCGAGGTACTCGGCGGCGAATGCGCCGGCGCGCGGCGAGGCCGACAACGTCACGAGCAGCGGCGCGATCAGCTGACCCACGACGAGCGCGGTGAGGCCGAGCGCGAGCGCGGTTCCGATCGCGGCACCGAGCAGCGCCGGGATCTGGTCGCGGCGCCCGGCACCGACGGCCTGGGACACCAGCGTCTTGGCGCCGCGGAGCAGGCCGATACCGAAGCACAGCAGCGCGAAGCCGACGACGGCGCCGAGCCCGACCCCGGCGAGCTCGTCAGAACCCACCTGCGCGACGAACGCCGTCGACGCGAGGGTCATCGTCGAGAACGACACCATCGACACGGTGATCGGCCAGGCGAGCCGCAGTAGCTCGCGGCCCGGTCGCTCGGTCCAGCTCAGAAGAGAGATCGCAGCCATGACAGCCCTCGGAAGCAAAGGAGCTCGTGCTTCGGAGCGCGTCCTGGTTCGTTCACCGAAACGAAGACGGGCTCCAAGGTTTGACCTGGGAGCCCGCGGCGGGGAGTGGTGCTCTGTTCAGCTATTCAGCTGGAGCCTCGCCACCGCGGGCAGTGCAGGCATCGACGAACTTGTTCGTCGATCGGCACATGATGCGGATGGGCTGGCTCATCAATGACTCCGAACATGACTCTCGCGGATCGATTCGAATTGGTCAAGCAGCGGATTCGTGTGCTGGTGAATCGCCATGAATCTGTGACGGCGAGATCACCGTGCGCGGTAGGCGATCGTCGCGTGCCGGCAGGCCTGCAAGCCGGCGGGACCTGGCATCGTGGCGAACTGCCACGACTCGGCATCACGCAGCAGCGCGGCATCGAAGGCCTCGAACGTCGAGCCCCGGGCGAGCGCGACCTTCGTGACGTGACCCGCCGGCGAGACACACAGCTCGAGCTCGGCGGTGGCCGTCTCCCCGAGGCGCGCGCGGATCGAGTGGGAGATCCGGTCGACCGACGGCACCGCCGGATCGATCGCCGACCGGAATGCCGGCATCGCGGCGTCGCCGGTCAGGGTGAGGTCGAGCCGGACCTTGGCGCGCATGGCCGTGTCGTGATCGAGGGTGGTTTGGGTGGAGGCGCAGGCAGCGAGCGAGAGCGAGGCGACGGCGATGGCAAGCTTCGACATGTGAAGTCCTTGAAGCTCGGCACGGCGCACCCCCGACCAAGCTTCTGAGTTTTCCATCACCACACTTCGTGCCAGCGTCGCGAGGAGCAACTGCTGGAAATCTCGCGACCATCGGCGTGGGAGTGACGTCGCATGCGTCGGGACGCATGCTGTCGCAGGCCGGGAATGACCGGGCCCCTCGATCGGTTGACAGGCCGGCTGGTGAGCGGTTTAGCTCGCCCCCCCTTCCATATGTCAGATCGCCTCACCGAAGACGTCACCAAGTTTCAGGGTCGGTTCGCCACGCTCAAGGCCGAGGTCGGCAAGGTCCTGGTCGGCCAGGACGACATGCTGCATCGGCTGTTGCTCGGCCTGCTCGCCGGCGGCCACGTGCTGCTCGAGGGTGTGCCCGGCCTCGCGAAGACCCTGGTCATCCGCACGCTCGCCGATGCGATCGACGGGACGTTCTCGCGGATCCAGTTCACGCCCGACATGCTGCCGGGCGACGTGGTCGGCACGCAGATCTACAACCCGCGCGAGGGCATCTACACGGTCAAGAAGGGGCCGGTGTTCGGCAACTTCATCCTCGCCGACGAGATCAACCGCGCGCCGGCGAAGGTGCAGTCCGCGCTGCTCGAGGCGATGCAGGAGAAGCAGGTCACGCTCGGTGACCAGACCTTCAAGCTCGCCGATCCGTTCCTCGTGCTGGCGACCCAGAACCCGATCGAGCAGGAGGGGACGTACCCGCTGCCCGAGGCGCAGCTCGATCGTTTCATGCTGAAGATCCGGGTCGGCTACCCGACCAAGGACGACGAGGTCAAGATCATCGATCGCATGGCGGGCGCCGGCGCCGAGCCGTTCGCGTCGAAGGTGCTCGGCATCGACGAGATCCTCGCGGCGCGCGACGTGGTCCGGCAGGTGTTCGTCGATGACAAGGTCAAGCGCTACGCGGTCGATCTCGTGGGAGCGACGCGCGATCCGAAGGCAGCCGGCCTCGCCGCGCTCGCACCGCTGATCGACAACGGCGCGTCACCCCGCGCATCGCTCGCGCTCATCAAGGTGGCCAAGGCACAGGCGCTGCTCTCGGGACGGAGCTATATCTCGCCGCACGACGTGAAGACGATCGCGCACGATGTCCTGCGCCACCGCATCCTCGTCAGCTACGAGGCCGAGGCGCAAGGCAAGACCACCGATCACGTGATCGCGCAGATCCTCGAGAACGTCCCGGTTCCGTGACGACCCTGCTTTCGAGGTAAAACGCACCGTGCTTCCCGCGGAGATCGCTCAGGCTGTCAAGCGCATCCAGTTCGTCACCGGCCGTGACGTTGCGGACGTGATGGCGGGCGCATACCTATCCGTGTTCAAGGGGCGCGGCATGGAGTTCGACGAGGTGCGGCCGTACGTCCCCGGCGACGACATCCGGGCGATCGACTGGAACGTCACCGCGCGCACCGGAGAGCCGCACATCAAGCGCTTCGTCGAGGAGCGCGAGCTGACCGTGATGCTGCTCGTCGATGTTTCGGCGTCGCAGGACTTCGGCAGCGGCCGGCGCAGCAAGCTCGAAGCCGCGGTCGAGCTGTCGGCGCTGCTCGCGATGAGCGCCGTCAACAACGGCGACAAGGTCGGCATGTTGCTGTTCCACGGCGGCGCGGACCTCTACATCCCACCGCGCAAGGGCGGCAAGCACGCGCTGCGCGTGGTGCGCGAGGTGCTCTCGCGCGGGCAGGACCGGCCCGAGGGCCTGTCCGCGCGCCAGACGCTCCTCGATCTGCCGCGGACGGTGCGCCGGTGGTGGGCGAAGCTGCAAGCGACACGGGTCGACGCGGGCCAGGGAACGCGGCGATCGACGAGCATCGCCGCGGCGCTCGAGTTCTGCCGCCAGGTGCTGCCGCGGCGCGCGGTGCTGTTCCTCATCAGTGACTTCCTCGACGAGGGCTACCTCCAGGTGCTGCGACACGCGAACCGCAAGCACGACGTCGTCGCCGCGCTGATCACCGATCCACGCGAGTCCGAGATGCCACCCGCGGGGCTCGTCACGCTCGAGGACGCGGAGTCAGGGCGGACGCGGCTCGTCGATACGCGTTCGGCGTCGTTTCGCACCGAGCTTGCCGCGACCGCGCGCCGGCGAACCGAGCAACTCCGCGAGCAGCTGCGCGCGACCGGGATGGATCTCGTGGTGTTCGACGCCTCGGGCTCGATGGTCGATCCGTTGCTCAAGTTCTTTCGCGAGCGCGAACGGAGGTTGCGGCGATGATCCAGCCGAGTCCCCGGACGGTGTGCGTGATCGGAGTGCTGCTCGCGGCGCTTCACACGTTCGTGGCATGCAGCAGCAGCAGCGAGCCGGCCGAGACGAGTGCCGGTGCGGCGGTCGTCCCGGCCGCGGACGCCATCGCGAAGACGACCGAGCATGGCCCCGTCAAGGCGACCGTGAAGGTGTGGCCCGCGAAGCCCACGCTCGGCGAGCCGATCTACGTCCGTCTCGAGGTCGAGGCGCCGATCGGCGTCAGCATCGACGCGCCGTTTCAGGAGGCGGGCGATCAGCGGCTCGGCCGGTTCCGCGTCATCGGGTTCGTCCGGGACTCGCATCGCACGGCCTCGGGGGGCCAGCGCCAGGAGCAGACGTACACGCTCGAGGCACAGACCAGCGGCCGGCATCGGGTGCCGCCGCTGCGGCTCGAGATGCTCGATGCGAGGTCGGGCGCCGGATCGGGTGACCGCGGCAAGTCGCAGGAGCTCCTGACCGACGAGGTCCCGCTCGAGATCGCACCGGTCCCGACGGAGACCGCCTTCGCGCCGCTGAAACCGGGGATCGGCGCGCTCGATCCCGATGTCGGGGGAACGAGCTGGCTGCTGATCCTCGGGATCGCGAGCGCGATCGCCGTGCTCGGATCCGGATCGGTCCTGCTGTTTCGCGGCCTGCGCGCACGCCGCCGCATCGAGCAGCAGCGCTCCGCGTACGACGAGGCGGTCGCTCACCTGCGTGCGCTCGAGGATCGCGGCGCGCCGGATGCCGAGTCCGCGGATGGCTGGTTCGTCGAGCTGTCGGCGATCGTGCGTCGCTATCTCGAGCATCGCTATGACATTCGAGCCCCGGAGCTGACCACCGAGGAGTTCCTGCTCGTCGCCACGGCGCGGCCGGAGTTGCTCGAGGAGCATCGTGCATTGTTGACGTCGTTCCTCGAGCGCTGCGATCGCGTCAAGTTCGCGGGCTACCGTCCCGACGCGGACGAGTCGCTCGCGACGCTCAAGGCCGCGAGCGGCTTCGTCGAGGACACCCACCTGCGCGAGCCGGTGGTCGAGCGGAGGGCCGCATGAGGCTCGACGAGCTGTTCGCGAACCCGTGGTTCCTGCTCGTCGCTCCGCTCGCGCTGCTGGCGCTGTGGTGGTCGCGGCGCAGCACGGGTCGCGTGCTGTTCTCGTCGTTGCGCGCGCTGCCGCTGGGCGGTTACACGTGGCGCGCTCGCCTCGCGTGGGTGCCCGACGTGCTGTTCGGGCTCGCCGTCGTCGCGCTCGCGATCGCACTCGCCGGACCGCGGGCGGGCGATCGTGACGCGCGCGTCCGTCACGAGGGCATCGCGATCATGATGGCGATCGACGTCTCCGGCTCGATGCGGGCGCTCGATCTCTCCGAGAAGAACCGCGAGCTCACGCGGCTCGACGCGGTCAAGGAAGTCTTCGAGCGGTTCGTGCTCGGCGGCAAGCGACTCTCCGGCCGCGTCGACGATGCGATCGGGCTCGTCGCGTTCGCACGCTACGCCGAGACGCGGAGCCCGCTCACGCTCGATCACGGCAACCTCGTCGCCGCGGCGCGCCAGCTCGCGTTCGCGCGCGAGCACGAGGACGGGACCGCGATCGGGGCCGGGCTCGAGCTCGCGGTGCAGCGGCTCTCCGAGTTCAAGACCGACACCAAGATCTCCAAGGTCGTGGTCCTGCTCACCGACGGTGAATCGAACGTCCACGAGATCGACGAGGACACCGCGATCGAAGACGCCGTCAAGGCCGGGGTCAAGGTCTACACGATCGGGGCCGGCACGACCGGCATCGCGCCGATCCGCGTCGAGGTCGGCGATGGGCGGACCGAGCTGATGCAGACGCAGGTGTCGATCGACGAGACGACGCTCAGGAAGATCGCCGACAAGACCGGCGGCCAGTACTTCCGCGCGACCGACAACGCGAGCCTCGGGCGGATCTACGAGCAGATCGACAAGCTCGAACGCACGGTGATCGAGGAGGAGCGCTTCACCGAGTACTACCAGTACTACGGCTGGTTCGTGGTGACGGCGATGCTGCTCGTGGTGCTCGCGATGGTGCTGCGCGGGACCGTGTTCCGGAGGCTGCCGTGAACGCGCTCGTGGCCGTCATCGTCGCCGCGATCGTGGCCGTCGTCGTCGCCGTCATCCTGCCGGGCTGGCACTTCGTCGAGATCGGCTGGATCCACCTCGTGTGGGTCGCGGTCGCGATCATCGGGCTGCTGTTCGTGCTCGAGCTGCGCGGGCGCGACGCGCTGTCGACGTTCCTGTCTCCGGTGATGCAGCGCCGGCTGACGGCGCAGGCGAGCATGTCGCGCGTCGCGCTGCGGCTCGGGCTCGTGCTGTGTTCGATGCTCGCGGCGATCGGCGCGCTCATGCGTCCGCAGGCTCGCGGCGAGACCGATACGGTGGTCACGTCGCGCGCCGCGGCCGACGTCATGATCGTGCTCGACGTCTCGCGATCGATGCTCGCCGACGACACCGCACCGACCCGGTTCGCGCGCGCCAAGGCCGAGATCGGCCAGCTCGTCGACCGCCTCGACGGCCATCGCGTGGGCCTCGTCGCGTTCGCGGGTCGTGCGGCGCCCATGTGCCCGCTCACCCCCGACCACTCGTTCTTCCGGACCGTGCTGGCGACGGTCGACACCCGCAGCGCCGGTCGTGGAGGGTCGCGCCTCGGCGAGGCGATCAAGGTCGCGTTGCGCGGCTTTCCGGCGGGGCCCGGCGCGAGGACGATCATCCTGGTCACCGACGGAGACGATCAGGATCCGTACTCGGAAGAGGCGGCGAAGGCTGCGCGCGACGCGGGCGTGAAGATCGTCGCGGTCGGGCTCGGCAGCGAGACGGGAAGCCAGATCACGCTGGTCGATCCGCAGACCGGCGCGAAGACCACCCTGATGCACGAGGGCAAGCCCGTGATCAGCAAGCTCGACGGCGAACAGCTGCGCAAGATCGCGCTGATCACGGAGGGTGCGTACATCCCGGCGGGCACCTCGGCGCTCGATCTCGACGCGATCATGGACAGCCACGTCCAGCCGATCCTGCGGGCGGCCGCCGAGGCCGCGGTGCGCGTGATTCCCGCCGAGAAGTATCCGTGGCTCGTGCTCGCATCGCTCGGGTTCTTGCTCGCCGCGCTGTGGGTCGGTGCCGGAGCCGGCGAGCGGAGGGACGCATGAAACGGATCGTGATCCTCCTCGTCATGCTGGCCGGCTGCGCGGGCGAGCACCGCGCCGCGCGCGACAAGTACAACGAGGGCGTCGAGGCGCTCGCGAAGGGCGAGCACGAGGTCGCCGAGAAGCTGTTCCTCGAGGCGCGCAGCGCGGCGGGCGTCGATCCCGAGCTGCGATTCCGCGCCGCGTACGATCTCGGGATCACGTACGCCGCGCACGCGGACAAGGTCAAGCAAGCCAAGGATGCGGACCTCGCGAAGGCGCTCGAGCTGACGCAGCAAGCGGCCTCGTGGTTCTCCGATGCGTCGCGGCTCAAGCAGGACGATCCGACCACGCAGGCAAACCTCGCGATCATCCGTGCGCGGGTGCAGGCGTTGACCGACGAGCTCCGCAAGGCCGAGGGCAAGCTCGAGGCGCGGCTCGATGCCGTGATCGGCGATCAGCGCTCGGTGCTCGATGATGCCCGCGACGCGTGGCTCGCGATCAAGAAGACCGGTGGATCCGATCCGCTCGCGCAGCAAGGCGCGCTCTCGCACCTCGCCGATCGCGAACGTGGAGTGGTTGCCGAGGCCGGCGTCATCGTCGATCTCGCCGCCGACGAGATCGACACGATCGCGAAGAAGCCCGACGAGAAGCGCTCCGATGAAGAGAAGGTGCGGATGGTCCAGCTCAAGGCGGTCGATCTCTACCTGGTCGACGCGCGGGCGCGGATCTCCGAAGCACGCCGCAAGCTGCAGGAGCTCGCGGCCGAGGACGGCGTGGCGCGCGCCGAGCTCGCGTTGATCGCCCTCAAGCGCGCGCGCGAACAGCTCCTCGATCCGATCACCGTGTTGCGCGGTGTGGCACAGGACGAGCTCGCGCTGGTCCAGGACACCGTGCACGGCGGCGCAGGCGCCCAGATCCTGGGAAACGATTCCGGTCCGGTACCGGCGTGGCTGGCACCACCGGTGCTCGCCGAGCGGCAGAGCGGGCTGCGTGATCGCCTCGAGGAGGTGAAGGCACGGCTGTTCGTCGCGGTGACCGAGCCGCCGCCGGACCAGCCGGCCCAGCAGGATCCGAACCTCGAGAAGCAGCTCGCGCGCGTGCGTGCCGCGCTGCCGTCGGTGGTGCAGGCGAGCACCGCGATGGATCAGGCGCGCGGCACGCTCGCGGAGGGCAAGTTGAAAGACGCGCTCGATCACGAGCGGGCGGCGGTCGATGCGATCGCGCGTGCGATCGAGCAGTTCTCCGACCTCAAGCAGACGATCGAGCTCGCCTACACCGAGCAGCAACAGATCACGAAGATGCTGACGCCCGAGGCTGCGAAGGAGCTCGTCGCTACCGAGCGCGCGAAGCAGACACGCGATGGCCTGGCGCGTAACGTCGAGCGCATGACACGGCTGAAGGAGCTGATCGCCGATCAGGTGACCGAGCTCGAGAAGCCTCCCGCCCCGCCCGCCGGTGCGGGAAGTGGCAGCGCCGACCCCGCGCAGGACGAAGCCGCGAAGCAGCAACGCGAGGCGGCGAAGCAGCAGCTCGTACGCGCCGAAGAGCTCCGCGCGCAGACCGTCGTGGCCCTCGACGCGCTCGGCAAGGCGCTCGCCTCGACGACGGGCGCCGATCCGATGCCCTCCGCGCAGGACGCGCAGGCCAGGCTCGAGGAGCTGCGCAGGTTGTTCTTCTCGGTGATCGAGCACCTGCAGCAGCTGATCCGCGATCAGGGCGACACCCGCGATCAGACGTCTGCGATCACCGGCGAGGACGACTTCTCGCGCGCACCGAAGCTGCCCGGCCTCGTCACGCGCGAGGACGAGCACGCCACGATGGCCAAGGCGATCACCGATGCGCTCGCGGCGCAGGCCGATGCCGCCGGCAAGGCGCAGCAACCGCAGCCAGGCGCACCGGACGCGAAGACGCTCGTCGCCGCTGCCGAGGAAGTCCGCCACGCGCAGAGTCAGATCGGCGATGCGCGCGGTGCGATCGTCAAGGTCCGCGATGCGACGAAGTCGAGCGAGAGCTTGAAGCCGGCGCTCGAGGGTCAGGCCAAGGCGATCGAGCACCTCGAGAACGCGTTGCGCCTGCTGCAACCACCGCAGCAGAACAAGCAGAAGCAACAGGACAAGCAGCAACCGGAGCCGCAGCCCGAGAAGCAGCCACAGGCGGGCGCCGGTCAGCGCGCACGCGATGAGGACGCCCGGCAGCAGAAGAAGCGCCAGGAGCGTGACACGGCGTCGGATCCCGTCGAGAAGGACTGGTGATGACACGCATCGCGCTGTTCGCGCTGGCGGTGCTGGCTGGATGGAGTGCCGTCGCACACGCCCAGACGCCCCGCGCGCAGTTCCGGCTCGAGCGTGGCCGGCCGCACGCCGACGTGCCGTTCCATATCGATGTCGTCGTCGAGGGCTTCGAGGAGTCTCCGGCTCCCGATCAGCCCAAGCTCGAGATCGCCGGCGCCGCGGTCACGGCGCTCGGGGTGCAGCCGAACGTGTCGCGCTCGATCCAGATCGTCAACGGTCGCCGCGTCGACTCCACGCGCGTGTCGTGGGTGCTGCGCTGGCGCGTGCTCGTCCAGACCGCCGGCCGGCTGCAAGTACCGTCGGTCACGGTCTCGCAAGGCACGAAGTCCGCGGTCGCACCACCGGGCGAGGTCGTCGTGGACAGCGTGCCGGAGACCGACGACATGAAGCTCGAGCTCGGGCTGCCGGATCGCCCGGTGTTCGTCGGCGAGACCGTGCCGATCAAGCTCGTCTGGCTGTTCCGCGCGCAACCGGAGGATCAGTCGTTCGCGGTCCCGATGATGAGCCTCGATACGTTCGCGGTCAGCGGCCCGCCGGTGCCGCCGAATTCGCGCAAGGTCTTGAAGCTCGCGGCGGGCGCCCGCGATCTCGAGCTGCCGTACGAGATCGACACCACCACGGTCGGCGGCATCGAGTTCAATCGGCTCACGGTCACGTTCTTCGCCGCGCCGCGCTCGGTCCCGCCCGGTGGCAAGGTCGACGTCCCCGCAACCTCGGTGGTGGCGGCGCTCCGCGTCGGCCGGCCCGACTTCTTCGGCAACGCGGCGAGCAAGCTGTTTCGCGCGAAGGACCAGGCGCGGTCGATCACCGTCAAGCCGTTGCCAGAGTCCGATCGTCCGCCGACCTTCGCGGGCGCCGTCGGCGAGCAGTTCTCGATCGAGGTGCGCACGAGCCGCTCGGTCGTCGAGCTCGGGGAGCCGGTCGAGCTGGCGGTGACCGTCAAGAGTAACCAGCGACTCGACGCGCTCTCACTCGGCAAGCTCGACGGCCAGGGACGCCTGCCGAAGGATCACTTCACCGTTCCTGACGAGCCGCCGACCGGCGAGCTCTCGGAGGACGGCAAGGCGAAGACGTTCAAGATCGTCGCCCAGGTCACCGGACCTGCGCACGAGGTGCCTGCGCTGGCGTTCTCGTACTTCGATCCGAAGAAGGCCACCTACCAGACGATCCACTCCGAGCCGATCGCGCTGTCGGTCAAGGGCGGAACTGTCGTCGGTGCAAACGACGTCGTGGTCGGCAGCCGCAGGTCGCAGAACGCGCCGGTCGACGACACGGCGCTCGTCGACGCCGACCTCGCCTTGTCGAGCGCCGGTGCCGTCGAGCACACGCCGCTCGGCGGCACGTTGCTGTGGGTGCTCGTCGGGCTCCTGTACGCGTTGCCGCTCGGGCTGCTCGGGTTTCGTAGCTGGCAGCTGCGCACCGCCGAGTCCCGCGAGGAGGCCGGCGAGGTGCGGGTCGCGCGGAGGCGCGTCGAGGAGCTGCTCGATCGAGCAAAGGAGGCGCCCGCACGCGAGCTTGCCGGTCCGCTCGCGGCCTCGCTGCGAGACCTCGCCCGCGTGCTCGGCCGAACCGTCGACGATCGTGGCTTGCTCGCGAAGCTCGAGACCGAGGCCTTCGCACCCGACGCCGCAGGCAAGCCGCTGTCGCCGGACCTGCGCTCCGACGCCGCCGGGCTCTTGCGGCGCTGGACCGGCGAGGCACGCCGCTCGCGTGGCCCCAAGGTCGCGTCGACCGCGTCGATCGTCCTCGTGCTCCTCGCTGCGGCCTCGACCGCTCGCGCCGACGCGCTGGCCGACGGACGGGCCTCGTATCAGTACGCGATGGAGCTCACCGGCGACGCGACCGGGCGCAAGGCCGCGTTCGCGCGCGCCGCGATCGCGCTCGGCGATGCGGCCCGCGCGCATCCCGAGCAGCCCGAGCTCCTGGCCGACTGGGGCAACGCCGCGCTCGGTGCCGGCGATGTAGCGACGGCGACCCTCGCGTATCGGCGCGCGCTCGCACTCGACGGTGGTAACGCGCGCGCGCGGCACAACCTCGCGTGGCTGCGCAGTCGTCAGCCGACGAACCTCCAGCCCGTCACGAGCGCCGGTGCGACCGATACGTTGTTGTTCTTCCACCGCTGGCCACAAGCGCGCCGCCTGCTCGTCGGGGCCGGCGCGTTCGCCGTTGCGATCCTGCTGCTCGTGCCGTGGTCCGGACGTCGACGACGTGGATCGACGGCGCTCTCCGTCGTCCCACTCGCGGTGTGGATCGCGATGCTCGCCTCGATCATGCTCGCCGATCGCCACACCGATGACGCCGTCGTGATGGATAGCGTCGTGATGCGCGCCGCCGACAGCGCGGGCGCACCCGCGGCGATGACGCAGCCGCTGCCGCGCGGTGTCGAGGTCACGATCCTCGAGCGCCGCGATCAGTGGACGCGCATCGAGCTCGCGGGCGGGACCTCGGGCTGGGTCCCCGATGGCGCCGTCGAGCGCGTCCATCGCTGACGTCGCACCGCGTCCCAGCGCGCGTCGGCGTCGCGGTGTGCTCGCTACTCCCGGTCGGCGCTCGGTCGGCGCTCCGATCATCGTGGCCAGTGCTCGCGAACGATCGCCACGCCGGCCACGACCACGACCCCGATGATGCCGACCGTCAGCGCCTCCTGCCCTTGACCGCCGCCGCCGCACGAGCCCTCGATGTGGCTACAGGTCTCCGGCGCAGGGATCACCGAATCGGTTCTGTACGCGACGACGGCGGTCGATCCACACGCCGAAAGTATGCCCACTACGATCGCGAGGATGCGCATGGAGGGCGTGTGTTCAAGCGACATGCCACGGCGCTCCGTCGGGGGCTGTGACGTGAACGCGCGGTCCAGATTGTCGGTCACGAGTCGTGCGACGATGGCAACGATGGCTCGCCTGATCGTCGCGTTGCTGTTCCTCTCCGCGTGCCCGGCACCGCCTCCGCCCGAGCGTCCTCGCGAGCCCGGCCAGGCCGCGCCGAAGATCACGTGGGTCCGCGTGCAGACGGCGTCGGATGTTCCAGCCGCGCCGCCCGCCGGGACGTACCAGATCCACATGATCGATGTCGGCACCGGGCTCGCCGTGCTCGTCCGCGGCGCCGACTTCGCGATGCTGTACGACGCCGGCACCAACGACCGCGACGAGAAGCCGATGCGGGTCGCCTCGTACCTCGAGGCGGCACTCGGTGCGTCGGGCGACGAGCTGTGCTTCGAGCAAGGCCCGGCGCCCGCGCGACGTGGAAGGCTCGACCACGTCGTGCTGAGTCACCCGCACCTGGATCACGCCTCGGCGCTCGATCTCGTCGTGCACTGCTACGACGTCCAGAACTTCTGGGACTCGGGCCGCGTGAACGAGACCGTGTTCTATCGCGAGCTGCTCTCCGGCATCGGTCGTTCGGAGACGACGCGCTATCACTCGGCTGCCTCGGTGCCGGAGGATCGCAGCGTGACGGTGAAGCAGCTCGCGATCACGCTGCCGCGCTGGGAGCGGTTCAGCGAGGGTGACAGCGTGAAGCTCGGCGAGGGCGCGAGGTTCACGATCCTTCACGCCGAGGCGAAGCAGACGCAGGACCCGAACCAGAACTCGGTCGTGATCGCGGTCGAGCTCGGCACCGCGCGCCTGCTGCTCGTCGGCGATGCCGAATCGGGTGCCCGCAAGGATCCGAGCGATCCCGTCGGCGACGTCGAGGAATTCCTGATCGATCACCACCGCAAGGCGATCCGAGCGGACATCCTGCAGGTGGGCCACCACGGCTCCAAGACCTCGAGCCGGCGTGGCTTCCTGGAGGCCGTGCGACCGCACCTCGCGCTGGTGTCGAGCGGCCCCAAGACCTACGGCAAGGTGACGCTGCCGGACGCCGAGGTCCTCGAGGAGCTCAAGCGCGTCGGCGCGAAGATCCTCCGCACCGACGAGCGCGACGCCGACTGTCCGGTGCACGGACGAATGGGCGGCGATCGAGGTCCGGGTGGTTGCGACTCGTGGGTGATCACGATCGCGCCGTAGCGCGTGGTCCTGCGACGCGTGGTAGAGACAGCTCGGATGACGCGCCGCCTCTATCATGACGATTCCTATCTCCGCCGGTTCGACGCCGAGGTCATCGCGATCGCGACGTGGAAGAACCAGCCCGCGATCGTGCTCGATCGAACCGCGTTCTATCCCGAAGCCGGCGGACAGCTCGGAGATCGCGGCACGCTTGACGGGTTCGCCGTCGTCGACACCCAGGAGCAGGACGACGCGATCGTGCACGTGCTCGCGGGCGCCCCACCCGCCGTGGGCACCACGGTCACCGGGGAGCTCGACTGGAACCGGCGTCGCCAGCACATGGCGCAGCACACCGCCCAGCACCTGCTCTCGGGCACGTTGCTCGAGCGCGCGTCGGCACCGACCGCGTCCGCGCGGCTCGGCGAGTCGGCATTGACGATCGACGTGGCCCGCGATCGCATCCCGGAGGCGGAGCTCGCGGCGGCCGAGGATCTCGCCAACGACCTCGTGGACGACGACCTCGCGATCCGCGCGTGGTTTCCCGATGCCGGCGAGCTCGCCGCCCTCAAGCTGCGCCGCGATCCGAAGGTCGCCGCCAACATCCGCGTGATCGCGATCGGCGACTTCGATTTCTCGCCGTGCGGCGGCACGCACTGCGCGCGGACCTCGCAGCTCGGCAGCGTCCGGATCACCGGCGCCGAGCGGTACAAGGGCATGACGCGCGTGACGTTCACCACCGCGCGCCGTGGCCGTAGCGAGCTGTTCACGCGCGATCACGTGCTGCGCGGGCTGGCGACGCAGTTCTCGTGCGGCCCGACCGAGGTGCCGGCGGCGATCGACAAGCTCCGCCGCGGCGCCGAGGCCGCCGACACCGAGCTCACCGCGCTGCGCGGCCGGCTCGCGAATCTGATCATCGCGCAGCTCTCCGGAACCGGTCCGGTCGTGGCGTCGCTGCCGGGGGATGCCGAGCTGCTGCGGACCGTCGGGGGCAAGCTCGTCACCGGTGGACGCGACGCGATCCTCTGTGCACCGGATCCCGAAGGCGCGACCGTGGTGCTGTTTCGGGCCGCCGGCTCGACGCTCGATTGCGGCGCGCTGTGGAAGCAGCTCGCCGCTCGAGCGGGTGGTCGTGGAGGAGGCCGTCCCGATCGCGCCGAGGGCCGGCTCGCGAGCCCGATCGCCGACTGGCCCGCGCTCGTCGCCGAGCTGTCGCAGTAGTCAGCCGAGCCAGCGCAGCAGCGCATCGCTGCGGTCGTCGGGAAGGTCGACGCCGGGCTGCGCCATCGCGTCCTCCGGACCGTGCCAGTCGGAGCCGCCGGTGCACGTCAGCCCGATCTGGTCGGCCACCGCGAGCCAGCGCGAGCGTTCGCGCGGATCGTACGCGCCATGGAACGCCTCGATGCCGGTGAGGCCCTCGGGCTTGTATCGCCGCAGCATCGCGGCGCTGCGCTCGTCGTAGAGGTGCGGATGGGCGAGCGCGAGCGCTGCACCCGCCGCGCGACCGATGGCGAGCGCCTCGACCAGCGGCAGCGCGCGGTGCGGCACGTCGACGGGACCATGGTCGTAGAGGTGTTGCTGGAACGCGTCCTTCATCGAGCTCGCGGCACCGGCGGCCACCATCATGCGCGCGAGATCCGGTCGACCGACCGAGCGCCGTTTCGCCTCCGCGAGCAGCGGCTCGACATCGAGCCGCACGCCGCGCATCGCGAGCTTCGCGGCCATCACGCGCACGCGATTGGTCCGTGCTTCGCGAACCGCGCCGAGCCGGTCTTCGAGGATGGACCACGCTCCGCCGCGGTCGTATGCGAGCACGTGCACGGTGCGACCGTCGTTGTCACACGACAGCTCGACGGCGCGAATCGATCTCATCGGGGAGCCGGTGACGTTGACTCCGGTTCCATCGCACGTGTCGTGATCGGTAAGCGCGAACACCGCCACCGAGCGCTCGGCGGCGCGCGACGCGACCTGCGACGGCGTCTCGGTACCGTCGGAGCACGTCGAATGGCAGTGCAGCTCGAACCGCATGCGAGCGTGTATAGCTCGACGGCTCGTCCCGTGCCGAGTAAGGCCATGTAGGCCACATCGTTCGCGAAGTGCTCTGCTAGACTCGCGTCTCGATGGCTCTGGGGGTCCAAGCGCCGACGCGTCTCGGCCGGTACGAGCTGCTCGCGCGCCTCGCGACGGGCGGTATGGGCGAGATCTTTCTCGCGCGCCTCGAAGGTGCGGCCGGCTTCGAGAAGCTCTACGTCGTCAAGCGGATCCTCCCCCACCTCGCCGACGATGCGCGGTTTCGCGCGATGCTGATCGCCGAGGCGCGGATCGCCTCGAAGCTCTCGCACGCGAACATTTGCCAGGTCTACGAGCTCGGCGAGACCGACGGTCAGCTCTACATCGTGATGGAGTATCTCGAGGGCGTCACGATCCTGCCGCTGCTCCGCAAGGCTTCCAAGGAAGCCGCGCTGCTCGACTTCGGCTTCATCGGTGGCGTGATCCAGCAGACGACCGACGGGCTCCACTACGCCCATGATCTTCGCGATCGCGGCGGCGAGTCGCTCGGCATCGTGCATCGCGATGTCACGCCGTCGAACATCTTCCTCACCGATGCCGGGGTCGCGAAGGTGCTCGACTTCGGGATCGCCAAGGTCAAGGACGCGTCGGCGCACACGCAGACGGGCACCGTCAAAGGCAAGTACGCGTACATGGCGCCCGAGCAGCTGCGTGGCCTCTCGGTCGATCGACGCGCCGATGTGTTCGCGCTCGGGATCGTCATCTACGAGATGTTCGCGCTTCGCCGGCTGTTCCAGCGCAAGACCGACTACCTGACGTTTCGCGCGGTGATGGAGCAACCGATTCCCGACGTGCGGCGCTACTGCCCCGAGGTCCCCGATGCGGTCGCAGAGCACCTCGCGCGTGCGCTCGATCGCGATCCGACGCATCGGTTCGATTCGGCACGTCAGCTCGGCACCGCGATGATCGATGCGCTGTCCTCGACCAAGCGCCCGTGGACGCAGGGCGAGATCGGCGACTTCGTGCGCGAGCACTTCGCCGAGGACATCGGCAAGCGGAGCGAGCAGGTCTCGGCCGCGATCCACCGGACCAAGCCAACCGACTCGGGCTTCGGCACGAGCCGCACGACGATGCCGCTGATCCCCGATCCCGAAACTCCTGACGACGAGGACGACGATGGATTTCCCTCGGTCGAGTCGACGCAGTCGGAGTCACCGCAAGAGGCCCGCACCGAACGCTCGCGCTCGCCGGCTGACTTCCAGGGCGTGACACCGCAGCCGTTCGGAGTCGAGTCGAGCACCAGCGGCCATCACCTGCAGCCGCTGTCGCCGAGGCCGGTCGTCGCGGCGAGGCGCAGCCTCGTCTGGCCAACGCTCGCGATCGCGATGGTCATCATCGCCGGTGGTGCGCTGTTCCTCGTGTGGCGTCAGATGCAGCATCAACAGGCGCCGTCGGTCGTCAACATCACGAGCGAGCCTTCGAACACGGGGGCCGTCGCGGTTGTCACCGAACCGCCTCCGAGTGCGAGCGCCGAGGTGCCGAAAGGCTCCGCCGCGATCCCGCCCGTGGTCAAGCAACCGCCACGGCCGCCTCCCCGCCGGGGCTCGCCGTACGACGAGGCGATCCTGCTTCACCGCTCGAAGATCACGCAGTGTGCACGGGAGCACGGCGCACCACCGAACAACGCCCGCGTCACGATCGTCGTGGCGACCACGGGCAAGGCGAAGCACATCTCGCTCGAGCCGATCAACCTCGACGGGTCGCCGCTCGGTGCCTGCATCAAGAACGTGCTCTCGGCTGCGAAGTACCCGACGGCCGCGGCCGAGATGCAGGTCTCGGTCGCACTCAAGGCGAGCTGAGCGGCGTCTCGAGTAGCTCGCGGTGGTACTCGGTGAGCGCGCGCTCGTAGCCGTCGAACGCGTCGGGACGTGCGGCATCGAGGGCGCAGCCCAGCATCGCGGCGAGTGCCGCGCGTGGATGGCCGGCCGCTCCGAGGGCGAGCGCGAGGAACGCGCCGTACGCCGGATAGCCCGGATCGTCGGCGATCGCCTGTCCGAGGATCGCGATGGCGTCGTCGAGCCGGCCCACGTTGCGCAGCGTCGAGCCGTAGCCCACGTAGAACCCGCGACGGACATCGGCCGGAACCCCGAGCCGGAAGACCTCGTCGTAGTAACGGATCGCGTCGCGTTCGAAGCCGAGCCGATCGTGCGCACAGGCAGCCGCGTACTGCGCGCGCGCATCCTGGGGATACGCCGCGACGAGCGCCTTCGCGAGCGGGAGCACCTCCTCGTGACGGCCGGCCGTACGCAGCGCGCGGATGGCTTCGAGCTGGCTCGCGAGCGGATCCGTCAACGCTTGCGCCTCGCCGGTTGCTTCGCCGATTGCTTCGCCGGTTGCTTCGCAGGCTTCGCGGGCTGCTGCTTCGCGAGGCGTTTCGGCTTCGACGGCTTCGCCTGCTTTGGCTTCGGCGGCGGCTCCCACGACGTCTTGCTCAGCGCCACGACGCGCGTGTACTCGCGCTCGGTGATCGGCTGGACCGAGAGCCGCATGCCGCGCTTGAGCAGCAGCATGTCCACGAGCACCGGGTCTCCGCGCATGCGCTCGATCGGTACGAAGTTCGGTAGCGTGGTGACGTACTCGACGTCGACGCAGTCCCAGATCGGCTGCTCGCGGGTCGCCTTCGGGGCGTAGTACTGGCTCTCGGGGTCGAACTGGGTCTCGTCGACGACGTTGGTATGCACCACGCGCGCGAGCCCCGCCACGCCCGGTGGATCGACGCTCGAGTGGTGGAACAGCACCTCGTCGCCGATCTGCATCTTCCGCATGTTGGAGCGCGCCATGTAGTTGCGGACGCCGCTCCACGGCTCGACGCGCACGCGCTCGAGGTCCGCGATCGAGAACGAGTCGGGCTCCGATTTCATGAGCCAGTACTGCTTCACCATCGGCGTGACCCTACACCGGGCCGGTCACGCGCGTGCCGACCTCGAAGCACGGCATCCGCGCGGTCGATCCAGCGCGCGATCGCGTCCTGCGATGCAGGGACCACCCGGCGCAGCGCGACCGCGCTCATCGAGAGCCGCGTGACGTACGGATCGATCCACAGGACCGTGCCCTGGTAGGCGAGCCGGAACCCCGCCGTCCCGAACCAGGTCAGCTCGAGCCCGCGAGGGAGCGGCGAGGCCTCGGGCCATGCGAGCTGGCGCGCGGTCTCGTGATCGCTCCGGTGCTGGCGACGCGCCGTGGCGAGGTATGCGAGGCCGGCTCCGACGTGCCCGAGCGGTCCAAACACGCGGTCACTTTACCCCGCTCCCGGCTCCCGTGCGCCGCGTGGCAGGGCTACAACCGCTGCAACCAAAAGGAGATACCGATGGCTTTCACACTTCCCGAGCTGCCCTGGGCCAAGGACGCACTCGCGCCGACGATCTCGGCCGAGACCATGGACTACCACTACGGCAAGCACCACAAGGCGTACGTCGACAACCTGAACAAGTTTGCCGCCGGAACCAAGTACGAATCGATGACGCTCGAAGAGGTGGTGAAGGCCTCGGTGGGCCAAGCGTCCGAGAAGAAGATCTTCAACAACTCGGCGCAGGTGTGGAACCACACCTTCTTCTGGAGCTCGCTCGCGCCGAAGGCCGGCGGAGCCCCGACGGGCGCGATCGCCGGTGCGATCGACAAGTCGTTCGGCAACTTCGCCGACTTCAAGACCAAGTTCTCCGAAGCCGCGGCCGGTCAGTTCGGCTCGGGCTGGGCGTGGCTCGTCAAGAACGCCGACGGCTCGCTCGCGATCGAGACCACCGGCAACGCCGACACGCCGTTTGCCACCGGCAAGCGCTGTGTCCTGACGATCGACGTCTGGGAGCACGCGTACTACATCGACTATCGCAACGCGCGCCCGAAGTTCATCGAGGCCTGGTGGAACCTGGTCAACTGGGACTTCGCGAACAAGAACATCGCGTAGCGATCCGCAAAGCGCTCGAAGGACCCCGGCGCGCCTTGCCGGAGACGATGTGAGCCGGCCTGCGCTCGATCGCGATGCGTTCGAAGGCTGCCGCTCGAGCTGTTACTGCTTCACGAGCTCGACGCGCCGGTTGGTTTGCCTGCCCTCGGACGTATCGTTGGTCGCGCTCGGCTTGGTCTGGCCGAACCCCTTGGGAGTGAGCCGCGCCGCGGCGATCTTGTGCGCCACGAGCCACGCCTTGACCGCGGCCGCGCGCTGATCGCTGAGCTTCTGATTCGCCGCTGCGGTCCCCTGATTGTCGGTGTGTCCCTCGACGGTCAGCTTGAGCTCGGGATGGTCGGTCAGCATCTTCGCGAGCGCGACGAGCGTGGGCGTCGACTCCGGTCGGATTCGATCGCGATTGGTGTCGAACAGGATGCCCTGGAGCGCGAGCCGCCCGGTCTTCGTCAGCTGATCGAACATGACCGGGTTGCCACCGCCGGCGATCCGGAGGTTCGTGATCCAGGTGACGACGTTCTGATCGATCAGGGTCGGATCGTCACCGCCGATGAACTCGAACTTCAGGCGCGCGGTGCGGGGCATCGCCAGGTTCTTCACGTTCAGGCCGGGGAGTTGTGCGGCGTAGCCCTTCACGTTGGAGCCATCGAACGACCAGCTGTAGTGCATGGGCTTGCCGCCATCGAGATTGATCTCGTTGCTCCGAGCCTTGTCGCCGGTGTCCCCGTACGACAACGTCGAAGGGCTCGCACTGGCGTACACCGGGGTTTCTGGCACCGAGCCGTCGGGTTTCACCGTCGTGAACGTGAGGCCAGTGGTGCCACTGGCCCCGTCGAGGTCGAAATCCACCGTGAAGCGCTCGGCCAACGTTTCGGGCAGCACGATATCGAAGGTGCACGGCGGCCGGCATCGGAGCCACTTCGCACCCAGATGATCCTGGAGATCGAGTCGCGCGCTCGGATCCTTGAGGTGCTTGAGCGGGCTCGGCTTCTTGTCGATGGGGATAAAGTCTTCGAAGAAGAGCACTTTTACACCCGGCACGAAGTCGTACTTCCCCCAAACGCCTTCCACGCCCGGCTGGGCTGGATCATCCGCAAGAGCAGTCAGTGGAAGGGCGAGCGCCAGGAGCGATACCAGGCGGACACGGTTCGCGAACATGCCGTATTGATCCAGGGAGAGCGCCCGTGAGTAAAGGGCCTTTCCGTACTCCGCGTCGTACTTCTTCGTCGAATCGTCGATCACCGCTGTGGGCGAATGTTGCCGACCGATCGTGCGGGATCATCGTCGCCGCGCACGGCCGTCCGCGATCGTACCGCGCCACACCAGGTAGTCGTGGCCGCCGGCGAGCTAGCGGACCGGATAGCACACCGAGCGCAGGCCGCCGAACCTCGAGCCGGTGATCACCGGCTTCGCCCCGGCGTGATAGTCGGCGCGCAGCTTCGGCACCAGCTCGAGCGCGACGAAGTCGGAGTACGCGGCCGACATCCCGGAGTCATTGCCACTGACGTCTGCACGAGCCATCGCGATGCGACCCTCAACGTCGCGTGTCGAATCCGCCTCGCGACGTGCCGATCGCCGACGACAATCGGCCACTTGGCGGACGACCGCACCCGCGGCGGCTGGCACGTGTCGTGCTGAGGCCGGGGCCGGCATGTCCCACTTCGGTCTCCCGCTCGCCCTCTCGCTGCTCGTCACCGGTTGCGTCGCGGATGCCGAATCGGTGTCCACCGTGACGCCCCAGCTGGTCGGTGATACCTGGGGACCGGTCGTCGACCTGCGGGACGACTCCAACGCGTTCCCCGACGGCAAGCCTCCCGGTGGCTGGTGGGTCACGCCGATCCACGCGAACCTTCTGGCGAAC
>Ga0299915_10000480_pt1 | contig 29962 bp, 26 predicted proteins | sample RVTome_13_FD_200263 | JGI IMG/M metagenome (GOLD analysis project Ga0299915, IMG submission 200263) | Soil microbial communities from uranium-contaminated site in the Upper Colorado River Basin, Wyoming, United States - RVT92D227 (version 2) ...
CACTCATCGCCTGCCCCTAGCCGAGACGGGGCTGGGCTTCCGTCTTGTGGAAAAAGCCGCCGACTCGATGAAGGTCATCATATACCCCCAGAAATAGATAGAGGATATTTGAAATCACACAGGGACATTTACTTCATTCTCTGGAATTAGGTACGTGTCCCTTAGGATCGCGCCGACTCCATTTTTCCAAGGTCTAGGCCCCGCTCTAAGGCGCCAAGCCTGTACAGGCAAATCTCCCGTAAAGAGGAGGGGTGGGGGGGCGGTGGCCTGTCCGCAACAAAGGTCAGCTTCAAGTGGTCGATGACCCGATCCACGACGGCATGCTCCGTGAGGAAAGAGATGATCTTCATCGTCCCGCCGCACTTGGGGCAAAGCATGGGGTCGACCTTGTAGACTCCATTTTATTTTTTTTTAAAGCAGGGCGATCGTAGCCGCCTGTAACGCTAGGAAGGCTCGATCGCCGTCGATCGCCTCTTGGATCTTCTCCTTCTCGATATAAAAATGATCGATCCTCCTGGAATGCGATGGCTTTTCGGCGTAAACCCTGATATACATATCCTCGATATTTATCTGCCCGGCAGGGAAGAGAATATTCTGCATAATCAACAAGCTGCCGGAGAAATAAAATTGAATCGGAGAGGAGGAAACAATGGAATTAAAGCGGAAGCAGATGCAAATGCAGCAAAAGGCATATTTCGAACAAAAACTGCAGAATCGGCTGTCTTTCCTGTCTGGGAAGGGGATCGAGCTTCCCAAGTCCGATAAAGATCCGCTCGTTAAAAAATTGAAGGCAAATATCCGGGCCATAAATAGAAGGCTAAGGCTTATTGCCGACAACGAAAAGAGAACGGAAGAAATGGTGAACATAAAGGCGGAAAGGGCGGCAGCCCCCCCGAAAGAACAGGAAGGCGGTAAAGCCGAGAAACCTAAGAAAACCCCCGAAGAGGGCAAGGAAAAAAAGATGAAGGCGGAAAAGAAAGCAGCCCCTCCGAAAGCACCGGAAGGCGGCAAGAGCCAGAAAGCGGCGGAAGCCCCTAAAGAAGGCTGACCAGAAGAAATGGAAACGGCAGGAGACAATCAACGGCAGCGGCGACCTGTTTTTTAATTCCAGACAAGGCCGAGGCCTGTTCTGGACTGCGATCACGCCTCTTTTTTCCTTAAGATCGCGCCAATTCCAACAGGAAAACCCGGCAAGCCCCAGCGTTCGCTCCCGGGCATCTCTTAGCCAGGCCAACATTTTCCATGGCAGCGGCCAATCATTTCTTCCCTCCGGTCGAAGGCCTGATAATCGGCGATAATGGCGATGGCCGAAGTTGGGCTTAGGCGGCCTTCGGTTTGCTGCCCAGTAACTTGAGCCTTTGAATTACAGCAAGACTACGAGTCGCATTTGCGGTCATCGCCCTTGTCGAGCTGAAACTCTTTTATCTGAAATCCACCCAAAACGTCGTGCCTGTTCCGATCGAGACGAAAGACTGACGGGAATAGGTGCCGTGCAGGGCACTGATATTCCGGGGCTGACCGCTGATATTGAACATATAGCTTTTCCCGGCCTCAAAGGTGCTCGCCGGTACCAGAAAATGATCCCCCGTTATGCCCGATCGGTCAATAATCGGCGTTCCGTACCTCGCGCCCCCCAGGCTCTCTCGGACAATGAGCCGAAAGGATGGGATCGGGCCGGCGGCGCGCCATCTGACATCCAAGTCTCCCACCGCCCTCGTTGAGGCGAAAGAAGGCGATACCAAGGCGATCTTGTCGGGAACATCGATTGTCGCCGTGGCCAGGGGCTTGATTTTCGCGCTGCTCGGATCCTTGACGAAGGGCATGGTCTCGCCTTTCATCTTGACATAGATCTGCAGCTCTTGCGTGCCCATGGGGATATTTGTATTCGTATTATGCACATGATCACGGCCCAGGACTTGTTTTCTGAGTTCTATCTTGGAGTTCAAGACGACTTTTGAATTGGCGATATCGCCTGAGCCTGACGCAATGGGCAAGCCCGGCTTCAAACGAACAAGGATGCTATCATTAAAACTTTCCGCCCCCAATTGGGTCCTGCTCAGGGTGATTTCCATTGTGATCCCCGCGGCTGCGGCTTGAGCGGCGCCCGAAAGCCTGGGCGGCTGCGGCGTCAAAAAAAGAACAAGGGCCAGGCAAAAAAATAGAATGAAACGGCGACCACATTTCGTAAAGACGCATTGGCTCATGATGACCCTCCCCCGATATGAGATAATTATATTCTCGAATTCGATCCATTGTCAAGAAATGGGGGATTGGCAAATGAGAGGATGACGGACTCTCTGCCGGATGCCGCCGAAGAAATCTCGCCGCTCGAAGCTTCAATCCGTTTTGTCGTGGAATGGATTGAAGGACCGGCCGACAGATCGGACAGCGGCGTTGACAGCCGTGACCGAGATGCTTATACTTCAGCACAACGGCTTGATCCATGCAACTGCGATTGCGCTTTCCCCAGGCCGAAGAGCTCCAGACCGACCTCGTCGTCGACGTGTCCACGCAGGAGGAATGGCAGGCCGTCATTCACGACAGGCGGCCGATCAGCTCCATCCTTAGCCCTAAGCTTCCCCTCTTCCGGCCCACGGCCCCCGGCCGGAAGCGTGTGCTTCAAACGCCGTCACGCCCATGAAAAGAATTACGCCAACGACCCGGCGCGGAACGATTCCTATCGCGAAGCGGCTTGGCGGCTGGCGGCCAAGCTCGAGGCTGCGCTGGGAATCGACGAACGCGTGCTTGTCTATGCCCCTCTCCGCGGCGCGGGGCCGATCTGGCGGGCCGTCTCCCGGTTCCTGCCCGGCCTCCGGGCCGACGTCTACCACCCCGTCACCTCGAGCTTCGTCTCCCACTCCATCGAATCCGGGATCAGGAACGCGCAGGGCCGGCCCGCCTCGGGCCGCTTCAACCACATCCTGGAACTGAAGCGGCTCCGGCCGTTCCTGTCCGGCTTCCGCGCCCTCGTCTACGTGGACGAGATCGTCTCGGGCGGAATGATGGCCGGGTACGTCCAAGACATGCTCCGCCTCGGCCTCGACCGCGAGGTCAGGATCGTGGTCTGCGGCTTGGCGGACGATTTCGGCCAGCGCTCGGAACCAAAGCGCCGGGCGCTCGAAGGATAAGAATTTCCTTTTTCCACGACATGTTGAATTCCCCCTCTCAGCGCTTAATCCCCCCTTCTAACCATGCCGATACGGTATCGCTGGCCGGGCGGCGCTGTCAACAGCCCCGGAAATCGGGGCCTGAAGAACCGGCGGGGCCAAAAACCCTCCCACACCGGCCGAAAAATCGCAGACTCCTACTCCCCGTGATCACGAAAGCTTAGAAATATTCCCCCGCTCTCCTCGGCCGCCGCGAGCGCGACCTGCTCGAAGACATGAGACGGCGGGGGCTTCGCCGCCGCAAACGTCAGCTTCAGGTGATCGATGATCCTGTCCACCACGGAGAAATCCGTGAGGAAAGCCACGACCTTCATCGAGCCTCCGCACTTGGGGCAGGTCATCGGGTCAACCTCATAGACTTTCCGGATCATGGCCGCCCAGCCCTTGGAAGGGACGCGCCGAAGCTCCTCCTCGACAATACGGAGCGCCGAGGGAACAAGGCTCGCCTTCCGAACCTTGCCTCGGTGGGCGTTGGCGTACAGGCCGTAGTAGCGGACCATGACCTGGCCCTTGTCCGGGATATGGGAGGTCAACAATGAGTTTCGGCCTCATAGCTCGCTTGGCGACTTGACGCCACGGCAGTTCGCTGATAAATTCGCAAGGAGTTTACAAAGCCAAAAAACTCCATTTTTGGCTGGACAAGTTTTTAGGTGAGGTTCCACGAAATATTTTTCTAGCCTCATAAATGGACCAAAGTCGGGGGCAAGTCCAAGGGTTGAAAAATTCACTCTGGGGGTGGTACATTGAGCAGGGAGCGGGCCCCAATCCCGAGAACAATAAATTAAAGGAGATGTTAAAGAAACTAAGGGGGAGGTGATTCTTTTCCGTGAGATGCTTTTGTTTGGCGGCCGAAAAATCACAGAAGGGTTGAGACCGATGATGAAAACACTATTCTGTGCAATCATGTCTTTTCTTTTGCTTCCGAGCTACGGTCCTGCCCCTCCGGACAAAAATTGCATCTTCGTTCCGGAATCCGCAGACGACGGCTGGGAAGTCGCCTCGCTCAGTTCCGTAGGAATGGATGCGGTAAAATTCGTTCAGTTATTAAATCGATTGGAACGGATCGGCGAACATCGGATACACGGCATTCTTGTCGTCAAAGACCGGAAGCTTGTCTTTGAGCGGTATTTCCCGGGTCGCAAGTTCAATTTGGGCCAATATACCGGTGGAACCGGGTATGACCGAAACGATTTGCATGTACTCTGTTCGGCAACAAAAAGCGTAACCTCCGCTCTGCTGGGAATCGCTATAGACAAAGGATATATCGACTCGGTCGAGCAAAATGTCTTTGACTTTTTCCCGGAATATGCCAGTTTGCTGGCGCAGGAGCCGGCGAAAGGCAAAATGACGATCAATCATCTTCTGACGATGACTTCGGGATTGACCTACGATGACGAGTCGTTGCCGTACACCGACCGTAACAATGATATGAACCGATTTTTCTCTAGCAGTGATCCCATCAGGTTCTTGCTGGAAAAACCATTGTTTGCCGAGCCGGGAGCCGTTTTTGACTACGATAATTGCAATACCAATATCCTGGGGCAAATCATCAGGAAAGCGGCAAACAGAAGAGTGGATGCTTTTGCCAAAGAGTATCTGCTTGATCCGCTGGGTGTGGCGGAGTATCAATGGCAGATTGTCCGGGATGATGTCGTGTTGTGCTCCGGGGATCTGCATTTGAAACCGAGAGACATGGCCAAGTTCGGTCTCCTTTTCCTGGACAGGGGAGAATGGAAGGGGGAACGGATCATCTCGTCCGGATGGTGTGATGTTTCCACTACGGCATTTCTCAATCCCAACGACTACAATCATGAGTTTCCGTGGGCAAATGGATACGGGTATCAATGGTGGCGGAAAACGTATGAAGTCCACTCGCGAAGACATCCTTCCTTTTTTGCGTACGGTTGGGGAGGACAAAGCATCATCGTCATTCCGGATCTCAATATGGTGATTGTCATCACGGCCGGAAACTGGTACGAAGCCGAAGCCATCTCCCCATTTTCCATCGTCTCTTATTACATCATTCCTGCGGTGAAGTTTTGAAAGCGAAGGAATAGTAGAGACTGACCTGCCCCCTTAAGATCGCGCCGATTCCATTTTTCTCAAATCCAGGCCGCGCTCGAATGCGCCCAAGCGGTACAGGCAAATCTCCCGCAGAGAAGAGGGGTGGTGCAGGACCTCGGACAGAGATCTCCGGCCGGCGGCCCACACGCCACCGCCCCGCACTACGACCATTTTGTGATCCTGGAGGAGCCGGGCGATTTCGGCCGTCTCCGGGCGGGGAGGCAGGACGGGCACCACCGGATACAGAAAGCCTCCTTCCGCATCTATGGCCGTGATGCGCTCGGCCGGCCGGCCCGTGGCCGGGTCACTCCTGTGCGCTTGCGCTTCGGCCTCGGGCAGATAACAGTGGAGGAGGGTCTGGAAATCGCTGGCGGCGTAAAGTGCCTTATGACGTTCGGCTTCGGGGGTGTCGTCCGGCTGCCTTTCCAGCGACACACTCCGCAGCGGCCCGCCCAACTCCCGGGGCCTGGAAGCCTGGGGGGCAAAAAGCATGTCCTTCCTTCCCCGCTTGGAAATTGAGCCGGTGTGAAAGGGTGAGAGGCGGGATTCGAACATCCGAGCGCCGGTTTTAGCGAAATCCTCCCGGACTTTATCCCCAGGAACGTCGAGGAGCGATTCCGTCCCGAGTTCATAATCTGAAAGGCTCAAATCAAAACAGGCCCCCGGGTCCGAGGCCACCTCGGCCCGCAGCCGGTTGAGGTCAACCTTAAGCCTTTCCAGGAGCCGGACGATTGAACCCGAATTATTGGCCAGGCAGGCATGGAAAAAGGCTTCGGGCAGCGTTCGGCCCCGGGCGAACAGCCCGTGGGCCTGAATCACAACAGCCGGATAATCGGCCAACCGGGAGCAAATGAGTTCGGCCATTTCAGGAGAACCGCTGGGGACCCGAACCCATTCCACGGGAATCAGGCCTTTCAAATGGAAGAAGCCCAACGGATCAAGGGGCCCAAAGGCCCGGGGCTCATTGGGCTTGGGCTCGTCGTCCAGCGTGGCGATCATCAAGTCCTTGGTGTGGGCGTGGAGCGAGGCCTGGACGCCTTCCAGGCCCAGAACGCGGGCATGGATGATCGACTCCGTGGAAGCTCCACAGGCTCGGTAGTCGGTTTCGGAGAAGGGGAAAAAACAGACCTGATCGGGCTCCAGGTCGCCCTTTTGGGACCCGGTGGCGGTAACGGCCATGACCTCCCGGCCGTCGGCCTCCTTGATTTTCACGGCCATATTGCCCGAGTGGCTGTCCTGGATGTCATAAATAAGAGAAGCCCGCCCGACGGCCTGGAACAACGTCACGGCCTCTTCCGTCGCTTTCCGGCTGCCAGACCTCATATCATTGTCCACTCCAGAATTTTTTTCAGCTGCATCTCCAAATATGTGATTTCAAAGAGGCGTCGGAATCGCTCCCTGGCCCCCCTAGCGGAGGGGGGCCCCGTCGTTTTTTTGACGGGGGGAACCGACGGGACAATCGGCTCCACGAGGCTTGCGGCGGGGAGCCGATCGTCGGGGGATCCAAGGGGGTATGCCCCCTTGGTCGCAGCGCGAGGTTCTTGCCCCGCGCGAGAAAGGGAGGCAGCGAGCCGCGGCTCTTTCGCGGCGAGGGTTGGAAGGGGGAAACGCGAAGCGGGTTCCCCCTCCAAGGAGACTGGTTCCCCCAGGGGGCCGGGGGCGATTCCGGCACCGATAGCAAATCGCACAAACGGAGATGCTTGCATTTTTTCCTTGAATAATGCCTCCCGGGCCGCTATCATTATATGACATAAGCTGGGCGAAAGGAGTATCTCCTTTGGATCCTGCTTTCATCGTCTCAAATCTGACGCTTTTCCCACTTGTCGGATGATTGGCCATAGGATCCATCCAGGCCCCAGCCAGGAGACCGCCCGCTTCAAAGGAAAAGGCAAATGAAAAAGACGCGCGATGCAACCGAGAGGCGCCTTGGCCTTCAAGACCGGATCAAATCGGGCCGCCGAAAAATCACCCTCTGTTTATGGCCGGCCCTCGTCTTCTTGGCCTCCTCCCTGACGGCCCAAGAGGACATTTTTCAAGTCCGGCGCCTGTCCGTCCAGGAGGGCCTGTCCCAAAGCGCCGTGAATTGCATCCTCCAGGACAACAAAGGATTCCTTTGGATCGGCACTCAGGACGGCCTGAACCGATTCGACGGCAACAGCTTCACCATCTATACCTATGACCCCGACGATCCCGGCAGCCTGTCCGACGGCAATATCCTTGCCCTTCACGAAGACCGCGGGGGAAACATCTGGATCGGAACCCTGGCCGGGGGACTCAGCCGACTCGACAAAAATACCAAAAAAATCACAGGCTACCGGCACGGCCGGGGAAACCCCCAAAGCCTGGCCAACGACCGGGTGACGGCCATTGTGGAAGACCGGCTGGGCAACCTGTGGATCGGCACCTACGGCGGGGGGCTCGACCGGTTCGAGCCCGGCTCGAATGTATTCACCCATTACCGGAACGACCTCAGAAATCCCAAGAGCCTGGCCAACGACCGCGTCAATTGCCTCCTCCTTGACCGTTCCGGCCTGCTCTGGGTCGGCACCTTCGACGGCCTGGACCGATTCGATCCTTCAACGGGAGAATTCATCCATTTCCGGAACGACCGCCGGGCAAGCGGCAGCCTCACCGACAACCAGGTAGTGACCCTCTGTGAAGACCGCTCCGGCAACCTGTGGGTCGGCACCGAAAACGGGGGCCTCAATCAATATGTCCGCGGGCAAGGGCGTTTCATCAGCCTGGGGAATAGCCCCCAACATCCGCTGGATTTCAGCAGCTACAATATCCGCGCCATTTTTGAGGACTCCCGGGGGTTGATCTGGATCGGCACCCGAAGAGGGGGCCTGATCCTGTTGAACCCGGAAACGCAGAAGATCACCCGCCACAGGTATAATTCCAAGGACCCCAGCAGCCTGAGCACGGATGACATCCGTTTCTTTTATGAAGACAGGACGGGGATCATTTGGATCGGCACGTTTGGGGGCGGCCTTTGTTGCTATAATCCCACCAAAAAAGGGTTCGTTCATTACACTCACAAAGAGGACGATCCGCAGAGCTTGGCCGGCTATGCCGTCCGCACCATTTACGAAGACAGCCTGGGAAAGGTTTGGATAGGAACATTCAACGGACTCAACCGGTTCGACCCGAAAACGAAGCGCTTCGACCTCTATCAAAACGACCCGGGAAACCCCCAAAGCCTGAGCAGCAACCTGGTCTATTGCCTTGGTGAAGATCAACAGGGAGCGATCTGGGTGGGAACTCAAGGCGGCGGGCTCAACCGGCTTGACCCCAGGACGAGCCTCTGGACTCGCTTCCTTCATAATCCCAAAAATCCCGGCAGCCTCTCGGACGACATTGTCAACGTGGTTTTTATCGATAAGGGTGGAGAACTCTGGGTGGGGACTCAATTGGGGCTGGGCCGATTCGATCGCAGCAAAAACAGCTTTTCCCATTACCGGAACGATCCCAATGACCCGGCCAGCTTGAGCGACAATGATGTCCGGGCCATCTATGAAGACCGGTCCGGAAGGATGTGGATTGGCACCCGCAACGCCGGGCTCAACGCTTTCGACCGCTCCACGGGGAAATTCCGGCGCTATCAGCGCGACCTGGACAACCCCCAGGGTTTGGGCAGCAACTGCATCTTCTGTATCCAGGAAGACCGTTGGGGAATCATCTGGATCGGGACGCGGAGCGGAGGCTTGAACCGCTTCGACCCGGCCGCCGAAACCTTCACACGTTTTACGGTCAAACAGGGTTTGCCCAACAACGTGGTGTACGGCATTCTTGAGGATGACCAGGGAAATCTCTGGCTGTCCACCAATCAGGGGCTGGCCTGTTTCAACCCAAAAACTCAAAAATTCAAAAAATACGACGTCGGGGATGGACTGCAAAACAGCGAATTCAACTTCGGGGCTTACTTTAAAACAAAAAACGGAGAAATGCTGTTCGGCGGCATCAATGGGCTGGACATCTTTCATCCAGCCGGCCTGGAAGACAATCCTCATATTCCGCCCGTCGTGCTGACGGACTTTCAGATCTTCAACAGGTCTGTCCCCGTAGGCCAAGGACAGAGCGGACGTCCCATCCTGAAAAAGTGCATCACCGAATCCGAAGCTATCACGCTTTCCTACAAGGAGAACGTCTTTTCTTTCGAATTTGCAGCCCTCGATTTCGCCATGCCGGACCGGAATGAGTACGCCTATATGATGGCCGGTTTTGAAAAAGACTGGAATTATGTGGGCAACCGGCATTTTGTGACCTACACCAACCTGCCCCCCGGCCGCTATGTCTTCAGGGCCAAGGGCTCGAATAATGACGGGATCTGGAATGAAGAGGGGGTCTCCCTGAAGATCAGCATCAGCCCCCCCTTCACCCAGACGATCTGGTTCAGGGGCGGAGCCATCCTGGCCGGTCTTCTCCTGATTCTTTCTTTCATCCAGATGAGAACCCGCTCCATCCGCCAGAAAAACATCCAGTTGGAAGAAAAGGTCCAGGAGCGCACCTCGGCGCTCCAGAAAGAAAACCAGGAGCGCAGGCAGGCCGAACAGATCATTCAGAAGGAAGCGGCCAAACTGGGAGCGATGATCTCGGGCATGGAAGAAGGGGTCCTCTTTGCCGACCAGAATGACCAGATTCTGGAGGTCAACGGCTACTTTCTCAAACTCTTGGGCAAAAAAAAGTCCGAGATGATCGCCAGGCCTCTGTGGGATTTTGATCCCTTCCAGGAGGCCGCCGATTTGAAGGTCCACATCCGAAAATTCAAGGACAGGCCGAATTCGAGCGCGGTGGTGATGGAAATGCCCTTTCGGGGGCTGGACACCATCTTCCGGCTTCAGCCGGTCTATCTGGACAGCCACTATGAGGGGTTCGTCTTCAACCTGATCGATGTGACGGAACTGGTCATCACCAGAAAAGAGGCCCAAGCCGCCAGCCTGGCCAAGAGCGAATTCCTGGCCAACATGAGCCACGAAATCCGGACTCCCATGAACGGCATATTCGGCATGACCGAATTGGCCCTGGGAACAGCGCTCAACGTCGAACAACGGGAGTACATCGAAGCGGTCAAGACCTGCGCCGAATCCCTGATGAACATCATCAACTCCATCCTCGATTTTTCAAAAATCGAGGCCAAAAAAATCGAGTTCGACCCTGTCCCCTTTCATCTTCGGGACATGATCCACAACATCATTTCCCTGTTGGCCATCCAAGCGGACAAGAAGGGGCTGGAATTGGCCTACTCCGTTCCCTCCAACGTTCCCGATCGAGTGATTGCCGATCCGGGACGGATCCGCCAAATCCTCACCAATCTCCTCAGCAACGCCATCAAATTCACCGAAAAGGGAGAGGTGGTCGTCTCTCTGGAGGTAACGGACTCCTCGCCCTCCAGAATCATGACCCACTTCCAGGTGAAGGACACCGGAATGGGGATCCCTCCCTCTAAGCAAAAAGCGATCTTCGACCCCTTTGTCCAGGTGGACGGCTCCATAACCCGAAAATACGGGGGGACGGGCCTGGGCCTGGCCATCACCTCCCAGCTGGTCGATCTCATGGGCGGCAAGATCTGGGTGGAAAGCGTGCACGGACAGGGGAGCACGTTTCATTTCACGATTCCCCTGGACCTGTCCCTGAGCCAGGAGCCGGAACTCAGGCCGGTGGAATTCAAGGATATCAAAGACCTTCCCGTGCTGGTGGTGGACGACAATGCCACCAACCGACAAATCCTCCAGGAGATGCTCCTCAACTGGCAAATGGCGCCCTCTCTCGTGGAAAACGGGAAAAAAGCCCTGGCCTTGCTGGAAAACGCCTGTGCCCTCGGCCAAGCTTTCCCCCTGATCCTTCTGGACGCCAACATGCCCGAAATGGACGGTTTCACCTTCGCCCAAATCGTCAAACAGGACCCCCGGTTTTCCGGCATTCTCATCATGATGATCAGTTCATCCGGCATCCGCGGCGACGCCGTGCTCTGCCGGAAACTGGGCATCTCCGCCTATCTGACCAAACCGATCAAGCAGTCCCTTCTTTTAGACGCCATCATGCTGACCCTGGGGTCGGGCGCCAATAAACAAGAAGACCGGCCTTTGATCACCCGGCACATCCTGAGGAAACAGGCCCGCCAACTCAATATCCTACTGGCCGAAGACAACGCCATCAACCAGAAAATGGTCGAGCGCATACTCCAAAAGAACGGACATCGGGTCAGAATCGCTTCGGATGGCCTGGAGGTGCTGTCCGCCCTGCCGACCGAATCCTTTGACCTCATCCTCATGGACGTCCAGATGCCCCATATGGACGGTTGCCAAGCGACCGTTTCCATCCGCCAGGAAGAGAAAAAGACGGGCGCCCATATTCCCATCGTGGCCATGACAGCCCATGCCATGAAAGAGGACAAGGAACGCTGCCTGGCCTCGGGCATGGATGACTATATCTCCAAGCCCATCAAACCGGAACTCCTGATCGAAGTGATCAATCGCATAGCCGGCCAAAAAGAGGATTTGCCGGGCTAAGGGGCTGGATCGTCAGGCCGGGAATTTCAAGAGGAGGCCGGCCAGTTCATCCGCGGCATCCCGCCGGCCCACAGGGATGACCCTGGCGGATTGCAACCCGAGGGAGGCGACCAGCTCGTCCAGGATGGATTCCCGGATGACCAGAAGAACGGGCCCCGGCCTGGAAGACAAGGCCTTTTCCAAGGCCGGGCGAACTCCCCGTCCTTCCAGCTCCAGGGGGCCGACTTCATCCACGATCAATAGATCGCCCTGGGGCGCTTGACGGATGATCCGTTCGGCCTGCCGCAATCCTTCCCGTTCCAGAAAGAAGGGCCCGACCTGCTGCCGGTCCGGCACTCTTCCCGCCCTCAAGAACGGGAATCGGCCCCCGCCGATCTCGACCAGGTCATAGCCCAAGATTCTTTCCCCTTCCCGGACAGGCTCGCTCAGGTAGCCCGCCAGCCGCACTTGGCGGCCTTGGAGAAAGGCAATGGCATTTTTCAGCAGGGAGGTCTTGCCCGAATGGACCCCCCCGGTCAGGATCAGGATCATGGCCTCGGCCGCGGCCGCGGTCAGCGTACCACCACGCGGGCGTTCCGGGTGGTGAAAGAGATGACTTGGCCGCCGGGACCGTTGGCCGTTACGCCGGAGACGGCAATCTGTGTCTCGCCGGCGCTCACCGTCTCGAACAGGAGAACGGCCAGGTTGCCGGCGGCCTTGATGCCCTTGCTCAAATCCGGGCTGGACAGGCCGATGGTGCAGGCGCCCGCGGCGTTATCCACATGCTTAAGGAAGGGCACATCTTGGCCCAGCTGCTTAACCAGGGGGCCTTCAGTCACGTCCTTGAGCCTGATGATCTGGCTGTTGAAGGAGAGGTTGAGGGACAGGCTGCCCACCGACTGGCTGCTCTGCAGGTTGACCGTGATGCGAAACTCCCCGCGGTTGCGGGACAGTTCAAAATTGGCCGGGCTGAGCATGATCTGGTTTTCAGCCTCGCTACGGATATCCTCCGGCCTCACGGGCCGAAGACGTCCGGCCAGCTCCCGCTCCAGGTACTCCTCCGGCAGCTGGGCTTCCCCGGTTGCGCCGGCGGTTTCTTTGATGTCCACCCAGAGGGCTTTGTTGTCTTCAGGGGTCCGGGGGACCCGGCGGATGATGGTGGGCGTGATCATCAGGATGACGTCCGTCTGCTCGAGCCTGGTTTCCTCAGAGGAGAAGAGCCGTCCCAGGAGCGGCAGGCTCTTCAGGCCGGGAATGCCCGTGAGCGATTTGCGCTCTTCGTCCCGGAGCAAGCCGGCCAGCAGGTTGGTCTCCCCGTCCTTCAGACGGAGAACGTTCTTGACCTCCCGAGTGGTGATGATGGGGATGTCGGCCACACCCGTTCCGGCCAGGGAGGTGATCTTCAGCCACAGGTTGAGGGTGATCTCATTCTCCCGGTGAACCTGAGGGGTGAGGGTGATGTCGATGCCCACGTCCTGGTAGTCGTAATTGGTGATGGGCTGCTGGCTGACGCCGCCCGCGGCGATGGGGGCGAAGGTCGTTTTGGGGATGGGCACTTTCTGGCCGACGATCGACTTGATCTCCTCGCCGCTCACGCCCCGCAGGCGGGGTTGGGCGATAATGCGCGTATCGGCGTCCGACTCCAGGAACTGGAAGAAGGCCAGGGGCAGGCTGAGGTAGAAGTTCCCGGCCTGGCTGAAGTCCAAGTCTTTGAGGTTGACCCAGCTCGATGTGCTCGTGGCCGGAGGTTCGCCGTAACGCAGGCCGACGATGTTCTGGTCAAAGTTCAAGCCCAACTGTCGCAACCGGACGCGCGACACTTCCATGATCTCCAGGTCCACCAGGACTTCGGCCTTGGGCTTGTCCCACTGGTCGAGCAGCCTTCCGGCCAGGGCCACCGTCTCCGGCGTGTCGCGCACGATGATAGCGTTGCGGCCCTTGTCGGCGAAGACCTTGGCCGCCTTGAAGGAGCTCGAAATCATCTGCTGCAAGGGCTGGAGGGCCTCCTCGGCCTTGATGTTGGACAAGGAAAAAGTCTTGATGGCGTTGATCTCGTACTGGATCCTTTTCATGGGCTGATCGGGCACGATGATGATCGTTCGGTCGTCGATGATCCTGTGGAAGAGTTTGGTGGCGGTGCACAAGGCCGAGAGGGCCTGTTCGAAGGTGGTTTTCTCCAGGGTGATGGCGAAGGAGATGTCGCGGAAGCCCTCATCAAAGAGGATGTTGACGCCGGAGGACCGGCCCAGGGCCAGGAACAACGAGCGGAGGCTCGTCTCCCGGGGAAAGTTCAAGGTGACGGGCTCGCCCGCGGCCTTGAGCTTAATGGGCAGCTCCAGCTTTTCCGGAACTACGGTTTCCTCCGGCGGGGGAGTTTCGGTCAGACGCCGGACTTCCTCGGCCAGAAAACGATTGGACGGATCATAGGAACGGGCTCGAGAGTATTCGGCCAGGGCTTCCTGGGTTTTGCCCTCGGCGGCCAGACGGCGGGCCTGGAGAATGTGGCCCAGGCTGGCGGCATACTTGGCTCGGGTCAAGGCCAGCCGATAGACGGGCTCCTTGGGATTTTCCAGGGCTGCCGTCTCATAGAAGCGGATGGCCTCCGTCCAATTCCGGTTGAGCTCGGCCTGATTCCCCAGCTTGTAGGAATGGCTGAAGGTGGAGCATCCCCACCAGCTCAACACCACGGCTGCAAAGAGGATTAACCTTTTCATTGCTTTTCTCCCCCAATGGAGATCGTTCGCCTCTGGCCGTCCGGATCGGCCAGGTCCAGAGCCTCAGGGCTGATCTTTTGGACGGTAAAGATGCCGGCCACCTGATCGCCCTCGGCCACGGCCAAGGCCTGGCCGTCCACTAAGATGATGGCCACCGTTTTGCGGGGCGTGACCACGCAGCCGACATAGCGGATATCGGGGCCGATGGATTCCGGCTCGGCCTTGTCGGAGGGAGTCTCGGCTTGGGCCGGCCCGACTGTGGCCGGCGGCCCCGGCTCGACGGTTGTTCCTCCGCCGCGAACAAAGATGTTCCGCCTGGGCCGCACATCGGCGGACCGGCGCTGTTCGAGCAGGTCCTTCCGGATGAGGCTCTTGGCCGCGGAGGGCACGTCCTGGGAGCCGAGTTTGTCCTGGGCGCCGGCCAGGACCAGCCCTCCGGCTAAAAACCATAGAATCCCAAAGACCGCTGCATCTTTCAACCTTTTTTCAAAGCACCGCTTTTTCCGCGACAGGACCCGTCCTTTTCGCTTCAGCGCCCGGAAAAAGCGACCCCTATATCGCATAATAAGCCGCCAGGGTAATTTTCAGGAGGAGATTTCCGCTCCCCGAGTCGATATTGAGGAAATTGATCCGCTCCACAAACAGAAAACGCGGCTGCTTTTCCACATCGGCCAGAAACTGCTTCAGCAGCCCGTACGATCCCGAAAAATTGAAGCTGACCTCAACCTTGCGGGCCTTCTCCTTGTCCAGCTCCAAATAATCGAACTTGGCCGGCGGAAACTCCAGGCCCACTCCGGTGAAGATTTCTTGGAGGTCAAGCCGCAGCTCGTTGATGCCGTTCCTTTCCCTGTAAAAACGGTCCTTCCGTAAAGCCAGGCCGTCCCGGCGGGCCTCCTCCCAGAGGAAAAGCTCCTGCCGGAGTGAGGTCCGCTCCCGGTCGGCCGCTTCAAAGTCCCGGCTCAAAGTATCGACCGTCCCTTTCCGGCCATGGGAGGCTCCCCCCGACCCCAGAGCCAGGGCCAACAGGCAGACCGCCAAAGCCCCCAGCAGCACGGATAATCCGGCCAGGATCTTCTTCTCCTTGGGCTCCAGGAGGCTAACGAGTTCTTTCATAGATCACCGCGATTTCAGATTCCAACTGGCCGTAGCCGTTCTTGCCTTCACTGACCAAACGGATCCTGGAAAACCCGCGGGCCTGCAGGTTCTGGATGAAGGCCAGCAGGTCGTTCAGGTTCTGGAATACGGCGGTCAGCGTCACTTCGGCCTTCGAGCCCCCGCTGAAAGCGGGGCTGAGCGAGGTGATGGAGCCCGAGGCGGGCAAGGCCTCTTCCAGCCGGGAGAGGAGGCCGACCCAGGAAAAGCTCTTGCGCAGAATAAGGTCGTTCAGAAAATCCACCTCGGACTTATCCTTCTTGGTCAAATCCAGAGCCCGGGAGCGAAAGCGAGACGCTTCCGAGCGGGCCGTTTCCAGAGAGCGCGTCAGCCTGGCCGCCTCCCCGCCCAACCGGCGGTACTTGATCTGGAAGCGAATAAAACTCCATCCGGCCGCCAAACCGATGACCGTGACCAAAGCCAACATCAAGGCCAGCATGGCCCGGAAGAGGCGCTTGTTCTGCAGCGGCTCGCTGGCCAGGTTGATGCGGACCGGACGGTTGTTTCTCATATCCACTGCCCGATAAGCGGCGCCAGGAAATGCCGCTCCCGAGAAGTCAAGCCGAAAGCGGCCGGAGGCTCGACCGGCCGGACGACCAGCCCAAGCTTTTTCTGAAAAGCTTCGACCAGAGCGGAGGCCTCGGCTCCAAGGCCCGCCCTCAGCCAAAGAGCCTTGACTTTTTTCTTCTCCCGATCCTCAATATAGGTCAAGGTGCCGGCCACCTCCTTGATCACTCTCTCCTCCAGGCCCGAGCTCTTGGGTCCGGCGCCGGCCAGGAAAGGCTTGAATCGATAGAGAACGGCCTCTCCCTCCAGCGCGGCCAGCAAACTGACCGCCTCCTCCTCGATATTGGCCAGAAGGACGTCCTTCTCCCTGTCCCTGTCCAGAAGGTTGAACAGCCCCAGGATGGGGAGGCTGACGCTCCGGATTTTCAGCCCCGCCGCGGCAAAAACGCCCTCGTACTCCTGGACGACTGCCGGACGAACGACGGAGACAAACACACGCCGCGGCGATCCGTTGCCCGATAGGTCAAAGGCCAGCCGGGCATCTTCGGGCAGGGAAGGCATCTGCTTTTTCAACCTCCAAAGGAGAAGCTCCCTCCTCTCCGCCGGGGAGGCCGGGAAATCATCGAAGGAGAAGACGAAGCTCTTCTGACACGCTTCGGGCACCAGAAGGGCCGCCTCCCGGACAGCGGGCTGCGTCCGGCGCAAGGCCTCCCTGATTTTTTCGCCAAGCTCCGCAGGGTCCTTGATGTTCGGCCGCTCGAAAGAAGGCTCCAGGGCGCCCGGCTTCAAGGCCAGGACAGCCTGGCCTTCGACCCTCCGCTCCCGTCCCCCGGCGCGCAGGCAACTCAGGCTGCGCTCGGTCAGCATGAACGATAGGGAGAGAAACGGCCCGCGTCCGAAATAGTCTTTCAGTCTATCCCCCAGGCCGCTCATGGGCTCACTCCACAAAAGTCACCTTGTTCAGCTCTTTCAAGCTGGTCAGGCCCTGGAAGACTTTCTCCATCCCCACTTCGCGGAGAAAGATGATCCCCTCCGCCTTGGCCCGCTTTTTCACCTCGGACAGTGGTTTGCGCTCCAGGATCATTTCCCGGATGATGTCCGACAGCTCCAACAATTCGGCGATGGCCGTCCGGCCGCGGTAGCCGGTCATCCCGCATTCGGCGCAGCCCCGGGCTTCATAAAAGGCTTGCCGGCGGAACTTTTCCAGGCTCAGCCCGGACTCGGCCAGCAAGGCCTCGCTGGGTTTGGCCGACGTCTTGCAGTGGGGACAGAGGAGCCTCACCAGACGCTGGGCTAGAATGCAGTTCAGGGCGGAGATGAAGCTGTAGGGGTCCACTTGCATGTGCAGGAAGCGGCCGATCACGTCGAAGACGTTGTTGGCGTGGACGGTGGTGAACACCAAGTGCCCGGTCAGCGCCGATTGGATGGCGATCTGAGCCGTCTCAGGGTCACGGATCTCGCCCACCATGATCTTGTCCGGGTCGTGGCGCAGGATGGAGCGCAGCCCCCGGGCGAAGGTCAAACCCTTTTTCTCGTTGACCGGGATCTGGGTCAGCCCCTCAATCTGGTATTCGACCGGATCCTCGATGGTGATGATCTTGTCCTCCGAGCTCTTGATTTCGGTCAGGGCGGCGTAGAGGGTGGTCGTTTTGCCGCTGCCCGTCGGCCCCGTAACCAGGATCATACCGTAGGGTTGGACGATGTAGCGGCGGAACTTCTGCAGGATCTCCTCGGAGAAACCCAGCAGGTCCAACCGCAGCTCGGTAAAGGCCTCAGTGATCATCTCCTTGTCCAGGATCCGGATCACGGCGTCTTCCCCGAAGATGCTGGGCATGATGGAAATGCGGAAGTCGATGGTTTTATCCTTGATCCGGAGGCGGAAGCGGCCGTCCTGGGGGACCCGGCGCTCGGCAATGTCCAATTCGGCCATGACCTTGATGCGGGTGATGATGGGCGAGTGGAATTTCCGGTCGATGGGCTCCATGGCCTCGCTGAGGACGCCGTCCACGCGGTACTTGACGTGGACGCCCTCCTCCCGGGATTCAATGTGGATGTCCGAGGCCCGTTTCTGGACGGCGGTAAAGATGATGGTGTTGACCAGTTTGATGATGGAGGCGTCCTGGTCGGCCAGCTTCTCGATGGAGATGACCTCTTCCTCTTCGCCCCCCTCCTTCTCCACGATCTGGGTGATGAACCCCTCGGTGGCGTCCTTGAGCACCTGCAGGACGGTCTCGCTCTTGCGCAGGGCTTCGTGGATGGCCCGCTTGGAGGCGGCGAAGACTTGGACCTTCCGGCCCAGGAAAGACTCCACGGCGTCGATGGTCTCAATATCGGAGGGGTCGGCCACAGCCACCCGGACCGCCTCCCCATCCCGGCCGAAGGGGATGAAGTTGGCCCGATAGAGGAAGTCCGGCGGGAAGGCCTGGACCAGCTCCCGGTCCAGGCTCGTTCTGCCTAAATCTACGGTCGGGACGCTGTAGCGCTCGGCCAGCTTCCTGACTTCTCTCTCCTCGGAGAGGAGGGTTGTTTCCGTTTCCTTCTTGGCCATGGCCGTCTATCTCGTAATCCTTATTATATTAAAAATCGGTAGATAAACAGAGAGGAGCATGGCCGCCACCAAAAGGCCCATGATGATGATGAGCACGGGCTCGATGAGGGAGACGAAGGTGTCCACCCGGGAGCGGACCTTTTCGTCATAGACGACCGAGACCTCGGCCAGCATGCCTTCCAGGTTGGCCGAGGACTCGCCGATGCGGATCATATCGATGGCCAGGGAGGGGAAAAAGCCCGCCTTGGCCAGAGAATCGGACAGGTTCTGGCCGTTTTTAATGTCGTCCGGAACGCCCGATATGCGGTGCGCCAGAAAACGGTTGGGAATGGCCCGGTAGGAAATAACCAGGGCCTTGAGGAGCGTGATGCCGGCGCCCAGTAAAAGCCCCATGGTCCGGGAAAATAGGGAAACGCCGGACTCGACCCAGACCCGTCTGGCGTAGGGGAGGCGGAGCTTGAGATGGTCAAACCAGACACGGAATTTCTCCCGCCGCTTCAGCCAGAAATAGGCCGCCGCCAGAAGCACAAGGGCCAGGAGAAGAAAGATCATGGAGCGCCGGACGACCATGGCCACGGCCATGATCAGGCGGGTGACGCCCGGCAGGTCGGATCCGAAATCGGCGTAGAAGCCGGAAAAATTGGGCAGGATGAAATTGATTAGGATCATCAGCAGAGAGAAGGAAAAAAACAGGAGCAGGCTGGGATAGATCAAAGCCGACCTGATGCGGGATTTGGTCCGGTCAATCTCCTTGGCGTAGTCGGTGTAGCGGCTGATGGCCTGGGGCAGGCTGCCGCTCTGCTCGCCGGCCATCAGGGAAGCAATGTAGACCGTGGAAAAGCGCTCCTGAAAAGGAGCAAAGGCCTCCGACAAAGTCCGTCCGCTGCGCACATCGCCCGCCACCTGCATCAGGACCTCTTTCAGGTTCTGGTTCTTGGTCCGGCTGATGACAAGCTCCAGGCTCTTGAGGACCGGATAGCCGGCCCGCAGCAGGTACATCAGCTCCTGGTTGAAGAGGATGAAGTCTTTTTCCCTGACCCGGCGGTCCAGGCTGGAGAGCGAGAGCTGCACCTTGCCCCAATCCTTGCTGATGGACAGGACGCAGAAGCCGCGGCCTTCATAATACTTGCGGCATTCTTCCCGGGAGGGCGCCAGGCAGGACTCTTTGAGCAGACGGCCGTCATCCGTGGCTAAGCGGCAGAGGAAGTAGGGCATAGATTCTTCAACTTTTACAGGCCTTCATGTTAGGGGAACGAGGGATGGTTGTCAAATTCGCGAAATAGCGAGGCTGCATCTCCTTTTGTCCAGCCTCGCTACCAAGAAGAGGAGGGGTCCTGTCACGGCCGACCTTTCCGGAGACACCAACCTTTGCCCCTCTTGTTTCACCAAGGGGGGCTAGAGGGGGATAAAGAGAATTAAGAGAAATCATAGGTGTCTCCGGCTAGGCCAGGCTGCGCGCGGGTGGTATTACCGGAGACGCCCTCCCTTTTTTTCCTAATCTATTAATCCCTCCTTCCCCCCTGGGCAATCAGGGGGGAGATCGAAGGCGTCTCCGGAAGGGCCGGCCCCTCCGCCGTGCCACCCCTCCCCAATATTCTCACGGTCGGAGATGCAGCCTCGCCACAGCTTTGTTGGAGAGACCGCCGAATTGGTTGACAAACCTGGCGAAAAGCCTTAATTTTATGCTGTGAAAAGAAAGCTGAAGCTTATGGCTTTCTTCCTGGCGGCGCTGGGGCTGGCCGCCCTGCTGTCCCCTCCCCAAAGACTCAGGATAGCGACCGCGGCCGCCTTGGCCGGAATGTTGCACGCCCAGGAAAGCGTCCCCACCCAGAAGCCGACCTTCGATTACATGAGCACTTATCTCTCCCGCAACACCAAGCCGCTCGGCTTGGAGGAGGACAAGGAGATCAAGGAGCTGATGCAGCAACCGGCCGTCAAGTGGGCTATCCGGGCCAACATCCGGCATTCGCTTCAATAGGATATTTTTTTTGCATGATGGGTTCAATTTTTTGGATTTAGGCCGATGAATAAAAGGTTGACCTCAATCTTCATCCCCATCATCCTTATCCTCCTCGGGTTGGGAGGGCTCAACATCTATCGTCGCCTCACCTGGAAGGAACCCACCGACGGCGTGTTGTGGGTGAAGCAGCCCAACGGCCTCGTCGCCGTCAACGTCGTCCGAGACAGCCCGGCCTATCTGTCCGGGATCAAAAAGGGCGATATCCTTTTCAAAATCAACGGCAATCCGGTGAAAAACCGAGCGGACCAACTCAAGCAGATGTGGGTGATCTACCGGATAGAACAAAAAGCCATCTATGAGATCGGGCGGGAAGGACAGCCTCCCCTGTCCCCCTCATTCTATCTGACCACCAAAGGCACCAGGCTCAGCTACTATTATCTGGCCTTGGTGGGCTTGACCGCTTTCGTCCTCGCCGTGGTGGTTCTGTTCAGCACCAAATCCCCCCTGACCTTGCCCTACATCTATTTCTATCTGGTCACACTCAGCCTGTACGCCATGTACGTCTTCTCCCCCACCGGCCAGCTGGACGCGCTGGACAGCCTGTTTTTCTGGTTGGATAAGCTGACCTTCCTGTGCTTTCCTCCTCTGCTCTTCCACTACTTCAGCATCTTCCCCCAAAGGAAAAAATTCCTCAAGCGCCGGCCTTCCATCCCGATCGTTTTCTACATTCCCGCGCTGATCCTGCTGGCCGGCCAGGCGGCCCTTCACCTTCCTTGGTTCCAGGGCCTGGAATTGGGGCGGATGCTGGACCTTGTCAGCGGACTAGACAAAGTCGAATTGTTCCACTTCTGCGCTTTTGCCCTGCTGACCATCGCCACCATCGTTCACAGCACCCGGCGCACTTCGAGCGTCCTGGTTCGCAAGCAGTACACTTGGATCGTCTACGGATTGGGCATAGGCACCCTCCCTTTCCTGGCCTTGAACGCCATCCCCTACCTTCTGGGCCGGATGCCCACCTCCATGGGCGAATTGACCATCCTCTTCCAAGCGCTCGTCCCCTTGACCGTGTCCTATTCAATTTCCCGCTACAAAATCATGGATTTCGAGATTGTCCTCAAAAAGGCCGCCACCCTGGCTTTTTCCTATTTCGTCATCGCCAGCCTTTACCTGGTGGTCGGCTCTCAGACGAAATTTTTCTCCGAAAACCGCCGCAACGTGGTTATCCTGGGAGTGCTGGCCATCGTCCTGGGCGCCACGCTTTTCGCACCGCTGAAGAAGCTCTTCCAGTCCATCCTCGACCAGGTCTTCTACAGGCGCAGCTATAAGTACCGCAAGACTTTGCTGTTCATCAGTCAGGAGCTGAGCCGGGAGCGCAACCTCCAGCATCTCAGCCAGCGGCTGCTGGAGCTTATGGCCAACGCCCTATCCTTAAAAGGCATCGCCCTACTGCTGACCGAGGAGAAGGAGCCTCACACATTCTCCCTCCTCCAGGCCAGAGGAGAGCTGCCGCCCTTGCCTTCCCGGATTGCCCTCGACCCGGGCCTCTTCCAGTCTTTCAAGGAGTCGGCCTTTCTCTCCTACTACACCTTCCCCGACCGGCGCGACCTGCGCTTCCGCCTGGAGAAGCTGTCGGTGTGGGGCTTTTTCCAATTCATGCCCCTCAAGGTCGAGGACAAGCTCATCGGCTGCCTGGCCATGAGCAAAAAGACGAATGCCAACTACCTGACCAGCGAAGACTGGGAGCTGCTGACCACCATCTCCTACCCGGTGGCCCTGGCCTTGGAGAACGCTTATCTTTACGACCAGGCCGGCCTGCGGACCCAGGAGCTGGAACGGCTCAAGGACTACAGCGAGAACATCATCGAGAGCCTGACCGTAGGGGTGGCCGTCCTCGACCAGGAAGGAAAAATCATCGGCTGGAACCGCATCCTGGAAGAAACCTTCCTCCGCCGTAAGGACGCTGTCCTGAGCCAGAACCTGCTGGCCGTGCTGGGAGAAACGAACTTCTCGGCCATCTTCCCCTCCGACACCCAGCAGGACTACCAACTCCTGAGCGAGATCCGCATGGACATACGTCCCGGCTTGACTAAAATCTTCGATATCGCCAAGACCCCGCTCTTGGACAACCGGCTCAATCCCTACGGCACGATCATCGTCTTCGAAGACATCACCGACAAGATCATTCTCCAGCAACAGCTGATCACCTCGGAAAAACTGGCTTCCATCGGATTGCTGTCGGCCGGCGTGGCCCACGAGATCAACACCCCCCTGACCGGCATCTCCAGCTACGTGCAGATGCTGCAGAAGAGGCTGACCGATCCTCATTTCGCCTACATCCTGGAGAAAATCGAGGCCCAGACCGACCGGGTGGCGCGCATCATCAAGAACCTGCTCAACTTCGCCCGCAATCCTTCCGAGATCGCCTTCAGCCGGGTCAACCTCATCGACAACCTGAAAGAGATCCTGGCCCTGATCGAATACAAACTGAAGGCCATGAACATCCGGCTGGAGTTCAACCCCGCGCCGCTGCGGCCCATTTGGGCCCAGGGGGAACGGCTGCAGCAGGTCTTCATCAACATCATCCTCAACGCCCTGGACGCCATGCCTGAAGGCGGCATCCTGCGCCTGGACGTCAACCAGCAGAACAATGAAGCCCTGGTGCGCATCGCCGATACGGGCACGGGCATCAAGAAGGACCATCTGCCGAGAATTTTCGACCCCTTCTTCACCACCAAGGGGATCGGCAAGGGCACGGGGCTGGGGCTGTCCATCAGCTACGCCATCATCAAAGAACATGAGGGACGGATCACCGTGGAGAGCGTCGAGGGCAAAGGCACGACCTTCAGCGTGATTCTGCCCATGGACCTGGACGCCCGCCGGCGGCGTCCGGATAATTCTCGGTCACAAGGAAGCAACCATGGTTAAGGCCACGAGCATTCATCTCATTGACGACGAGCCCGTCATCCACGAGGTGATGGGTCAACTCTTGGGCTCAGAGGGCTACGAGGTGGAGATTTCCTCCTCGGGCGAGGAGGCACTGGGGAAGCTGGCCGAGCAGTCCTTCGACCTGACCCTGCTGGACCTGCTCATGCCGGGGCTGGACGGTCTAACCGTGCTGAAGCACATCCGGGAGAAAGACCCCCAGGCTACGGTCATCATCATCACGGCCTACGCCTCGGTCGAATCGGCCCTGGCCGCCATGAAAATGGGAGCCTACGATTACGTCCAGAAGCCCTTCAAGCACGACGAACTGCTGCTCATCATCCGGCGCGCTGTGGAGCACCACAGCCTCCAGGAAGAGAACCTGCGATTGAAGGATGAGCTACGGGGCAAATTCAGCTTTTCCAGCATCATCGGCAAGAGCAAGGTCATGGAGAGCGTTTTCGAGCTGATCCGGGCCGTGGCCCCCACCCGCAGCACCATCCTCATCCAGGGCGAAAGCGGCACGGGCAAGGAGCTGGTGGCCCGCTCCATCCATCAGAACAGCGACCGGGCCCAGTTCTCCTTCATCACCGTCAACAGCGGCTCGCTCCCTCCTGACCTGCTGGAAAGCCATCTCTTCGGCCATGTGAAGGGGGCTTTCACCGGAGCGGTCAGCCACAAGATGGGCCTCTTTGAAGCGGCCGACCGGGGGACCATTTTTTTCGACGAGATTTCCACCATTAGCCTGGAAACCCAGGCCAAACTTCTGCGGGTCATGCAGGAGAAAGAGTTCATGCATCTGGGGGGGACGAAAACCATCCGGGTCGACGCGAGGATTATCGCCGCCACCAATGCCGACCTGGAGGAGATGATCAACAGGAGGGCTTTCCGGGAGGACCTCTTCTATCGTCTCAACGTCATCAAAATTGAACTCCCACCCCTGCGCCAACGCAAGGAGGACATCCCCCTTTTGGTCAAGCATTTCCTCGATTTCTTCGGCCGTGAAAACGGCAAGGAGGTCGAGGGCCTGGCCGAAGAGGTGTGGAACATTCTGAGCGGCTACCACTGGCCCGGCAACATCCGCGAGCTGGAGAACCTCATCGAGCGGGCGGTCGTCTTCACCAAGACGAGGATCATCGACCGCTCCAGCCTGCCCTCCTTCCTTCTCTCGCCCCGCCTGGCTGATGGGCCGGGCCTGCCGGCCGCGGCCAAATCGCTGGCCCTCAAGGAACAGCTCCAGTTTTTCCAGCGGCAGGTGATCGTGGACACCCTGAGGAAGACCAAGGGTGTTCAAAAACAGGCGGCCAAAATGCTGGGCTTGAAACCGACCACCTTGAACGAAATGATCAAAAGGCTCAAGATCGATACGGAAAGCTTTTCCTAGCCCCCCGGGCGACGCTTCAGCTGGGCATCGAAGGGCGTTTCTCCGCCCGGCCGGGGACCTGTGAGACGCACGACTATCGCTCGACGGTCAGGCGTCCCGGCACGAGCCGGACGGGGTTGACCTTGACGTCCTTGAATCGGCCGCGGAAGGGCAGGCCTACAGACGTCTCTTTAGCCTCTACGATGATTTTGCGGCTGACCTTAACTCCCTCCTCGGACCATTCCAGCCAGAGGGGGTAGACAAAGATCTCGGATTTTTGGCTGACTCCAACCTGGAGGAATCGTTCCTGGCCATTCTTGACTTCGCTCAGAACGATCCTGGACTCGGGCAGGGCGTAGGAATCGAACCACGACTTGAAGAACAGGTCGAGCTCCCGTCCGGAGGCTTTCTCCATTGATCTGATAAAATCAGCCGTACAGGCGGCGCTGAAGCGAAAGGTCTGGAAGAAATCCCTCATTCCGGCCCAGAAGGCCTCCGCCCCGACGACTTCCAGGAGGAGGTTGAGGACGGCCGAGGTTTTATTATAGATGACGGCCTGGTAGGCCTCGAAATTGAGAATGCTGAGCCGCGAGCCGAAAGAGATCTGGCCCCAGACCGACATTTTGTCCGTCCATTGGCAGAACTTTTCCATGATGCCGGCATAGGCCCGTTCGCCGTATTTCTGCCTGAGGAACTGGGTGGTGGCAAATTGGGCCAGCCCTTCGCTCAGCCACTGGTCATGGTAGGACTTCCAGGTCACACACTGTCCCCACCACTGATGGGCGATCTCATGGGCCAGGAAATATTCCTTCCAGCGCGTGAGGTCCACCGGGCTGGCCGGGTTGAGGGGCAACCGTCTGTCTGCGGCCCGGGGTATCTCATTCAAGACGGCGAACGAGGCGGGGCTGTGCCCCCCACCGGAAAACCACTGGCGCTGGATTACGGCAAGTTTTTCGTAGGGATAGGGACCGAACAGCCCTTCGTAGAATCGGAGGACGTTGTTGATTGTGGAAATATCCAGCTTTTCCATGAAGACGTTGGAAGTCGCAAAATAGCTCAAGGGCAGGGGCTGGGAGGCCTCGGCTTCCCGTTCGAAATCGCCGACGATAAAGGAGAGGTACTTGACCGGCCGCTGGGTACGGAAGACAAATGTGTCCCGGCCGGACTGGCCCGGTTCTCCGTCGCTGGCCGGCCCCTTGGACTCGGAATGCTCCAGGAGCAGGCCGTTGGCCTGGCAGGTGTACTGGGGCGGGATGATGATCTTTTGCTGAGCGGTGAAAAAATCATCCTCGGAAGGCTCGGGATACCAGGCCGCCGAGCGGCTGAAGAGGAAGCTGTCGAACTTGGGCGGGACCAGGATGAGGGTTTCGCTGAACTGTCCGGCGACCAGGACATCGGTGATCTGATCGGGGGGAACCAAGCGGCCGCGGTAAGTGATTTCAAACGAAAAGGTAGTGCCCTGGTCGTAGGCCTCCAGAAAATAAATATACAGCATATCCCGGGTTTTATCCTGGGTAAAAAATAACTCTCGCCCTTGCTGGTCCAGGATCCGCACGATCTCCAGGTCCTTGTTGAGACGGAACTTGAGGGCGTCGAGGGAATCGAAGTTGGACAAGACGGAAATACGGGCCCGGACCGAGAGCCAGGTCGTCTTGGGCCAGAAGTTGACTTCCAGGTCATAATGCTGGACGTCGAACTTCTGCCCAAAAGAAATGAACATGTTCCGCAGGCCGTTTTGGGCCGGTGAAGAATACAGGTTGATCAGCTTCGACTGGGGCTGTTCGATGAAGTGGATTTCTTCTTCGGCAAAGGGCGTGAAGATATAGGTGAACTCCTTCTTCCCGGCCGTCTGAAATTCAAATACGGCCTCCTCTCCCTGGGGAAGGAAGCTGAGAAGCTGCCGGGTCAGAGGACTCATCACGGTGTAGAAGCGGGGATAGTGCTTGTCGAAAAGGGAGGCGGCCCTGGCCTTGACGGACGCGGGAAGGGAGACGGGCTGCGCCGGTGCGGTCCGCTTGATCCGGACATGCTCTTCAAAAAAAGAATTGGAGAATCGACAAAAAGCATATTCGGACCTCTCCTGGATCTTCTGGGTCTTGTAGGCCAGGTCCAGCTGGTGCCTTTCTTTCGGGTCGGAGGGTTGATAAGAGACAAGCCCCTGGCCCAGGATCAGCAAGGCCGTCTCCACATCGGGGATGTTGTCGTAGAAAACATAAGCGTTGGTGAAAGTCAGAGAAATATCTTCCTGGTTGATTTCAACCAGCGGGACGAATTCCACCCGGTCGGAAGGCATCTTGATTTTATACAAGAGGCCGGGTTCGTCCCTGATCGTCTTGGCGGCGATCAGTCCGTTCGGGCCGTTCCGATCCAGTCGGAGCTCCCAGCTCTGGACAATGGCCAAATAGTCGTTCTCTAAAATCACCCGGAGGAAGATCCTCAATTCATCTTGGCCAATGGTCGACTCATTCGTCGAAAAAAAAGAAGCTCGGTTAATGGCGAAGACCTCAAGGAGACTGCGTTGAAAGGCGGCTTCCCCTTCGCGGACGGGCGGGCTAAAGAGGTCCAAATAGGCCGTGCTGTCTTTGGATAAGATAGAAGCTTGCAGCCTGGAGGCCAGGCTGCTGGCGACCCGATCATCCGGAAGCAAAGCCGCTGCCCGGCACAGGAAAACAGCGATTAAAAGGAAAAACACAATTCTCGTTGTCTTGCTTATCATGAAAAAGATGCCCTTGAATCGATCATGATGCGGATTTCGATTCAATAATAGCAGTATTTGTGCCAATAGAAGTCAAAGATGACAAGGTATAAATTCTATAGAAAAGCAAGCAAAATGTAAATTCTTTTTACAGGGCCCCAATAAATAGCTTATTTTTTAAGAAGCCTGCCCAGAAGGCCCTCGGCATCACTCACCTTGCCCTCCAAACGGCCCGTGGCACCTTCCCGATCATCGACGGCGATATGGGTCAAGACACGGCCGGCCTCCTGCCTCATCTTGGAGTGGCACTCTTTAATCAAGGCGAAGACGGCATCCCACTCTCCCTCGACGATGGTCCCCATGGCCGTTACTTTATAGGGCAAGCCGCTGCGGTCAATAATGTCCAGGAGCTTGGCCACGGGTCCGGCCAGCTCGTCGCCGCGGCCTATGGGCACGAGGCTGAATTCAACTACCATTATTTCTCTCCTTGCGCCGCTCTTCTTCCTTTCTCTTGCGCAGATCTTCCTCCCAGGTCACAAAGCTGTGGTAGTAGACGGCATCTCCCTCGTCGATGCCGCGGGTGATCTCGGTGATGTGCGATGTCGAGGCGCCGAAGGCCTCCACGGCAAAAAAAACTGCTTTTTCCGGGTCCACTTCCGCGCCGCAGGTGTAGATGTCCAGCGCTCCGTAGCCGTGTTCGGGCCAGGTGTGGATGGAAATGTGAGATTCGGAGATGACCACCACGCCGCTGACGCCGTTGGGCGGGAACCGGCTGAAGGAAATGGCCCATACTTTGGCGCCGGCAATCTCAGCGGATTTGACTAGAATTTGCTGTACTTTCTCTATGCTGCCGATGATCTCCGGATCACAGTTCGAGGCTTCTACGATGTAATGCCGGCCGATGGTACGAAATTCCTTGTCCGCCATATCTCACCTCCTGCCCGGAAAGCCCATTATGGCACAACACGGTCGGCTGTCAACCGCTGGGGGGATGGCGTAAGCATCTCATTTTGTGTGATTCACTAAACCACATGTTTGGATGCTGCCTGGGATGGCCGGAGCGATCTTGCTCCCGCGAAGAAGCTTATACCAGAACCCGGCGCTCGTCCTTGACCGTATTGAGCACCAGGTGTGTGACGCTGCGGTCCACGTTGGGCAGCGACAGCAGATTCTTGATGAAGGCGTTGAGGTCGTCCCGGCCGCGGAATCGGCCGACCACCAAAGAATCCCACTCGCCGGTGATGTCGTAGACAGCGCTGACCCGGAGGTCCTCGGCGATGCGCTTCTGCGTTTCGATCAGCTTCCCCTTGGATATGCGCAGAGCAATGACGGCGGTCAGGTCGAACCCGAAAGCGGCGGCCTCGACTACCGGGATGTAGCCCCGGATAGCGCCCGAACTCTCCATCTGTTTCACCTTGTGGATAACGGCCGTGACCGAAGTGCCTAGGGCCTTGGCAATTTCACGGAAGCTCTGACGGGCGTTGACATTCATGATACCGATGATCTTCCGGTCCAGGTCGTCGATCATAGGCACCTCCTTTAGCTATTGAACTTATTTTTAATTTATTTAACGTCAATTGTCAATATTTTATATTAATTTCTTGACATTTGACTTTATATAATTTATATTTGGCTACAATGTAGCATGCGCCAAAACCTACCGAAGCCAGGCTTTCTTCAAGCGGCCTTCTTCTCCCTTCTTTCCTCAACGGCCAGGAATTTCTATTTCACAAAATATAAGGAGACTCACTTATGACTCCCACGACCAGGACAGCTAAGCCCTTCGACTTTAAGTCTGAAGAGGACGTCTTGCGGTATGTCCGGACTCCAGCCCACCAGATCGAGTTCATCCGGATCGTCTTCCCCGATATCCTGGGCCGGCCCATGGATTTCACTTTCCCCCGCGAAGAGCTGGAGGCGGCTTTCCGGGACGGGAAAGGCTTCGACGGTTCTTCCATCGAGGGATTCGTCCGCATCGAGGAGAGCGACCTGGTTATCCGGCCGGAAGCCCGCACCTTCCGTGTCCTTCCCTGGGAGTACTCCGGATTCCAGCCGGACATCCGCTGGCGGGAGGGAATCATGTTCGGGGACATTCTGACCCCGGAGGGGAAGCCTTATGAGGCCGACACGCGGCGGATCCTCAAAGAAGCCCTGAAGAAGGCCAAAACGGAGTTCGGGGTTGATGACTTTAAGGTAGGGCCCGAGCTCGAATTCTTCCTTTTCCCCTCCAACAAAGAAGCCCGTCCCCTGGACGAAGGCGGCTACTTCTTTTCCGGCCACCACGGCGAGATCCGCAAGGAGATCCAACTCTTGTTGAAGAAGATGGGAATCGCCTCCGAGTACGACCATCACGAAGTGGCCCACGGCCAGCATGAGATTGAC
>Ga0299915_10000483_pt1 | contig 29860 bp, 23 predicted proteins | sample RVTome_13_FD_200263 | JGI IMG/M metagenome (GOLD analysis project Ga0299915, IMG submission 200263) | Soil microbial communities from uranium-contaminated site in the Upper Colorado River Basin, Wyoming, United States - RVT92D227 (version 2) ...
TGCTCCAATCGGTTTACGGTTGGATCCTCCCCATACACATCGTCCCCGACGATAGCCTGTGCCATCGCCTCCCTCATCGCCGCAGTCGGCTGGGTGACGGTGTCCGAACGTAGATCCACCCAATCCATGGGATTCTCCTTCTGGAGGTGCGAGGACGCCTATCGCTCGCGCTTCTCCAGATCTCGCAGCACCGAGCTGAGCTCGGCAGGGAGAGGCGCTTCGAATGCACTGGCCTCTTGTTGCCCGGGAAGTCGGAGGACAAGCCGATAGGCATGCAAGAACTGTCGGTCGAGCGGGAGAGTCGGCCTCTTGCGGCCATAGACAACATCGCCGACGACCGGGCAGCCGAGGAACGCCAGGTGGACCCGGATCTGATGCGTGCGGCCGGTCAGCGGCTGGACCTCAAGCAGAGTGTGTTGAGAGAAGGCCTGCCGTGTCCAGTAGTCTGTCACAGCCTGGCGTCCCCTGGCAGGGGTGACGATCCCCATCCTCTTCCTATGCGAGGCATCTCGCCCGATCGGGGCCTCAATCCTGCCTTGAGGTGTAGGGGGCGAACCGTCCACCAGCGCAAGGTATCGTTTGTCCACACGCCGCTGCTTGAACTCTCCTTGCAGCAGCTGAAGCGCTTCATCATCCTTGGCGACCAGGATCAGGCCCGAGGTGTTCTTGTCGAGCCGATGGACGACTCCCGGCCGCAGTTCGCCGCCGATCCCGCGAATGTCGGGCGCGTGGGCGAGGGCCGCGTGGACAAGAGTGCCATGGTCGTGCCCCGGAGAGGGATGGACAACCATACCGGCGGGCTTGTTGACCACCATCACTTGGGAGTTCTCGAAGATGATCTCGAGGGGGATTGGCTCGGGAGTGAGATCTGAGGGTTCGACCGGGGGGATGCGGACCTCGACCCTCTCTCCGCCCTCGAGGCGCGTCCCCGCCTTTTTGGGTAGGACCCCGTCTACCGTGACCATCCCCTGGTCGATGAGTTGTCGGACCCGACTGCGGGACAGTTCCCCGAGCGTGTTGACCACAACCAGATCGAGCCTGCCCCCCGGCGATTCAACCGTGAATCGAACTCGACGCGCATTCACTCCAAGGATTGCTCCGAGCCGGAACTCGCGGGCCCTGACAACGCCCCTTGTTCCAATCCCACGAGCTCCGCCCCGCGACTCCGCCGCTCATCAATCCACATGGTCGCGATCAAGATCGCCACACCGATCGAGATGCTGCTGTCGGCCAGGTTGAAGACCGGGAAGGAACCGACCGAGATGAAATCGATCACCGTCCCATGGAGCAGTCGATCGATCAGGTTCCCGATCGCACCCCCCAATTGCAGGGCCAAGGCCAGTCGCAAAGTGAAATGACCCTGTGGAAGCCGAGGATAGTAATAGAGGATCGCCGCCGAGACGACGACGGCGATGACGGTGAATATCAATCCACCGGATGGAAACAGGCCGAAAGCAGCCCCGGTGTTGTTCCAGTAAACGAGCCTGGCGAAGCGGCCCAGCCAAGGGAAGGGCGACCAAGTCTCCCCGAACGTCAAGTTCGTTCGAACGAGATACTTCGACAGCTGATCAAAGGCGATAACCGCACTGGCGATCCCAACGAGGCCGATGTATCCGCGTATCCTCGACAAGCGTACCTCCGTCGCACGGTGCCCCGCCGCTCGTGCGAACAGCATTGTACCGTAAACACCCGGGGCTGAAGTCGGCAGGCTACGTTAAGGTCGAGGCCTCAAGGTCTGGCCCGCTTCCCGGTCACGCCTCGGCGTCGGCGCGTGCGACGAGCAGAACGAGCCGCTCGCCATCGAACGCGTCTTCGATCGCGTCCGCTGAGGACAGCACCTCGACCGGCTGGAGGCTGACAGCCAACGTCTCATTTCGAATGTAGTCGCCGAAGACCTGAATGGCCTGCTCCAAGCCGGGCGTGGCCGAATAGGTCACCCTGATTCGCTCGTCGATTTGAAGATCGAGCTTCTTGCGGACATCCTGAACGCGGCGAACGACCTCGCGGACCAATCCTTCCTGTTCGAGCTCGAGCGTGAGTGCGGTCGACAGCGCCGCCAGATACGCCCCGTCGGCCGACGCAGACAGACCCGCGTGGGGCTCAACCCGAACTTCAACTTCATCCGGCAGTATGCTCAAGGTCTCACCATCCAGGCTCAGGTTGAGCGGTTCACCTGCGAGCAGGCTGGCCGCGGCCTTGTCTGCCGGGAGATCAAGGAGGGCCCTCCGTATCGCCGGGAAACGCGAGGTGTACTTCTGCCCAAGCTGGCGCGGGAGCGGGTTGAGCCGATAGTCGACCGCCTCGGATGCCGTATCGAGAAGCCGGACGCTCTTGACGTTGAGCTCTTCTGAGATGAGATCGGCGTAGCCAGCGACTGTTCGACGCTCCTCGGGAGTGCCCACGGCGAAGGCCGCCTCGGCCAGCGGCTGGCGTACCTTCAGACCGGCCGAGTTACGCGCCGCATGCCCGAGGGAGACCAGGCGCATCACCAGATCCATCTCCTGCATGAGCTGTCGATCGATTGAGGCCTCGTCGGGGACGGGCCACGCGCAATGGTGAACGCTCTCGGGCGCCTCGTCGTCGATCTTCCTGACCAGATTCTGGTACAAGACCTCGGTGACAAAGGGCACGAAAGGCGCCAGGAGCCTGGCAAGGGTCGTCAGGACCAGATAGAGCGTCGTATACGCGGCGTGCTTGTCCGCATCTGAGGCGTCGCTTGCCCCCGCCTTGGCCCAGAACCGCCGGCGGCTGCGCCTCAAGTACCAGTTGCTCAGTTGATCAAGAAAGAGGTTCACCGCCTCGGTCGCTTGATCCGGCTCGAACAGTTCGAGGGATTGCGTGACCTGTCCGGTCACCTCGTGCAGGCGGGCCGTGATCCACCGGTCGAGTTTTGACAGGTCGGCCGGGCGCGACAGTTGCGGTTGCCATCCATCAATGCGGGCATAGGTGACGAAGAAGCTGTATACGTTCCATAGCGGAAGGAGGAACTGGCGGCGGACTTCATCTGCCCGATGGTACCCGAAGCGCAACTCCTTTTCGGGTTTGTGGTCGCAGAAGGCCCAGCGCATCACGTCGACGCCGATACGATCGGCGGCTTCGTTGAACTCGATCATGTTCCCCCAGGACTTGTGCATCTCTCGGCCGTCCTCCCCGAGCAGGGTGGCGTAGCTGAAGACGTGCCTGAATGGGGCGCGGCGCTCGAGGATTGTGCTCATCGCCAGCAGGCTGTAGAACCAGTTTCTGAATTGCCCCGGGAAACTCTCGCTGATGAGGTCCGCCGGAAACCACTTCTCCCAGTGGGCGCGGTCTAGGCGATAACCCATGGTGCTCATGGCCACAACGCCTGCATCGAGCCACGGGTTGCCCACTTCGGGAATCCGGCTGATCGTTTCGCCGCAATGGCTACAGGCGATCTGCACGGCGTCGATGTAGGGCCGGTGGGGAGTGTGGCCGTCGAATCCATCCCAGCCGGCAACGGCGCGCCGGCGGAGCTCCTCCAGGCCGCCGATCACGTCGAAGTTGCCGCACGAGCGACACTCGTAGATTGGTAAGGCCAGGCCCCAGTAGCGCTTCTTCGAGATCATCCAATCGTGCATGTTGCGCAACCAGTCCAATTCACGTTCGAACCCGAAAGACGGATGCCAGGCGGTCTCCTGCATGACGACATCCATCATCTGGTATCGGAGATTAGAATCCTTCTCTGCCTGCGTGATTTCCTTATACGGGCGATCGAGCTGAGCCCCCATCGAGATGAACCACTCGTCAACCAGACGGAAGACGAGCTCGGTTGAGCACCGCCAGCAAACGGGATAGCGATGGGTGTATTCCTCGACGCGATACGAGCGGCCCTTCTTCTCCAGATCGTCGAAGATAGGCTTTGCCACATCATGGACGGACGTCCCCGACAGCCAGCCAAACCCGTCCACGAAAACCCCCGCTTCGTCCAGAGGTGCGATCACCGGGAGGTGATATTGCTTGCCAAGCGCGAAGTCCTCGGCCCCGCAGCCGGGGGCGATGTGCACGATTCCCGTGCCCTCGTCCTCCCCGACCGCCTCCCACAGGATGACTCGATGCGCCTCGGGAGAGCCGTTCTCTATCTGCGCCGGCAGTTCGTCGAAGGGTCCAATGTATCGCCAGCCTTCCATATCCCGTCCCGGAAGACTGCCCTCGACCTCGTATGGGCCTTGGAGCATCCGTAAAGTGCCTTTGCTCAGGTAGAAAACCTCCTGACCCTGGCGGACGCGAAGGTACTCAAGTTCCGGTCCGACCGCGACGGCGACGTTGCTTGTGAGCGTCCAGGGGGTCGTGGTCCACACGAGCAAGCTCTCCCCCTGGCGATCCACCAGAGGGAAGCGAAGCGTGATACTCGGATGCGTGAGCTCCTGATAACCCTCGGTGACGATCTCGTGCTGACTCAACCCCGTCCCGCAGCGCGCGCACCATGGCATCACATCATGCCCTTTGTAGATCCAGCCTCTCTCGTGGCAAGATTTCAGGGCAGCCCAGATGGTGTAGTTGTTCTCATCCGAGAAGGTGAAGTAGGATCCGCCCAGCTCGGGGAGTCCCAGTCGGCCAACTAGCTGCTCGATCGTCCCGCGCACCGGGCCGTTTGGTCCTTCGAGCTCGATGACTTCCGACGGATCCCGCCCGAGCTTGTCCCGGAGCATGAGCAGGGTATCGGTATCGTTCCAGTCCATCCAGTATCCAAGCCTGCGGCTCTGCTCAGTTTGGACCGCGGCGTAATTCAGAACGCGTTGCTTGCACAGGACGACGAACTCCGCCAGACCGAAGGCCTCGATGTCCCGCTTGCTGCGGAACCCCATGTCGCGCTCAACATTGACTTCGACCCACAGGCCTTGGCAGTCAAACCCGTTCTGATAGCGGGTCTGGAAACCCTGCATCGCACGAAAACGGTGGAATAGATCCTTGTAGGTGCGTCCCCAACCGTGGTGAACACCCATGGGATTGTTGGCCGTGATTGGGCCGTCCACGAAAGACCAATGCGGGCGATCTTTCCGCAAGAGACGCAACTTGTCGAATGCCCGCGTCTCATCCCAGAAGCGCAGGATGGCCTTCTCTTGAGCGACGAAGTCAGTCTGGCTCGGCACCGGTTCAAACATGAATCACCTCAAGATGACAGCTCGATCACCAGGCGCTTGTTGATGGCGCCTTTGCTCTTGTAGTCTGCGATCCGCAAGGGACCGACTTCCTTCGTATTGGCGACATGCGTGCCGCCGTCGGCCTGAAGATCGAGCCCCACTATCTCGACTACCCTTACCTGGGGGATCCCCGGAGGCAGCAAGTTGATCTTGGTGCGGATCAGGTCGGGGATCTTGAACGCCTCTTCCCGGGGCAAGATTGCCACGCGCAGGTCGCGGGCCGCACTGACTTCCTCATTGATCTTGGCCTCAATCTCTGCAACGAGCTCTTTCTGCATCCGTTCGAATTCGAAGTCCATCCGGCCACGCCCGGGCTCCATGTTCCCACCCGTCACGCTGGCGCCGTAATCCCGCCAGACCACGCCGCACAGTATGTGCATGGCTGTGTGCGTGCGCATGAGCGAGTAACGGCGCTCCCAGTCGAGTTCGCCTCTTACAGGATCGCCAGGGCCGACACCCGCTGTTTCGAGTCGATGCCAGACCTGCCCATCTCCCTTGCGCACCGAGGCGACCCTGTAACGCTTTCCGTGGACTTCAAGGCTGCCTTGATCGGAGGGTTGGCCTCCTCCACTCGGGTAGAAAGCTGTTCGGTCGAGGGTGACCTCATCCCCTTGAACCGCGGCTACGGTCGCTTCGAACTCCTTGAGATACGAGTCCAATTGGTAGAGCAACTCAGACATGGCGCTCCCCTTTCCCGATCTGAAAACGAAAAGCTCCCGTCCAAGCAGGGACGAGAGCCAGGGCTGCTCCCGTGGTACCACCCTGATGCCCGCGTATGCAGGCTCTTAGCCGGGTACGGCCAGACAGGCTTATACCCGCGCCCGGTTAACGGTGGGCGAGTTCGGCTTCCTTACTGGCGGAGTGATCGCGTTCTGGTCGCGGCTCCGGAGGGATCTTCGGCCCACGCGGCTCGCCTGGCTCACACCTGCCCAGGCTCGCTGAGCAGCTCACGTCGGGCGTACTCGTCTCCTTCAACGCCTGTGTCTTGCTTGGCTTTCCGATTTCGGTGATTATCGCATAGGCCCTCAGGCCGGTCAATGCCCGAGGAGCGAGACCGAACGCGAGCGGGGCTGATGCGTATAGCGCACGGCAGCGAAGGCGCTGAGCAGCGATCGGGCCTCATCCCGAAAGTCTCGCATCCGAGCATCCTTCGCTTTCCAAGCACCTTCAACCTGGCGGATCACGAGCTGGCTGTCGCCGCGTATCTCCAAGGTCACCGTCGAGGGCCGTGTCTTGCGACCGCGCAGATCAGCCAGGACCGCCTGTACGCCCGCAATCAGCGTAGCGTACTCAGCCTCATTGTTGGTCCCCCGGCCAAGATCGAGTCGTTGCGGGTTCCCGAGCTTGCCCCTCTTTGGACCGAAGCGGTACGACCCATAGGCGGGCCCAGGGTTTCCCTGGCTGCCTCCGTCGAAAACGAGAACGTACTCGATCATCCGCCTTGCGGCGGATACAGTAGCCTCCAGACGACTACCCATCCTGATACTGCTTCCGGTAGAGGGCGAGGAGGTTTCTAGAGTGGAGCGAGGGGGCGAGACCCCCCAGGTCGATTCGCTTCTTACCGCACTCCTCAATGGTCACTGTAGCCAAATAGCCCTCCGGGTCCTTCCGGCGGGAGGCCTTATTGACGTGGCGCTGGATGGCCCCCAAGTAGTTCAGGTTGGCCCGGACTGCATTCGGGATCTCGCCTCTCAAGATGACCTCACCGTGCCCCTGAACGAGGTTCTCAAGTTTGAGCCGGGGGATGCGCTTGATGCTAGCCACCAAGTCGTCGAACTCCCCGTCGACAACGTAGGGGATCGGCATCATCGCGTCACCTGAGAACAGCACCCGGTCTTCGATCAGAAGGACCCCAATACCGTCTTCGCTGTGTCCCGGGAAGGACATCAGTTGAAGAGTGCGTTTCCCTACGCGCAGGCTCACCTCCCCGCCATCCATCACGATCTCAGGCAGCACCAACCGCACATCGCGCAGCTCGCGGTTGTGCTCCTGGGCTATGAGGAAGGCCTCCCTGCCCGGGCCGCTAAGCAGCTCTCGGCAGAGGACATGCCCGATCACGACAGCATTGGGGAACCAGCATGTGCCCAGGATGTGGTCGGCGTGATGATGGGTGTTGATGATGTATCGCACGGGGGAGTTGAGCCGGCCCTCGACGAAATCGCGAATCTCGAGGGTCTCTTCCGGAAAGGCCAAGGTGTCGATGAGGACGGACCAGTCCGGGCCGATGATCGCTCCGGCGTTGACCTGGGCATACATTTCGCTGGTGAAGATGAAGACGTTGTCGGCGACACGTTCACGGACCATCGGTGCACCTGCCAGTGTTGCCAGCCGGCAAGCATAACACCCAGGCGGCGTGAATGTCAAGGTCAGTTGACATAAGGATGCTGGAACATGCGATCGGGCTTACCCTTTGGTGGCTATGCGCAAGATTCCCCGTCTATGGAGGCGGGAGTTTTTCCTTGGGTGGCCTAATTGCTAGGAGGGCCCGTCCTGCGTCAGGGATAGGGAGGCGGGCCGGAGGTATCCGGCGTGGCGGTGGTCACTGGCAGGAAGCCCTCCCAGCCCTTGAACTGAACCAGGTTCGTCCTTCCCGGCATCAAATAGAGTTGGGTCTTGTAGGCCCGGCCGGCGAAAATCACGCTGACCTGGTACGCCCCCATCGGCAGATCGCTGATGACGAAGTTCTCTCCGTATACATCATCCGGATGGATGGTCGCCTTGGCGTACGTCCAGAGCTCCCAGTGCTGCCCGTTGTCGAGGGACGTGATCTGCACGAGCTGCTCCGGAAGAAGCTGGCCGGTTGTCCCCATGATCTGGCCAGCAAGTAGGCCCCATCCCTCCGGTGGCACCATCCAAAGCTCCGGGTTGCGCGTGTCAAAGTACCGGTTATCCCCAAGACGCACTTCGAAATGCAGATGCGGGCCACTCGTGTGCCCGGTGTCTCCGACTGTTCCGAGGACTTCTCCGGTCTCAACGTGCTGTCCCACCCAAGCCTTGATCGAGGCCATGTGGGCGTAGACCGAGTAGAGAGTCATTCCCTCGTAGCCGAAGCTATGCCGGATGGCCACTGCCAGGCCATACGGGTCGTTCTCGTCCACAACTCCCCGGTAGAGCCCGTATCCCGTCCACACCACTTCTCCCGGGCCAGAGGCGAGCACCGGCGTTCCTCGCTTGGCATCCAAGTCCACCCCGGTGTGTATCGTCTCCTGGCCGAAGAAAGTCGAACCGTATCGATAGGTGGGGTTGGGCCAATTGACCTCCCCCGAGGGGATCGGCCTGGCGAAGTAGAAGTGGTCGTCTGGTGTCAGAGCCCACGGAACGGGGTATGGTGGCGGCCGCCAAGCAGAAGTCGGGCTGGCGATCGGCGTCGGAAACGAAAAGCTCGCGGGTGTTTCCGGTGGCCGCCGGGTGAGGATCGGAGTCGAGGGTGGGGGTTCGGTCTCGGTTGCCACCGCGTCCGATTGGGTCGCGACGTATACCGATTTCAGTGCCCCGGCATCAAGATCGGGCTTCGGAGCTGCGACCGTGGCACACCCGGCGAGCGACGAGCTAGCCGCCAGGAGGACCACCAGACCGCGCCAAGTCGGGCGGATCATGGAGAAGCAGCTGTGGCAGAGGGTGGAGCAAGCGTCGGAGTGTTCGTCCGGGTCGGCGTGGGTGTCGTCCAGCGCCACCACCACGGCGTCGAAGTGGGTCGAGGTGTGTTGGAAGGTGTAGTCGTCGGGGTTCGGAACTCGGTCGGGGTTACGATCGCCGATTCCGGGTAGAGCTCGAGCATGGCGGTCTCCCAGTCCAAGCCCGAGGCCATGGCGAACTCGCTGAACCGCGCTCCCGGATAGAATGTCCGCCAATTGGTCAGGGCCGGTAGGCGCTCAAAACCGTAGTCCGCTGCGAGCGTCGTGAAATCGACGTAGTAGCCCTCAGGGATTCCCTCGGCAAGTGTCCCGCCTCGATCATAGGCGGCCGGATCCGCCTGGTTCCGGCTGGCGAACAACCAAGGGCGATCCCGCATCGGCTCGCCGTAATCGCCACTCTGGTCTTTCACCCGTACGAAAACCCGCCAGTAGCTTTCCGCCCCGAAGTCTTCGCGGACGACCTCCACCCAACCTGCCTGGATCGCCGCCTCGCTAAAAGAAAAGGCACGGCCTGTGTAGAGCCAGTCGTTGTAGGCGAAACCGGGCGGCAGAGGGTCATTCAACCCGACGAACGCATGTTCAAGCTGGCCGAGGAAGTCCCATCCGAGCTCGCCGGCCGCTCGTTCGCGTAGACCCTCGAATGTATCATCGACCGTATCGGCGAGACGTGGAAACGGGGCTTGCACACCGCGCAACTCGATCAGCGGGATCCTCTCAGCACTGGATCCGGCGTTCGGTCCGAGGGCAGAAGTGAGAGGCTCGGCCTGAGGCAGCAGACTGCTATACCCTTGAACCTCTCCCGGAAGCCCTGCCATGCTCCACTCGAGGCTGACCAAGGTCATCGGAGCGGAGAGCCCGATAGGCGGGTAACTGGTCTCACCCGAGGTGTAGCTCATTAGGTACGAACCGAGGGGTGTCTCGAGGACCGCCGCGAGTGTCCGCCCGTCGGGCGACCAGGAGCTTTCTCTTCCCTGGCCCACCTGAAGCGGGGGCTGGGACAACTGCGCCAGATCCTGGACGAGGAGCATCTCCACCCCGGAGCCGCGCGCCGTGTAGGCCAATCGTGCGCCGTCAGGGGAGAAGGCCGGCCAACCCTCTGATATCTGAGGTGAGTGGGTCAGGTTGGTGAAACGATCATCGACGTGGTCGAGGTCGGCGAGGAAGACATCCGGGCTGCCTTCCCGGTCCGAAATGAAGGCGATCTTCCTTCCTCCAGAATCCCAGGCGGGAGTGATGTCGGATGCCGGGTCGTTTGTGAGTTGGACCGGAGATTGATCGCCATCGACCGGTAGGATCCAGATATCGAAATCGCCGGTGTAGTTGCCCTCGAAAGCCAGCCAGTGACCATCCGGTGACCATACCGGGTGCCCCTCGAAACCCGCCGTTTGGGTGACCCGCCGAATACCACCGGTCTTGAGCGTGAGCAGATACAGGTCCCAATTCCCGTCCCGATGGGAGGTGAATGCGACACGCTCGCCCTGGGGATCGACAGCCGGATCGCGGTCGTCCCATTCTCCACCGGTGAGCTGCACCGGGCGGGCATCCCCCGGCACATAGGCCCACAAGTGACTGTATCCGCCCGCTCGTGCCGCCATAAACAGCGTACCTGACGTGGCTGTCCGGGTTGGTGCGCTCGTGAATGTGGCCGATGGCGGAGGTTGTGTATAGGTTGGGCTGGCCGTCGACCCGGCCAGGCTGGTGGCAAAAGCCACCAGGGTCGGATCGAATGTCGGTAAGGGCTCCGGCTGGCGCCCATCGCTGAGGCTGACCAGCCCCAGCGTGACGAACAGGATCACCGCCAAGCCGAGGACAAGTCTGATGGGAGATGGGCTCCGGCGCTGGGGCCGGTCCGGCTGTTTGTTGGCGGTCCTGTCTGGTTTGTCAATCAAGGCTGATCTACCTGGCGAGCAGGGCTGGAAGCCGGCAGATTATACGGCTTGAGCGGGTTTCCTGCGGCTGGGATGCAAGGTGGATGCCAGGAGGACCTCCTCGGGCCGGAGACAGGCTGCAGGGGAAGACAGAGCCCGGATAGGTCGATTGGGATAAGTACACAGGATGGTTGGGGGGATTTCTCAACCCGGTCGGTCGCATCCCAAACAGGATGCGTCCGTTAATGAACACGACCGCTGTCTGGCAGGGGATCGTCCCTGCCAGACAGCGGACCGACGCGGGGATTGCTGGCCGTCAATTGAGCGTGGCGGGAGATTCGTCCCATCCCATGGCTGCCACCGGAGGTGGTACCTGGAATGTGTCCGGCACACTCTGAAGCCTGCCCTTGCGCCGCCGGTAGGCCGTAACCAGGGTCTCCGGCATCAGGAGCTTGCGGGCGAAGAATTCGGCCGATTCCCGCAGGTCTGTCATCAGGAAATCCGACAGGCCCATAGCACGACCGTGCTTGCTGGTGATCAGCGCGCTGAGCATCTCCCGCGCCAGGGCGAAGCGCCGCTCGTCAGGAGGAAGGTCGATGCGCACGAAAACGCTGCCGCGTTGCGTCGGTGGCCGAGCGAACGTCGCGTCCCACAGGTTGGAATACATGTCAACGACGCCGAAATCGCTCTCGTACAGGCTCGGCGGATGCTTCAATATCTCCTCCACCGGAACCGGCGGTTCGGCGACGCCCATGTATTCAACCAGGCCGAGCGCCAAGTTTGACAGGAACCACTGGCGCTCTTCGGACGTTACTGGGATCATGCAACCCGCTCTTCGCCGGACTTACGCTGCTCGGGGAGCAGACCCTCGGCTGGCGAGGGCAGCTCGACCCGCACGGTCGCCCTTTCGGTCGCCTTGACGACCCGATAGGCAAGAACGGCGTACTCGGCCCAAGAGCTTGCCTTGAGGCCGGAAAGCCGCTCCCGAAGCTCGGCCGAGAAGTCGAGGTCGGAGATCACTTCCCCGATGCGCCCGGTGCTGAAGGATTGTACGATCGCCGGGTCAATGATCGAACGGGCCACCAACTGGTTGAGCGCTTGCATGGTCATCTTAGTTCCTCCTGAAGCTGTGATCTTTGTCACTTGGTCTATAGAAAGCGAAAGGCAGCCTGGCTCACACCGCCTCGCTGCCGGACGCCCGTGTTAGGCTAGATTACAGAGCTGGGGGTCTGGATAACCAGACGATTAGTGCCCCCCGCCGTCCCTTGCAAGGCGAACGCTATCCATGGCAACCTCCCTGTAGTTTCTGCTTTCCACTCTGGTACAACCATACCTTAAACCACTCAGCGGATTCTCTACGCCCTGGAACAGAAAGCTGGCGATCCTAGGGACCTAGCCACCCTGCCCAGCGAAAGACTGCGAACGTCCGTTCCTCCGGAATCCAGCAGATGCTCTCGGACCCGGGAGCCTCTCCCTCGGGACCGTTATCGGTCGAAGTCTCGCCAAGGCCTGGAGCGGGGGTCGCAGGCTAGCCGATCAGCCTGGCATACAGCTCTCGAACCGACGTAGGCGGATCGAGCCCGAGCTCATCGGCGAGCAACCTTACATAACGTTGGTAGTGTGAAACGACCTCGCTCCGGCGATCGAGGCGGCCGAGTGCTTCCATATACTGAAGATTCAAATCATCCCGGTAAGGGTCAAGGTCTAGGGCCCGGCGCAACGTCCCCACAGCCCGAAGGGGCTGGTCGCGGACCATTGCCTCATCGGCATGGATTGTGAGCAAGTCAAGGTAACGAAGCTCCAGGCCTCTTCGACGCTCGATCACCCAGTCGGAGGTGAATTCGGGAAGATAGGCTCCCCCGTAGGCATTGATGGCTTCCGTCAATGCGAAGAACCGCCTGGGATCACCCGGTGGAAGTCCGTCGGCGATATCTGCCGCACGCTCAAAGCGCCCGACATCATACTCGACCGGGATCTCCGGATTGATGGCGTAGATCGTCCCCTCCAGATGCACGACATCCTTCCCCAATGCCCGGCGCAGGCCGTAGACGGCCATATGCAAGTTCGCCGTCTGACGGCCGGGCGGGTAATGGGCCCAGAACTGCTCAACAAGCACGTCGCGATCGATCTGACGGTGATCGACGACGTAGAACAACACCTCACGCGCAAGGGGTTTGAGATCCGTCACGGAGGATCCATCACAGCGGATCGACGTCTGCCCGAGAGCCGCGAAGGCAAGTTGAATCCCCGCCTTGCGTTCTTCCGGCACGTCACGATACTGCCGGGCGATTGCCCGCATCATGTCAATCCGCTGCAACACGATGGCGAGCTCGGTGCTCCCGCCGAGCTTGGTTCGCAAGAAGTCCCGCAGCTCGGTGTCAAAGGAAAGCTCGGCGGCGATGATCTGTTCTGTGCCGTGCGCGCTGGCCGACTCCAGACAGCGGCTCATGGCGTTAGCCGAGGCTTGCTGCTCCCCCTCGAAGTGGTGAACCTTGGCTAGCATGTACAAGGCCAGCGTTCGCTCGGAAGCATCGATCGCGCGCTCCCTGTCGTCGAGGATCGCCACCAGGCTGGCGGAGGCGTTTCGAGGAGATCCCGTGACCTCCAAGGCAGCCCGCTGGACCCGGACAAGCACACTCGCATCCCGGCCTTCGTCCAATGCCGCTGCACGTCGAAGCCACTCGTAGGCCAAGTTGATCCCGCCCCGCCTTCGGTGAAGGATGCTGGTATGGAGGCATCCCTCCTGGATCAGGGCCGGATCGTCGATTCGGGTGGCAAGAGTCAGGCCCTGTCCGAACAGCTCGGCTGCCTGGAGGGGCAGGTCCAAGTCCGAGAACAAGTCCGCCTGCCCGTAAAGGATGTTGGCTTCGCGTGTGACGCTTCCCGCCTGTCGGGCGCGCTTCAGGCCCTCCCGGTAGAACTCAAGGGCTTCCTCAAATCGGCCCTGCATGTGGGCATCGACCGCGAGGTTGTTGAATGAGACGGCAAGCTGGATCGGGGCTCCGACGGACTTGAGGATCTCATGGGCACGGAGGTTGATCGCGCCAGCCTCGAGGGTCCTACCAAGTGCCGCCTTGATCGTGGAGAGCGTCGACAGCGCATTGATGAGAGCGTATTCCTCCTCGGACTCGCTGAGGAGTTTGACCGCGGCATGTGCCAGAGTCTCCGCCTGGGTGAGATCGATCCTGGCCCGGAAAGTCGCCAAGGCCCTGAGGCGGAGGATCATCGACCTCTCCAACCGGCCACCACGGGCGGGGAGCTCCGCTTCGGCCTCGTCGGCGGCCTTGAGGGCCTCATCCGGCTTGCCCCGGTCGAGCGCGATGAAGCCCCTCGTCCGGTAGGCCTGCGCCATGAGCGACCGGCGCGACCCTCCCTTCATCATCACAAGTGCGGTGTTGAGGGCGGTTTCGGCCGCATCGTTGTCACCCTTGTCGCCATAAGCCATTGCCAGGTAAAGGAAGACTTCTGGTGCTTGGACTGCGAATGGTTCGAGCTTTCGCGCCCATGCTTCGATCGTGTGTGTCCGCCCTGCCCCAAACATGGCTTTAGCATGGCGATCCGCGTGAAGTGCCGCTTGCTTGGGCGCACCGGCGTCGATGTAGAGATCGACGGCATCCTCGACCGAGCCGTTCGCTGCCAGGTGGCTCGCCGCCCTCAATGTGAGGGTCCGCAGCCGCTTCTGGTCGGCGCCTTTGAGCGACTGAAGAAGGAACTGTCTGAATTGAGGATGATACTCGTAGGTCCGTGGGCTCTCATCCGTCGCGGCAACGAACAGGCCTTCCCTGACGAGGCGTGTCAGAAAGCGAGAGCTGTCCTTTCTGTGAAGCACCGAGTCACATGCGGCAGCGCTCATCACGGGCAGGACCGATGAATCGAGCATGAACCTGCGAAGCGGGTCCGGCTGCCTGTTCAGCACTACCGCTGCCAGGTATTCGTAGACCATTGGGCGCGGGCTCTGAACGACGGCTGTGATGCCGCCATCGATCAGACTTCCGGAGAGCAAGATGCCGGTGATCCAGCCTCGCGTTTCGTCGAGCAGTCGCTCGATTTCAAGATCCCCAAGCTCTCCAACCGAATGGAGCTTGGCCAGATCTCCGACCTCTTCCCTGGTGAACGTAAGATCGTGCGGCCCAAAGCCTCCCAGGTCGCCCTCGGCCATCAGCCTGGCTAGCGACACCTCGAGGACTTCCCGACCGGCGGTGAGAACCATTGCCTGGTCAGGCAAGTTCTCGAGCAAGCTGTCCATGAACAACAATGCCGGCTTCGATCGATTGATCAGATGCACGTCGTCGATGATGATGACGAAGGTCTCCGCGACATTCGACTCGATTGCGTCCGTGAAGTAATGCGCCAAGGCCATAGGAGGACTGCCGGCCAGAGCCTCCAGGTCGAGCTTCCCGCGAAGTCGCCGGAAGCGTTTCTGCAGCGAAGCTCCGAGCACCGTCGCCAGGCGCACGACGTCCCTGTCGGAGTCGGTGAGGCGCACCCAGCATATCGGCAACTCGGAGTGGGCGATGAAGTCCGCCAGGAGCGTTGTCTTGCCGTATCCGGCCGGGGCGGCAATGGCGATCAATTTGCGAGGGATATTGGCGTGGATTGCGTCGACGAGGCGTTCACGGTGGAGCTTGGCCCGCAGGTCGAAGGCCGGGGGGGTTATCGCATGTCGGAGCAGAACGTCAGTCTTCGCCATACGCTGGGCAGTTGCTTCCCACCCTTGACAGCCGGCTTGGAGAACAAGCCCTCAACTGCCGGTGACATCAGGAGGCGAGTTTTCCCCCAATGGAACGACCTGCTCAGCCATTATATAGCCACTAACGACCAGGCGCACTCGAAGGATTGCCATCTTAGCCCGTTTGTTCTATGTTTGGGCACACGAAATACGGAGGGATGGCCGGAGGATCCAGAATCTGGACAGTCTCCCGCGCCGCCGCGGAGCGGTATGGGCCGTGGCCGGTCGAGAGATGTCTCGTTTGCCCCGGGAAGCACCTGCCCAAAGGGGATGCACCGGCAAGGTACTTGCGGCCTCCGGTCGAGACTCGTGATTCACGCCAGCGAGGCACTCATGGGATCACTCCGCCTGGTCGGCCTCTTCGACCGAGAGGTCGAACTCCAGGTTAGCCTGATCCGCCGGCGGCTTGTCTGGATAGCCCAACGTCAAACGCGCCGTGAACACTCCGGGGGGAGGGCTGCCGCGAATGTGCAGGGTCACAGACATCCGCGGTTCACTCGCTTCCACGATGTTGGCCAGTGCAACGACATCACCTCCCGGGGCATGAAGCGTGATGTCGACATTTGGGCGGACCTGGAAAGGGGTAAGCTCGACCAGCACACCCACGCGCCTCCCGTCCGGATATGGTTCGACCTTCACGGAGCGAAAGAGGACTTGCTCCGGAGGTAGAGGTACCTCCGAGGTTGAGAAGAAAGTGATGTCCATCCGACCGCCGGGGCGGAGCCAGGGGAGGATTATAAACCGGCGATCAGGGTTGATTGACCACGTTGTTCCAGCCGGGCTAGAATGGACCCCGGGAGGTGGCTATGAATGACGAGTATTCGTTCGAGACACTGGCTATCCACGCCGGCCAGCCTGCTGATCCCACCACAGGAGCCGTGATGACTCCGATCTATCAGACCGCGACCTATCAACAAGAGGGCGTCGGCCGGCACAAAGGCTACGACTACTCGCGCACGGCCAATCCCACCCGGGCCGCCCTTGAGGCCTGCTTGGCCAAACTCGAGGGAGGCGTCGGCGCGTTAGCGTTCGCCTCCGGGATGGCCGCAATCGACGCCGTCCTCCGTCTTCTCAGGCCCGGTGATCACGTGCTTGCGGTCAATGACCTGTATGGTGGCACGTATAGGTTATTCGAGAGCGTCTATGCCAAGTTCGGACTGGCCTTCACCTATGCATCCGCAGAAGATCCGCCGGCCTTCCTTTCTAACGTCAGACCGGAGACCCGGCTGATCTGGCTGGAGAGCCCGACGAACCCGATGCTAAGCCTGTGCGACATCGGAGCCATCGCCCGAACGGCCCACGCCGCCGATCCGAAACTGCTGGTCTGCGTCGATAATACTTTTGCCACTCCCTACCTCCAGCGCCCGCTCTCGCTTGGGGCCGACCTCGTTGTGCACTCGACGACAAAGTACCTCGGGGGCCATTCGGATGTGGTCGGGGGAGCGGTCATCGCCGACGATGCTGATCTGGTCGAGCGATTGGGGTTCCTGCAGAACGCCGCAGGGGCGGTACCCGGTCCGATGGATTGTTTTCTGGTCCTTCGAGGGATCAAGACCCTGCCTGTGCGGATGGATCGGCATGCGGTCAACGCAGAGCAGATCGCGGCCTTCCTTGCCGGGCATCCGGGCGTGATCTCCGTGAGATACCCCGGCTTGCCCAGCCATCCCCAATCCGAGCTGGCGCGCAAGCAGATGCGCAACAACGGCGGGATGCTGTCCTTCATCCCGCGCGGCGGGCCGAAGAAGGCGAAGCAAGTCGTAGAAGGTACGAGGCTGTTCTCGCTGGCCGAGTCGCTGGGAGCCGTCGAGTCGCTGATCGAGATGCCCGCCGCAATGACCCATGCCTCGACCGCCGGAACTCCGCTCACGATCGATCCAGCGCTCATCCGAGTGTCTGTCGGGTTGGAGGGAATCGCCGACTTGATTGCAGATCTGGACGCGGCCCTCTCGAGGGATTGAGGAACCTCGCCAACCCTCTCCGTTATCCTATTCGTCGAAGAGGAAAGTCGCCTCCGCGTAGTATCGTATGGAACGCCGCGCTACGGCCTGACGGACCCACTCGTCAAGCTCCTTCTGCTTATCTTCGATCGAAGTCTCCGCGGCGAGCCTGTCGATCGGGTAGTTCAGGCGTAGCGCACGAGGCGACACCACGAACCGCGTCAGACCGGGAGGGAACAGTAACCCATCAGCGGCAACTGCCACGACCTGCTCGACCTCAAAGCGAGGGAAGACGACCAGTCCGGCCAGATCCGCATAGACCCGGCTCAGACCCTCACAGTCCACCACGCTGGCCCGCTCGATCCTCCCGGACAGAGAATAGCAGCCAGCCAGTGCCCCCAGTTGGGAGACGCGCTCCTGAAACCTGGAAGGGCTGGCAGTCACTTCCCACACCCCACCATCCGGTAACGACACATAGCACAGCGCCTCCCCGGTATGGAGATCAAATGACGCCTGCTCAATGTCGACGGGGGAAACAGAGACTCCTTCAACCCCCTCGATAAGCTGCATCAGCTGCTCGGAGGTTAGGCCGAGAACGACATGATTCCAGGTCTCGACTCGAACCTCGGATTCACCCGGGTGAACGATCTGCACTAGAGCAGTGGGGAGACCCATCTGGCGGAAGGCCGTCGTCCGGTTGGCGCCGTCGAGGACGACGAATTGGACGGTGTGTCCAGTCACGCGTAGGACGATCGGCGGGTTGCGCAAGATGCGCTCGCGCTTCAGAGCCCGGAGCAAAGGCTCGACACGATCCTCGTCGACGGACTCATGCGGTTGGAGCGAGTCCGACGGGACGATGCGGAGTTGAGGCAGATCGGGAAGAGGTCTCATGCACCTTCCGGCGAGGCCAGGTACTCGAGGGCGTCAATCATCGTCAGGATCCCATCCGGCCTACGCTCGCCGTCGACGAGGACGACGACCTTGCTGGCCATCAGGTCGGGGAGAGCATCCTCCAGCGGACCGCTGACGGGAGAGGTTCTGACTTCGCGATTGACCAGGAGCTCGATCGTTTGCTCGGCGGCCCCCTCCCCACCTCTTGTCAGCAGGTGATTGAGAAGCTCGACCTCCGAGACCATCCCAATGAGGTGGCCATCCGAGTCGACAACGGGCAGTTGAGAAATCCCGTGCTTCCGCATTCGCGCCACGACCCTCCCAACAGGATCGGTCGCGTGGGCAGTCACGAGTTGGGCCAATCCGCGAGCCTGAGCGACCTGGCCCACCGTGATGGCGCGCCGCCCGGTCGCCAGGAAGCCGTTCTCCCTCATCCAGTCATCATCGAACACCCTCGAGAGGTAGCGTGAACCCGAGTCGGGGAAGACCACGACCACCAGGTGATGGGGGCCCAAATCGCGAGCGACTTTGAATGCCCCGGCCATGGCCGACCCTGACGAGCCTCCGCAGAAGATCCCCTCCTCTCGGACCAGGCGGCGGGTCCACACGAACGACTCGGCATCATCGACGACGACAACCTCGTCCACAAGGGACAACTCCAAAGTCGAAGGGATGAAGTCCTCACCGATCCCCTCGACCTTGTAGCTCGTTCCTTCGAGGCCTTCGGCCGAGCCCCCGCGCTTCCAGGCCTCATACAGGATCGATCCTTGAGGGTCGACGCCGACGATCCGTACCTGGCGGTCGTTCTCGCGCATGTAGCGGGCGATCCCAGTGATCGTCCCCCCGGTTCCCATCCCCACTATGATGTCCGTGACCCGGCCCTGAGTCTGTTCCCAGATCTCCGGCGCGGTCGTGTCATAGTGGCTGGCCGGGTTCACCGGGTTGTGATACTGATTGGCCAGAACGGCGTTCGGGGTCTCTTCTGCGATGCGGCTGGCAACCGAATAGTACGAGCGTGGATCTTCCGGGGTAACTGCCGTGGGTGTAATGACGACCCGGCCACCGAAGGCCCGTAGAAGCCGGATTTTCTCGCCGCTCATCTTATCAGGCATGACGAAGACCGCCTGGTAACCCTTGAGTGCACACGCGATCGCCAGCCCGACGCCGGTGTTCCCCGATGTAGCCTCGACTACCGTCCCCCCCGGCTTGAGAGCTCCCGCACGCTCGTGCGCCTCGATCATGGGGAACGCGATCCGATCCTTGACCGATCCTCCGGGGTTGAACATCTCGAGTTTGGCATAGACTTCGCACGCTAGACCGCGCGTAACCCTATTCAAGCGAACCATCGGGGTCCAGCCGATCGTTCCCGCGATATCGGAGAACACATGCCTGTCGGCGGAGGGTTCGATCGAAACCTGGCTGGCCATCTCACCACCTGACTCGAGCCGGAAGGGACTCAAGCGTACCATGAAACCCGAAGCCAACGAATTCGTGAAACATCCCTTTCCCCTTTACCACTCCGAATGCACCGAGTTCCCCTGATGTGAGGGGCAGTTGACCCGAAGAAACCGGTATTGTCGGTTCTCCGAGCAACGGAGCCATAAGCGGCGGCAAGGCGCGACTGACGGAGCCGCGGTGTGGTAGGAGCCAGGTGCCATATCTTGGCCGGGAGCACCTCGCAAGCTATAATTCGATTGCATTGTGTGGAGGCACGCCCTCCGCGCTCCAAAGCCATCGAGATCAGTCTCCTACTGGCTCAATCTTAAGTCGGCCGGACCTCGGTCATGCTGCGGGCGCGGTCAATACTTGGCTGGACCTGCCCCACCTCACGAATCCACCATTTGACTTCATCGGAGCCTCGAGCATGACTGACGTGGAACAGGCCGTCCAATACGCCCGTGATCATCAGAATGACTTCATGCAGGAGTACAAGGACCTCCTGCGTATTCCATCAGTCTCAACGCTGCCTGAACACAAACCAGATATGCGCCGCGCGGCGGAGTGGATTGCCGAGCGATTCCGCCGGCTCGGCTTCGATCCGGTCGAGATCATGCCGACCGGCGGCCATCCGATTGTCTACGGGGAGCGATTGAACGCCGGGCCCGGCGCGCCGACGGTTTTGCTCTATGGGCATTACGACGTCCAACCGGTGGATCCGATCGAGGAATGGGACAGCCCGCCGTTCGAGCCCGAGGTTCGAGGGGAGAACCTGTACGCCCGAGGCGCCTCGGACATGAAAGGCCAGCTTATCGCCGTCCTCGAGGCGCTTGAGTCGATCGCGAAGACCTCGGAGCTTGCACTCAACTTCAAAGCCATGATCGAAGGCGAAGAGGAGGTTGGATCGGCCAACCTGGAGGCCTTCATTGCGGGGCACAAGGACCTCTTGCGCTGTGACCTTTCCTTGAACGCCGACACGAGCATCCTGGCTGCAGATACCCCGGCTCTGACCTATGCCTTACGCGGATTGGCCTACTTCGAAATCAGGCTTCATGGACCCGAAGGAGATCTGCACTCCGGCACGTACGGGGGGATTGTCGACAACCCGGCCACCGCGCTCTGCCGCGTGATCGCCGGCATGCACGACTCGGAAGGTAGGGTCACGCTGCCTGGCTTTTACGAGAATGTCCGACTTATACCTCCGGACGAGCGGGCCGAGCTCGCCAAGCTGCCTCAGACGGATGCCTGGTGGGCTGGGAAGGCGAACGTCGCCTTCCTGCGAGCAGGTGAGCCAGGCTACACGGCCACCGAACGGGCGACGGCCCGCCCAACGTTGGACGTCAACGGATTGTTGAGCGGTTTCACCGGAGTCGGGTCGAAGACCGTGCTCCCGGCGCGCGCCATGGCCAAAGTCTCGATGAGGCTTGTTCCAGACCAGACTCCACTGGAGGTCACCCAAAGCTTGCGCGCGTATCTCGAGGGCACCCTGCCCAAGACGATCCGCTGGGAGGTCGAGGAGCTCTCGCACAGTTATCCGGCGATGCTTTCTCTCGACTCGGACGCCGCCAGGGCAGCCGGTGAAGCTCTAGAGGAAGTGTGGGGAAAGCCGCCTCTCTTCAAGCGCGAGGGAGGGAGCGTACCGATTGTCGGCCTGATCCAAGAGATGATCGGGGTTCCGACTTTGATGGTTGGCTTCGGACTCCCGGATGATAATTTGCACGCGCCGAACGAGAAGCAGCACCTGCCGACTCACTTCCGGGGGATTGAGACTTTCATCCGCCTTCTGGCCAAACTGGGGGCTGGGAAGTAGATCCATCGGACGCCGATTTGGGCCACCACGGATCTTCGTGGGGGACTGGCGTCGGTCGATCGGGGACGTGATCGAGGAGGAGCGACCCGGTTTGGAAGAGCGGATGCCGATGTACGGCGGGCAGGCAGTCATCGAAGGTGTCATGATGCGTGGCACACGCGCGTGTGCCGTTGCCGTGCGCGCTCCCGACGCCTCCATCCGAATCGACGTGAAAGATCTAAGCACGATCTATCGGGGCCGTCTGGCGAAAACGCCCTTCGTCAGAGGGCTGCTAATCCTGTGGGACGCCCTTGTTCTGGGGATGGGCGCCCTGACCTTTTCAGCCAACGTTCAGGCAGGCGAGGACAGCAAGATCGAGGGTGCACCACTCACCATAACGATCGTGTTCTCGCTGGCCTTGGGCATTGGATTCTTCTTCCTTCTTCCCGTCGGGGCCGCCCTTTTCATCGAGCGGATCTTCGCCTGGCCCGGCTGGTGGACGAACTTTCTTGAGGGTCTGATTCGCCTGGCGATCCTCCTCGGCTACATCTGGGGGATCGGGTTCATCCCGGACATCCGCCGAGTTTACGGCTACCACGGGGCGGAGCATATGACGATCAACGCTTACGAAGCCCATGCGCCCCTGACCGTCGAGTCGGTCTCGAGCTACTCCCGCCTACACGCGCGCTGCGGGACGGCATTCCTCTTGACCGTGGTGGTCCTTTCAATCCTGATCTTCAGCGCCCTCGGTCCGCTGCCGCTCGCGTGGCGGCTTCTGAGCCGGCTGGTGCTCCTTCCGGTGCTGGCCTCGCTGGCCTACGAGTACATCCGTGTTTCCGCTCGCCTATCCCGCTTCCCCTTGATCCGGCCTCTTTTCGCCCCTAACCTCGCCCTGCAGGAGCTGACCACACGCCGCCCGGAGCCCCAAATGGTCGAGGTCGCAATCGCGGCATTCCAGGCGCTTCAGTCGGCCGAGGGATCTGCCTCCAGTCCGGTATGATCTCGAGGATGTCTGATTGGGATACCCGTCGAAACGTCGACGGTAGAGATCCTTCCACGGGTAATTCGTCGGCTGGACCCGCTCCCCGTCCGACCTGAGTGTCTCACCGTAAGATACGCTGCCTGCTCTTGTTCACGCGGGACGCGTCCTGGTCAGCCGGATCGTTGACGCGCCCTCAGGCGTACGATACAATCCGCCCCCCCAGGTGTTCGAATGACCGTCACATTGAGATTGCGCGACAAAGACTACGAGGTTCGTGCCGGAATGACTGTGAGGGATGCGCTCCTGCAGATCGGGATCGAACCTGACTCGGTCCTCCCAACTCGCCAGGGCGAGCTCATCACGGAAGATGAGATCCTCATGGAAGGTGAACATATCCGCCTGGTGTCGGTCATCTCGGGCGGTTCGCTTCCGCTTCACCACCTCGCTCTTAGGATACGCCGATGAAATGCCGTAAGTGCGCGGACAAGGCCGTGATCAACATGCGCCAGCACAAGCTGGCTCTGTGCGGTCCGCATTTCCTGGACTGGATCCCGGACCAGACACTGCGTTTCATCGAGAAGTACCGGATGTTCAGTGCGGACTCCCGGATCCTCGTAGCCGTGTCGGGGGGGAAGGACTCCCTCGGCCTGTGGGACGTTTTGGGCCGGCTCGGCTTTCAGGCGGACGGGCTTTACATCGGCCTGGGGATCGATGGCGGCACAGGCTACTCCGCCGAGTCGCAACGCAAGTGCGAGGCGTTTGCCGAGGCGCACGGGCTGCATCTGATCGTTGTCGACGTGGCCGAGGTCGAAGGCGCTACCATCCCCACTGCGGCGAGCCTGACAAACCGCGGGAAGGGGAAACCGTGCTCGGTCTGTGGACTGACCAAGCGGCATGTCATGAATCGCGTCGCGCGGGATGGCGGATACGATGTGCTGGCCACCGGCCACAACCTTGACGATGAGGTCGCCGTCCTGTTCGGCAACACGCTCAATTGGGCTGCTGGCTACCTGGCACGACAAGGGCCCGTTCTCGAGGGCCGAGACGGCTTGGCCCGCAAGGTGAAGCCCTTCTGCCGGCTATATGAGCGCGAGACAGCCGCGTACGCTCTGGTGAGAGGGATCGAATACATCTACGATGAGTGTCCGCACGCGGTTGGGGCGACTTCGATCTACTACAAGGAGACGCTCAACCGAATGGAAGCGGATCGCCCCGGGATGAAGCTGTCTTTCTACCTGGCTTTCCTGCGCGCAAGACAGGAGGGGTTGTTCGCTGAAGTTTCCGGTGGGACGACGGCGAACATGCAGGCGTGTCCAACATGCGGTCAACCTACAACCGCCCCCGGGCAATGCGCGTTCTGTCGGACATGGGACGCGGTGCGGGCCCGGCAGCGCGTGTCGGTTTGACGGGGTGAAATGCCAATGGATCCTACCGCGTCGGAGTGTTTCTCAGTTCGTACTTGACGGCCAGATTGAAGGTCAGGCCTGAGGGCCGGTCCTTGTGGATGCGGACGAACGGCTCGGCCCTCGTGGGAGAAGGCGCCGTCCCGACGATCTTCATCAGCGGCGCGTATCTCGGTGTGCTGCCGCCACCGGGGCCGGGGACGGCGGGCGCTTCAGGGATCTAGACTGAGTTACCGTTGTGCGCGACCCAGGCCTCTTCGGGCTGAAGAGCGGTGTGTCCGGCCGGGAGCACGACCCGGTAGACCTCCTCCGGGCGCCGCGGCTGCCCCTCCACCACGAGCAGTCTTGAGACGAGTACCCCGAACAGCCGCTCGTTCTCCTCGAGCAACGGCCTGATCAACTCCCAGTGGCTCGAATTGAAAGTGGCGAAGACCCCGCCGTTGAGCTGATCCACGCCGACACGGCCGTGCGGATCGCGCAAGAAGAGGGCCCCACCCGACGCAAGGGAAAAGAGGTTCCCACCGGGATAGGGTGAGTCCAGGTCGACGACCGCGCCCTCATGACCGAAGCTGATGCCGTTCACAATGGCGAAGCCGCCCCCGTTCATTGGATCGCCGGCCATGAAGGATTCAGCCAGGTAGTCCAGGCAGGTTCCGTTGATCACCACACGTGGTTTGCCGACGGCATTGATCAGCGGCCGGCCAGCAGCGTTGCCCATCACGAAAGCCTGGCCCCCCTTGGCGGCATACATGAAGGTCTGCCCGACATCACCGTGGACTACCAATCGACCAGCCTTCATGATCTGAGCCAACTGATCCTGGCCGTTGGCATGCACATGGACTTCGGCTCCGTCGATCCCGGAGGCGAGATAATCGCCGGGGGAACCGTAGACGTCGATCCGCAGCCCCTCCGTACCAACACCCAACCCGTTGGCGATGAAGCGGTGACCCCGGGCGTTGGCGACGATCACATGCTTGAATCCCCTTTGGGCGAGCTCGCGCAGTGCGTAAGCGAGTGATCCCTTGTTCTCGGCGGCGAAGCCGCGCGCATCGATCACGATGGTCTGCAGGTCATCATCGGATCGAGGGAATTGTTGCAGTGCTTCGACGAATGTGAATCCAGGCGAAGGGCTGCCCTTGATCGAGCTGAAGACGTCTGCCAGCGCCCCGTCACACAGCGACCGCACCGAACTGGGTCGCAGGCCGCCCGTGGGGTATCGGCGATCGACCAGGAGCGTCAGGGTCTCGATCGCCCGAGTTCGTCTCTCGTCATCGGAGCCGGTCTCCGTCACAGATCGAAGGAATGCCTCAAGCTCGGGATAGGACCACCCGGGGAGCGCGCGGATGGCTCTCTCGAACACCTCGTGTCCGTTGCCCTCGAGTTCAAGCGGCGCGAAGGGCGACGACGGACGGCCCGAAGAGCGCCGATAAGGAATGCCCGTCTCCTGGATGTCGATTTCCCGGCCGAACTTGTCCGTGCAGAGCAGTCTTGAGATTCCTTCGCCATCCCGCTTGACTTCGAAGATGAACGCCCCGCCGTCGGTGTGACTCCCGCCGCGCGCGTTCCAGATACGGTCAGGCCTGGGGTTGAATCGGGGATCCTCGGCCGAGAGACTCTCGAGCGCGGCATCGATAGCCTGTTTCTCCGAAGCGGCAAACCCGACCGCCGGCCCCCCTTCACCGCCGCGCTGTAGGGCGAACACCTGCGGCCTAAGCATGCTAGTGTCGGTGATCCCGATGAGACGGGCGGCCCGCCTCTCGCTGCCATTCGCCGCGGATTGAGCGATCAGGAAGAACCACGGCCCGTCGGGCGAACCGTGCATGTGGACCGCCTGGAGCATCTGATACATCTTGCGCGTCTCGTCCGGGACGAGCGCCAGATCTCGCTCGGTCGTCGGCGCCAATGCCTCGATCACGTACTCGAGCGGGTACCCAAAGGTACGGTGCAGCAAGTCAAACATTAGGACGGAGACTTCTGTGTCCGTCAGGAACAGCGGATACAAGTTGTGTTGTGCCAGATACGTGCACACGGAGGCGTAGTTGGCGAAATCGCCGTTGTGGACCAGCGCTTCGTGGAGACCGACGAACGGATGCGCTCCGCCGGGATGCCACACGCGTCCCTTGGTCGGGTAGCGATGATGGCCGATCCAAACGTTGGCCTTGAAGTCTTCGAGCCGGTAGACGTGGAAGACGTCGTGCCCGAAGCCGACCAGCTTGAGGACAAGCATGTCTTTCCCGTGCGATAGCACGAAAGCGCGTTTCTCGCCCAAGGAAGAATAGTAGGCGCGGTTCAGCCGGAACGAATTCTGAAAGACAAGCTCCTCCTCGATCACCAACCGCGGGAGTCCTTGCAGCTTGTGTTCCGCGGCGAAGGCATCAATTGCGCTGCCCTTCGGCCTCACGAAGTAAACCACGACTTCAGGTGGATCGACCTCGAGAGCGACGGCCGGGTCTCGCCCGAACTCGAACTGAGCCTCGATGTCGAAGACCGGCTCAACGAATGTCCTCTCCACTTCACCGCGTGCACCGCCATCGAGGTAGGCGACGGCCAACATGTAGTCGTGTTTCAGGACGTCTTCCGTGACACCGAAGTCCGACGGCTGCAGGCCGACGAGCGCCGCGCCGCCGCCTTTGCCGTTCCCCCGATTCCGCATCTGGATCAGCGATTGCAGCAGATGCCGGCCGGCGATCGGAATGCTGGAGGCGATTCCGATGACGCCGCAACCGCCTTCTGCCTCGGCCTTGCGGAGCCCAAGTTTTCGGCCGGCAGGTGCCAGGACGGATCGCGTAACCAGCAGCCGCCTGACCATGTCGTCGCGGTTCATGCTCACCTCCCGGCCTCCGCCGGTCGTTCGGCTCCCCGATCCTCGGCCGTGTACACCAGGAGATCGGTCCGGCCTCGTAAATCCTTGACGTCTCTCAACCCGACGTTTCGCAGGATCTCCTTCAATCGTCTCTGGAAAGAAGAGTAGAGATTGCTGATCCGCTCTGCACCCCATTCCGGATCGACCAGGAGGGACAATTCGGGGTCAGTTGTCGTCAGCCCGAACGGGCAGCCGCGACCCCTCTCGCAGTTGGCGCAGCGGGTACAACCCAGGGCCACGAGCTCGCTCGTCCCCAGCACGACTCCGTCGGCCCCGAGAGCGATGGCCTTGGCAATATCGTCGGCTGTCCGGATGCCTCCGCTGGCCATGACGACAATCTCGTCCCGGATTCCCTCGGCCACAAGATAGCGATGCACCTTCGGGATGGCGAACTCGATCGGCATGGCGATGTTCTTCTTGGCAATTTCCGGAGCTGCCCCGGTCCCTCCGTAGGATCCATCGATGTGCAGGATATGGGCGCCGGCATAATAACTTCCTACAGCAACCATATCGACGTCGGTCGGCGTGGACACCTTGACCGACACCAAGGCCTCCGGGTTCATGGCCTTGACCCAATCCACGTGTTTTCGATGATCTTCGACGGAATACACGCTGTGGAATGGGAAGGGTGAGAACAGGCTGACCCACGGGACGGATTCACGCATCTTGGCTACGGTCACTGTGGCCTTGTCCCCCAGCAGGTGACCGCCGAGCCCCGGCTTGGCCCCTTGCGCGTACTTGAACTCGACGACACGCGCCAGCTGGATCGTCTCTTCGCGTACTCCGAACATTCCGGTTGCGATCTGTGTGATGACGTGGTCGTGAAACGGGAACAGCGATCCCGGATAGCCTCCCTCACCGGTTGAGGTGAAGGTGTTCCAACGCTTGGCGGCGATCGCCCGGGCAAGCATGACTTGTTCGCTTACCGATCCGTAAGACATCCCGGCTCCGTACCAGGGGATCGGGATCTCTATGCGGGCATCCGTCGCCCGCCGGTTGATCGGGATGCTGATCTCGACCGGCTCCGATTCGGGCAGCCGTTCTGACTCGGGCAGCAAAGCAAAGCCGAGCAGGTCGAACCCACCCCCTGACCTTCCGAGCTTGTATTCCATCTCGCCATCGGGCGCGCGCCCGTTCTCGGCCTGGAACCAATTGGACAGGATCAGGTCCGCCGTCCAGCGCGAATCGCCCAACGCCGGCGGCACCCTTCCTGAGCCCGGCCAGACATGGAAACCGCGATGCAAGGTCTCAATGTGTTTTTCGGCGAGCGCGCTCAAGGTGTCCATAGCCATGTCAGGCCTCCGGGAAGCCCGGGATTCCGGCGAAGGCTTCGCGTTCAAGGTCTACGGCGAGCATGGCCCGACCTAACTCGCCCCTCAGACGACGGACCTCACGTAAGCCCATCGCACCCAACACTTCCAGGAGCTGATCTCGCCATGAGCCTGCGAGATTGATGAGCCTCTGCTCCTTCCACCCCGGTGGAGTATCCGGCAGATCCACCCTCGCCTCCGTCCGAGTCTCACAAGAACCTATGAAGCTCGCCTGCCAGGCAATGAGCAGGGGCGTGTCGAGTGCGACGGCGTCGAGCCCGCAGATGATCGCCTTTGCGACATGCTCGGCCGCGATGATCCCCCCGCTCCCAATGAGGGTCATTTGCTCTCTCACACCCATCTCAACCAGCGCTTCATGAACCTTGCGGATAAGATCCATGGCGAACTGCCCTTCGCCCATCCCGTGATAGTTGGCCGCCAGATGGATCACACGCACCCCGGCTGTCACGAGTGGAGTTGGGTCCGTGCCGAGGGGGATCCGAACTCCAAGGATGCAAGAGGGCCATCGTTCCCGGAGGCTGGCGAAGGCCGCGGGATCCCAGCTGTCCAGTTGAAGCATCTTTGGAGGCGCCTGGATTGCCACAAGGGAGCCCACATCGGCGGGTGTCACAAGAGGCACAACAGCCTGCGACAGACGAGATCGATCCTCCAACATCCCCCAGGGGACAATGGCCAGCGTTTCTAGCTTCTCGGCGGCCCGTACAATGACCCGGTAGAGCGCTGGGCTCTCAACCGAATGGGGCAGCGGATCGATGAGCATCGGGATCTGGATCATCTCCACCCGAGGTTCTTCGCCGCTGGAACGAGCATGCTCATCTAGACTCAAGAACCTCGGGCGCGAGCCTACGTCGACAGCCGTCGAGATGAACTCCCGCCCGTGAATCCCATCGCGCGTGGGGCGCACGATCTCGGACATGTCCGTCCACATCCCATCCCAGCCTTGGCCGCCGAAGACACCTCGGTAGCCGGCCCCTCGTACCGGGACGCGGCCAGTGGCCGCTTCGTAAAGAACGGTGTCGACGTCGTCAGGTGTGAAATAAGAATCGCCAAGCTGCAGACGAGCCGGGTTCGGATGGACTTCCACCATGTCCGGGTATTCAACCGTACAGCGGAGACAGCCGACGCATTTCTTGGGACGGGGCGCAAAGCCTCCGACGGGACCCGAGAACACGCCGTAGACGCACGGGCGGCTGAGGACAAGGCGCATGTCGCCACGGTAGCGGAGAACCTCGCGGACCAGGAGGCTGGCCAGACCGATGCGATTGACACGAACGAGGAAACGTGGAGGGTGAGGTGCGAGATCGGGTGCTGGCTCGATGTGAACGCGGAATCGTTCGTAAGCGCTCATCCGCTCCTCCACTCATTGGGCCAACAATAAAACAAGGCACGACGGGCGTGCCTGAGAGGATAAGCCATCCTCATCACCGCCCTTCCATGATGCAAGCCGTCAGACGGCTTGGTCACTGCATCCGCCGTTGGCCGGTCCGTCACCGGACCGTTTTAGGCCAATGCTTGCCTGGAAGGGAGAAGGGAGCCTGTGACTGGCTCCGGAGGCATCCGCTGATGCTTCGATTTTCCCCCGGAAACTCCGGGGTTAGCCTCGCCTGCCGGCGAGGAACCTCCACCTCGTAGTCTCAGCCAAAGGGCTGAGACCCATACGCTGATCTCCCGTATTCAGTTGTTGATTCCTTCGACCCGGTACTCGTTGCATTTTAGCAAATGGCCCTTCCGCCGTCAAGCACCCTGTGATCTGTAGGGGCTTCGGGTAGAGCTCCGCCTGATCGGGGCCCCTCACCGTTCTCCGCCGGGCAACTCCCCCCATCTTGAGCGGCCGAC
>Ga0299915_10000484_pt1 | contig 29826 bp, 26 predicted proteins | sample RVTome_13_FD_200263 | JGI IMG/M metagenome (GOLD analysis project Ga0299915, IMG submission 200263) | Soil microbial communities from uranium-contaminated site in the Upper Colorado River Basin, Wyoming, United States - RVT92D227 (version 2) ...
CAGAATTTAAATCCGCGAAAATACTATATCCGTCATCTTTGATGTTGAGTTTATGCTATAAATCCTCAAAGATCTTATGAAGAGCTCAAATTTCGAAATTGAACCCGCGGAGAATCAGTTCATTACTTTTTTGATATAATGTTTCCATGGAACTCTCTGAAAATGCTCTGAAAGTTCTAAAAGCAAGGTATCTCCTCAAGGATGAAAAGGGGGATATCGTTGAAACCCCCGATGAGATGTTCAGAAGGGTTGCAAAAACCATTGCCTCTGCTGAAAGCCTTTATGGCGGTAGCCCCGCAGACTGGGAAGAAAAATTCTATGCCTTAATGACAGACCTTAAATTCCTTCCCAACTCTCCTATGCTTATGAATGCCGGGAAAGATATCGGCCAGCTTGCAGCATGTTTTGTGCTTCCTGTTGATGATTCGATGAAAGGTATCTTTGACACTTTGAAAAATGCTGCATTAATACTCCAGAGCGGTGGGGGCACAGGTTTCTCTTTTTCAAGACTTAGGCCAAAGGCTGATATTGTACGTTCGACGGGCGGTATAGCGAGTGGTCCTGTTTCATTTATGAAGATTTATAACACAGCTACCGAGGTGATAAAACAGGGCGGGGCGAGGAGAGGGGCGAATATGGGTATACTGCGTGTAGACCATCCTGATATCCTCGAGTTCATAAGAATCAAAAGATCTGAAAAGGAACTTACCAACTTCAATATCTCGGTAGCGATAACTGAAACGTTTATGGACGCACTGAGTAAGGATGGGGAATATGAACTTGTCAATCCCCGAAGTAAGGCTGTGGTAAGCAGGATGAGGGCAGGCACTGTTTTTAATGAACTGGTTAAGAGTGCATGGGAGACAGGTGATCCCGGTATCATCTTTATCGACAGAATCAACAGGGCAAATCCGACTCCCCATCTCGGGAATATGGAGTCGACAAACCCTTGCGGTGAACAGCCACTGTTGCCTTACGAAGCATGTGTCCTCGGTTCTGTGAATCTGTCGAAATATGTAAATAAGTCGATACTTGATAGTCAATTGCTAACCCCCCTCAATCCCCCCCTTAGAAAGGGGGGGAGAAGGGGGGGTGGTCAGCAGCTAATCACTGATGATCGGATAGATTGGAATTCACTGACAGCCGATATCAAAACTGCGGTGAGGTTTCTTGATAATGCCATCGATGTAAACAAATATCCGATTCCTGAAATAGAACAGATGCATAAAGGCAACAGGAAGATCGGCCTCGGCGTCATGGGATGGGCTGATATGCTGATACTACTTGGCATTCCCTATAACCACAAAACGGCATTCACTCTTGCAAGGGATATGATGAGATTTATCAGGGATACAGCAAGGGAGGCATCGGTAAGGATCGCAGAGGGAAGGGGGGTCTTCCCTCATTTTAAAGGTTCCATCTATGATTCTCCCCATATGCCACGGGTGAGGAATGCAACAACGACTACAATAGCGCCAACCGGTACACTCTCGATTATCGCCGACTGTTCAAGCGGTATCGAGCCTCTCTTTGCCCTTGTGTATAAAAGACTTATCCTGAACACGGAACTTTATGAAACCAACAGGTATTTTTTCGAAATTGCCCGAAAAGAGAAATTTTACAGTGAAGAGCTGAGGGAAAAGGTAATGGCAAAAGGATATCTGAGAGGGATCAAAGGGCTTCCTGGTACTATCAAGAAGTTGTTTAAGACGGCTCATGAAATTCCACCTGAAGACCATATAGAAATACAGGCATGTTTTCAGGAATATACTGACAATGCGGTCTCAAAAACCATCAATATGCCGTATCGGTCAAAAAAAGAGGATGTTGCAAAAGCCTTTCTCCTCGCATATGAAAAAAAGTGCAAGGGGATTACGATTTTCAGATACGGAACTGCAAAGAAGGGGACTTTAATAAGGTTTACCGATACCGATTAGTACAATATTGCATCAAAAAAACTTAAATGTGCTTTATTTTTCTCGGAATCAAGTCGTACAAACGAAAGAGTGATTATTAGTTCTTGCCTAATAATACAAGATTGCGGGATGAAATCAATAAGGTAATCTTAACTTTCTTGGAAAATATTATATAATTAGTATTATTATTTTGATAGCAATGTTAATTATTATCAATAAAGAAATCCATTGAAGCAAATGAAAGTGAAAAAGCAAGAAGTCAAGAGAATTTCGGAAGAAAGAAAGAAAGACAAGGTTAAATGCTGGGAAGTCTTTAAATGTGATGAAAAAGAATGCCCGGCTTATAAGTCAAAGAATCTAAAGTGCTGGCTGTTCTCGGGAACCCATTGCCGGAACGAGATTCAAGGAAAGTTCTTAGAGAAGATAGAGATGTGTCTTGGCTGCCATGCGTTTAAAACGAATACTGATGTCACTTCGATAAATGCTACCCTTAAGGTCGTAGACAAGCAATTCAAGGAATTCAATAAGATTGTCCAGGACCGTGATAAGGAACTGGAGCATATTGGCCTGGAGTTAGCTTTAGGCCTCTCCGAGGTATTTGAGGCACTTAAGAAGATATCCTCAGGAGACCCTACCGTAAGAATACCTGAAACATCCAAAGTAGAATTGATAAGCAAATTAAAACATGTCGTTAATGTTACCGCGAAAGAAATCGGTGAGATCGTTAATCAATCTCACGAATTTGCCATGGGTCTTGCCGAACATTTTGATGTATTGCACAGGGTTTCGCAGGGTGACCTGCATGCAAGGGTATCTGGGAAGTCGCAGGTAGAACTACTAGAATCACTGAAGAAAGTAATGAACAATACAATCGTGAGTATTTCAAGAGAAATCAACGAACGTAAGCGTACAGAGGCAGCGTTGCAGAAAGCCCATAATGAACTTGAGCAACGCGTTGAAGAGCGTACTGCAGAACTGACGGCAGCAAATAAAAAAATGAAACAAGAAATAGCCGAGCGCAAACGAGTTGAGGAGGCACTGAGGGAAAGCGAGCTCAAATTCCGCCGGGTAACCGAAGCTGCTTTTGAAGGTGTTGCGGTAACAGTGGGGGGCGGATTAATTGATGTCAGTGAAAAGTTGGCAAAGTTATTCGGGTATCAACGAAGCGAACTCATCGGGAAACCCATAGCAGAACTTGTCGCAGAGAATGTTCGTGATGATACTATGGCGAGGATTCTCTCGGGATATAGCCTGCCGTATGAGAGTATATGTTTGAGAAATGACGGCACCATTTTACCGGTCGAAGTATGCGGAAAAAACTATTCATCGAAAGGAAGAGTTCTTTGTGTTACGGCAATACGCGATATTACCAAACGTAAGCTGGCAGAAAAGGTACTACAGGAAAGCGAAGAGAAATATAAGACGCTGACAGAAAACTCACTTACCGGAATATTCATACACCAGAACGGGAGGTTTGTATTTGTCAATGAAAGATTTGCAACAATGCACGGCTACACTCCTGAAGAATTGCTGGGCAAAGATCATCTGTCATTAGTCTATCCCTATGAAAGGAAAACCCTGAAGGCTTTTGCGTTAAAAAGATTAGAAGGGAAGCCCGTTCCACAGCAGTATGAAGTGCGAAGAATCACAAGGGATGGAAGGATTATGTGGTGTGAAATGATGGCGACAATCATGCAGTATAGAGGGAAACCGGCAATTATGGGAAATGTTATTGACATAACAGAACGTAAGCTGGTGGAGGAAGCCATTAAAAAAAGTGAAGAACAACTGCGGAATCTCACGACATACTTACAAAAAGTTGGGGAGATTGAAAGAATGAGTATTGCCCGTGAGATTCATGATGAGTTGGGAGAAGGATTGACAGTGCTAAAACTGGACCTGTCCTGGTTGAGAAAGAGATTGCCTGACGATCAACTCTCGCTGCGTGAAAAAGCAGATGCGATGTCACAATTGATTGATAAGACTATCCATACCGTAAAGAAGATTTCCACAAATCTAAGACCTGGATTATTAGATGACCTTGGGCTTGCCGCTGCTATCGAATGGCAGGCAGAAGATTTTCAGAAACGAACAGGTATCAAATGCAAGGTCACCATAGATCCTGTGGATATCAATTTTGACAGAGACCGTAATACTGCGGTTTTCCGTATTTTTCAGGAAACTCTAACGAATGTTGCACGGCACGCGCGTGCGACGCAAGTAAACGTGAGCTTACGACAGAGGGACGGCCAGATAGAACTGAACGTCCGTGATAACGGAAGGGGAATTACCGAAGAAGAGCTAACGAATACTAAGTCATTCGGCCTTATCGGGATCAGAGAGCGCGTAAAAATATTCGGAGGAAATAGCATAATGAAGGGTATCCCGGGAAAAGGAACCACATTGACCGTAAGGATCCCAGTACGTGACATGAGAGAAAATCCATGATAAAGATTCTTATTGCCGATGATCATACCCTTTTTCGTGAAGGACTGAAGCATATCATGGCAGAATACACCGATCTGATCGTCGCTGATGAAGCGAGTAACGGGCAGGAAGTGCTCGAGAAAATCTGGAATAATGATTACGATATGGTGTTGCTTGACATTACAATGCCAGGAATGACCGGACTTGAGGCCCTGAAGCAACTAAAAAACGACAAGCCGAAACTTCCTGTCCTTATCTTAAGCATGCATCCTGAAGAACAATATGCAGTGCGAGTGATCAGGGCTGGTGCCTCAGGATATCTGAGGAAAGAGAGTGCGCCGGATGAGCTGATAACAGCGATACGGCAAATATCTAAAGGCCGAAAATATATCACCCCCTCTCTTGCGGAAAAATTAGCCTTCGTGGTGGAAGCTGATTCTGAAAAGGCCCCGCATGATATCCTTTCGGATCGGGAATATCAGGTGCTTCGCATGATCGCCGAGGGAAAGACGGTAAAATATATTGCGAAGGAGCTTTCCTTAAGCGCAAAGACCGTCAGTACCTATAGAACCCGGATCATGGAAAAGATGAAAATGAAGACAAATGCGGAATTAATGCATTATGTTATAAAACACCGCCTCTTGGACTGATTCAGCTTACTACTCCGTTTACCGCCTATTTGAATCGTTTTCCTCCATAGGCTCTTGTTGTAGGACAAAAACCTACCCCCAAAAAGGCAGAAATCTGACAAAAAAATCAGACAAAAGCCGATATTTTTCCTGATACAAATCTATTAAAAATAAAGTAAGAACTATAAAAAGGGCATCCATCTAAAAATTGTATACGATTAAACGAAAAGAGATTAAGACTATGAAAGAAGAAAACATTTTCGAAGAGATCATAGATTTGGGCAAGAGGCAGGGAGTTATTTCCTATAGTGATATATATAACGCTTCTGCGTCGGAATTCACTTCCGAGGACGAATTAGAAACTCTACTGGACCTTCTCCATGATATGGGAATTAACGTAATAGATAGTCATGAAACCGTGATCGAAGAGGAGGAAGCTTTAGAAGAAAAGGAAGGATATGAAAAGGCAGAAGATCTTGTCCAGACATATTTCCAATCGATGGGTGATATACCGGTACTCTCAAAAAATGAAGAAAAAGAACTTGCAAGGAGAATAGAGGAAGGGGAAGATATTATTAGACGAATAGTCACCGCACTGCCTTTATATAAGAAACTCCTGAAAGAATCAGATTGCAAAGTACAAGAAGAGGACTTCAATAATTCGGAAGAGAAGACGGATGTGGCGCTAAGGGAGAGCCTGAAAATTCTTGATAACCTCATGCAGGGTGTAAACATTTTAGAGAGGGATGCACGCTATGGGGTTCTGAAGGATTTAAAAAAATCAATACCGGGAAAGGAGAAGAAAGGTATCAATCTGTTGAAACTTCATGACATTGCAAAAGACGTTCCGGATGTCTATAGGCAGGCTGAATCAGAGTTGGGAATTAACATTGGCGAAATAAAAAAGAAATATGAGCGGATTACTAAGGCAAGGAAACTTGTTTCTGAAGCGAAGGATGAATTAATAACGCATAACCTGAGACTGGTAGTCAATATAGCTAAACATTATATTGGAAGAGGTCTCTCCCTCCTTGACCTTATTCAGGAAGGCAATATCGGTCTGATGAAAGCAATAGATAAGTTTGACTATAGAAAAGGATTTAAGTTCAGCACCTATGCAACATGGTGGATAAGACAGGCTGTCACAAGAGCAATAATTGATCAGACAAAAACGATCAGAATCCCTGTTCATATGGTGGAATTTTATAACAGGGTTAATCATGTTTCAAAAGATTTAACCCAGCAGTTAGGTAGAGAACCCGGGAAAGAAGAAATTGCTCAAAAGTTAGGGGTTTGCAGTAGGAAAGTCGAGCATGTGCTCAGATCAGTTCAGGATCCTATAACGCTCCAGACACCAGTAGGTGATGAGGAGGCAACGCTTGAAGATTTTATTAGTGATAACAGTTCTTCTCCTTATGCTGATGCAGAGAAAAATAGGCTTACCGAGCAGATAATAGAGATCTTACACACGCTGTCACCAAAGGAGGCGGATGTAATAAAAATGAGGTTCGGTATAGGAGTTGACAGGGACCACACTCTCGAAGAAATAGGAAGGCATCTTTCCATCACTCGCGAGAGGGTAAGGCAAATAGAGGTGAAAGCCATGAGGAAACTCAAACATCCAAGTAGACTCAGGGCGTTAAAGCTGTTAAATACAGCTTAATTATCATATGAAAGAAATGATTACGATACAACAGGACACTCAACAAGATATAGAAGAAATCATTGATGGACTGAAATGTCCAAAAGATTTCGTTTGCTATAAATCTGGATTTAAGAGGCTTTGCAGAGTAAAAGATATTGGCATGGAATCATTTCTCATTTGTTTAGAAAACAAATTATTAGAGTGCAGATTCTCAATCTATTTTGGAGAGTTATATTTCTGTCAATGTCCTCTTAGAGTCTATATTGCTAAAAAATTTAAAAAATAGACTTGATGAAGTTATGTTGCTTATACACATCTTAGATGAAGAAGGCAACAAATCACCCGACATCATATGATAGGTTAAAGCCTATATTTTTCATATTAAGATTATTTTGTTGAATCAGCAATCTCCTTTATCAGACATTGGACCTTTTCCTTTATTTCATCCCTGGCACGCCTGAAATCCTTCATTATCTGTTCTTCCGTGCCGATTGTTCCTACCGGATCTCTAATAGGCCAGTGAAGGCGGTTTAATCCAGGCGGTGTACGGGGGCAATACTGCTCGGCGTGACCACATAGGGTGATGACGAGGTCCATCTGGTTCAGGAGGTCGACATCAATCGATTTAGATTTCTGTCCTGATATATCAATGCCGAGCTCCTTCATGACGGCAATTGCCCTTCTATGAACACCTGCTGCCATGAGACCCGCACTGTACACCTGAACTACTTCCTTGCCGAATTCCTTCGCAAAACCCTCAGCCATCTGGCTTCTGCAGGAATTAGCAGTACATAGGAACATGATTTTCTTCATCAGATGAACCCCTTAAACATTACCCGTCTCCTTTTCCTGAAGGGAAGGTTATTACAGATTTGAGTAAGCCTGTTACCAGTTAAGTCTATTATCATAATTATGAATATCCGAATTTTTTTGTCAAAAAGGCTATTATGACAGAGACAACAAACGCTCCGGAAAGAATAAGAAAGGATATGAAAGCATTGCTTAAGACCGCAGGATTAAATATCAATACACCACCCAACCCGAGCATCATGGTACCAGATATAAGTTTCATAAGCCTTCCCTGCCATTCTGTAAGGTTCTTTTTCCCAAGAGTAATGGTAAAGATGACGACAATTATGGATAGAGGAATAACGTATATCAGATTATAGAGGACGAGATACATATAATACGACATGGTTGTCAGATTGTTAAGTGTCAGAATCCTGGTGAAAACCATCGGAAATCCGGCTGTGCACAGAAGTTCATATGAATTGGCGGCGATTGCGAGGACAACCGTTCCCACAAGGATTGAAAAGAGAGATGTTGATTTCATCAGTTTACGCATCCGGTCGAAGAGTTTCGGTTTTGCGTTGTCAGGGATGGTCAATGATATCCCTTTTTTGAAGACGAAAAAGTCTTTGATGTTTATAGCTGCAATAACGATAGCAATCGAAGCAGCTATTTTTGTCATGATTTCCACCTGCCCCATAACGAGAAAGAGATTGAGCCAGGCTGCCATGAAAATAAAATATACAAACCCGGAGAAGAAGACAAAGATACTCCCGACAAGGAACATCTTTTTGCGTGATTGTGCATGGATTAAAAGCCCTAATAGAGAAAGCAGGACAAAGAACGCGCAGGGATTAAAACTGTCCAGTCCGGCTATGACAATCGTGATTGCCGGAAGGGACATCTCTGATGCATTGAGGTTTCCAAGCCATGGTATATATACTGTCTTGCTCTTTTCAGTACATTCGAGATTGTCAGTACTTTCAGGTGCTTCCTCTGATTTCCGTAATTTTCTGATTGTATCGATCGAGATTTTCCCTGAAAGAATTATCCCCGGATCTACGCATTGAGAAGAAATGCATTTCTGAAAGGATTCTGATATTTCTTCTCTGGAATTTTTTGAGAATCCGATGAACACATTATCGTCGATGAAAGTCACTGGTACACCGGAAGCCTTCATCTTGTATGAATTTGCCATCTTTATTAAAAGTTCAGCGTTCTGCTGGTCATACCATACTTCATAATCAATAACTTTCATGTCAGGATATTTCTTTTTCATTTCATTGAGGAAAGCCTTTTCTTCCTCACAATGAGGGCATCCTTTCCCCCAGAAGAAATAAACAATAAATTCCTGTTTTTGTGCTTCAGCTTTTTTATTTTCATTTGCAGTCTCTGTCTTTACTTTTTCATCTTTTTTGGGTAACCGTGAAGATTTTGAAACTTTCTCTTTTATGGCAGGTTGAGTATGATTGGCTTCAGAATTTGTCAGAACATCAGTGCATTCCTTGGAACTTTCTTCATCAGGTCCACAGATACCGTCTTTTGGAACTATATCAATTGCATGAGCCAATGTCTGCAGGAAGAAAAAAATTATAAACAAAGACAAAAAAATAATTGATCGATTTTTTTTAATCAAAAGAATTCCTCGATGATCTCGGTGTTAAATAGTTCATTCCTCGTTCTGTTGTCATTCCTCCGTCCGACAGGGGATTGATCGGGAATTTTTTTTCGATACAGAAAGATTCCGGACATCCGTCGGATGTCCGTCGATACTTAAGACGGATGACGGACGGAATGACAGATTTGATGCCTCGCAGTTCAGGAACGAGTCGTAACGACTTGCTGCAGGGTAGTTCATTATGCCCCCAGTAAATATTTTCCATAGTTAATCTATTAATATATCCTAAAAACACTTCGTGATTAAATATATTTCTGTCAAAGAGCCTCCTTTCTTCTCTATCATGAAAAAAGAGATGCCTACTATTATATTAATAAAAAACTTGAATAAATCATTGTATTATTCTATTATTAAAAAAAAATATGGAGGTCATATGGTTAAGGAGAATGTTGAAAAAGTCCTCGAAACCATAAGAATGGGACTTAAGAGAGATGGTGGAGATATAGAACTTGTAGATATAAAGGATAACGTTGTTTACGTAAGGCTGAAGGGTGCATGCGGCACTTGCCCGATGTCTACGCTTACCCTGAAGAATTGGGTTGAGGCAAACCTGAAAAAAGAAATACCAGAAATAAGCGCGGTACAGGCCGTTTAAGTTTTATAATAAGGGGTTTGGAGAACAAGGATTGTTTTTAAACCTCGCATTAGGCAGTAAAAAAATATCTCAGTACGCAGTTCTGATATTGCTTATTCTTGTCCCCTCTTTTTCGACAGCATCAGATAATGCAAGTGTAAAAAATATTCGGTACTGGTCATCCCCGGATTATACAAGGGTTGTTGTTGACCTTACAGAGCCTGTCGAATTCTTAAAAAACAGTCTTTCAAATCCGGACAGAATCTATTTCGACCTCAAGAATACCTCGATAGCAAAAGAGATAAAAACAAGCCTCCCCGTCGGGGACGGGATACTGAAAACAGTCAGGGCAAGCCAGTTCAACAATGTAACGGTAAGGGTTGTTCTGGATATCGAAGAGATATCGGATTTCAAATCCTTTGTAATAGATAATCCCGCAAGACTTGTCATTGATTTATATGGCAAGTCCAAAAAGACAGAAAAACCAGATATTAGTTCTGCAAGAAGGAGAATCGTTATTGATGCCGGACACGGAGGTCATGATCCGGGGGCTGTAGGACCAAAAAAGCTTTATGAAAAAGATGTTGTGCTCGATATAGCCCTGAAACTAAAAGAGATACTTATGAGAGATCCCTTAAATGAGGTCTTCCTGACAAGGGAGAAAGACGTGTTCATCCCCCTTGAAGAGAGGACAGCCATAGCGAACAAGAAAAAGGCTGATTTGTTCGTTTCTATCCATGCAAATGCAAGTCCGAGAAGGACAGCAAAAGGGATCGAGACATATTTGCTGAACTGGACAGATGATGAAGAAGCCAACCGGGTTGCAGCGAGGGAAAATGCCATATCCTTAAAAAAGATGAAAGCGATGAATAAGCAGATGGATACTGTTGAGACAATTTTAAGCGGACTAATGAGGGAAAACAAACGAGATGAGTCTATTAAGCTTGCTAACTATATCCAGAGGTCTATGATATCAAACCTCGATAACAATTATCAGCATGTATTGGACCTCGGCGTAAAGCAGGCCCTGTTTTACGTTTTGTTCGGAGCAAAAATGCCTTCGGTACTTGTGGAAGTATCGTTCATCAGTAATCCGCTGGAGGAAAATCTTTTATCACAGGACTCTTACAGGTCGGAGGTAGCTAATGCTATTGCTGAAGGCCTCAATACATATATTACCTCTGTTCCCATAATTCAGAAAGTAGCTGAAATGAGAGGCAATAAACTACTGTAAAGGTAACCTGTTGCTCCCAGAAATAAAGATCCTCTTATATATCATTTTTATTATCTCTTTATTCTTTATTCATGACCTGAATGTTTATTTATTCATTTTATTCGGAATATTGATACTCCTCCTGAGGATACCTTTTGGGACTCTGAAAAAAGGATGGCTCCCGATTAGTCTTTTTCTGGTATTTACCTTTGCCGGGAATGCATTGTTCCAGCAGGGAAAGATATTGTACAATGCCGGCCCCTTCATTATCACAGAGGAAGGTTTTTATACAGCATCTATCAGGACCATGAGGGTTTTTTTTATGATAGCAGGTGCAAAGATACTTACAGGAACGACAGATATTGAGTTGCTTGTGAATGCCCTGGGCAGGATCTTACGCCCTCTTGAGCGGTTCAAAATACCTGTCAGCGAATTCTTTTCAACAATGGGGCTTACAATGAAATACCTTCCTGAACTGAAAGAACAGATAATCAGGAGTTATAAGAAAGAACTGCAAAACAGCCATCTGAAAGGTTTCTGGAACCGTGCAAGAATAATCTCTATGTTCCTGATACCACTGTTCGTGAAGAGCATACAATCACCTGAAATGTTTTTCAAAAATGAGGTAAATAATGAGAAGAAAGATTGAAATTCTGATTAAAGGCGGACTTGTCTGTGATGGAACCGGCTCAGAACCGTATGAAGCAGATGTGGGGATTGAAGGAGACAGGATTATCTTTATTGATAAGAAGGCCGGAATCAGAAAACAGGGGTTAAGGGAGAAGGCTGCAAGGATCATAGACGCAAAGGATATGACAGTTGCCCCGGGTTTTATCGATACCCACGCACATTCGGAATTCACCTTACTTGCAGACCCCCGTGCTGAAGGCAAGATATATCAGGGAATCACAACTGAAATAAACGGCAATTGCGGACTTTCAGCTGCCCCGCTGTCCGGTGATGCCCTGAAACAGAGAGAGGAAGACCTCAGGGGATTTGATATTCAGGAGCGCTGGTCAGCATTTGATGAATATTTCGAACTACTGCATAAAAGAAAGATTTCCCTGAATTTTGCAACCCTTGTTGGTCACGGTAATATAAGGGCATGTGTTGCCGGATATGAAGACAGAGCGCTAACGCCATCAGAAAAAAAGGAGATGCGGATACTGTTGAGGGAATCGGTAAATGAAGGTGCCATAGGTCTTTCTACAGGGCTGATATATCCACCCGGCGTATATTCAGATACAGAAGAACTGGTTGATTTGGCACGATGTTGCAGAAATCTTATTTACACCTCACATATGAGGAGTGAAGGAGATAGATTACTTGAATCTATCGGGGAAATAATCACAATCGGTCAGGAGTCCGGAATCAGAGTTCATATATCTCATATTAAGACAAGTGGAGAGAAGAACTGGCATAAAATCCACAGAGCACTCTCGTTGATTGCAAGCGCTCGCAAAGACAATGTACGCATTACATGCGACAGATACCCTTATACAGCGTCTTCAACTGACCTTGATACTGTTCTGCCTTCATGGGTTTATGAAGGAGGTGCTGAACGAGAGTTAAAGAAACTGAAAAAGCCGCAAGTTAGGGAGAAGATAAAAAGAGAAATATTGAATGAATCCACAGGGAAAAAATATTGGGAAAACATATATATAGCATCTGTATCCACCCGAAAAAATATCTGGATGGAGGGCAAAGACCTTATTTCCATTGCAGATCATGAACATGCAGAGCCTGTTGATGTTCTTCTGAAGCTGCTTGTCGAAGAAAAGCTCAGGGTCAGTGCAATATTTTCGTCGATGCATGAACAGAATCTGAGAAGGTTTCTCTTGCTTCCCTATTGTATGATAGGGACTGACAGTTCGGCACGTTCTACAAGCGGTCCGACGCGGATAGGTAAGCCTCATCCGAGAGGCTTCGGGAGCTTTCCGCGGTTTATCGGGAAATATGTCAGAGATCATTCCCTGACGGTCATGAGTGAGGCAATACACAAGATAACCGCGCTTCCAGCCAAAACATTCGGGATCCATCAAAGAGGGGTGTTGAAGAAAGGCGCATTTGCCGATATTGTTATATTCGATTATAAAAGCATAATCGACAGAGCAACCTTTGATAAACCATTTTTGAAACCTAAAGGGATTTATCATGTGCTCGTCAACGGTATACCGGCTATATGGGAGGGGAAATTGACAGGTATCCGCGCTGGCAGGGTACTCAGGCACGGAAAATAGTAAGCACTAAGCAGTCATCAGATGCTGTTATGAGCAAATTGATAAAAATGAATAGACCCGTCATCGGCATAACAACAGACATAGAGGAAGAGTATATAAAATTAAAACAAGTCTATTGCGATGCAGTGATAGCAGCGGGTGGTGTGCCGATATTGATACCACCGGCAAGCAACGCCATACATTATGCAGAAATAATAAATGGTCTTATTATTCCCGGAGGGCATGATATTGACCCTGCTTACTATCATGAACAGATGTTGCCACAGGTAAAACCTGTCTCAAGGAGGAGAAGCGATTCCGAGATTTCTCTCTTACAGGAGGTGATCAATTTTCGTAAACCCGTCCTCGGCATCTGTTACGGAATGCAGATGATAAATGTTTTTTTCAAGGGTACACTTTACCAGGATATCGATTCCCGGCTGTCAGTAGAAATTAATCATAAAAAGGATTATCATATTGTAGTGATAGCAGAAAACAGGTTTTTGAAAAAAGGCACGTTTTCTGTCAACAGCACCCATCACCAGGCTATAAAAAAGCTTGGTAACGGCCTTTCGGCATTCGCTTATTCAGGAGATAATTTGATCGAGGCTTTTTATAAAGAGGATTACGGTTTTCTTGTTGGTGTGCAATGGCATCCCGAACGCATGGCAGAGTCCGAACTTTCCTTCGGCCTGTTCAAATCTTTCATAGAGGCATCCGGTGTTGGCCAATAGATTTTATCTCGCAACTTCAATCTTCTTATTAATCCTTTTCGGATACCTGACGTATCAGATATTTCAACCGTTTCTTAATGCTATTGCCTGGGCAGTGGTATTTGCAATTGTATTCTATCCTGTATTTGCATTTATGCTGAAATATGTCAGATCAAAGGTCGTCGCTTCGACGGTAACTTTATTGATCATAATCGTGATTATCCTGGGTCCATTCACCTATCTTTCGTTCATCTTTGTTAATGAATTAGGAAACTTTGTTGAAGGTATCAATAAAGGGACGATTGATTCAGTCAGAGATTTTTTTGCCAATTCAAAAATCATGGCATTAATCGGAAAAATCCAATCATATTTAGGCATAGAAGGCATCAGTAACAGCATTTCAATAACCGAAAACATTAAAGATATCGGGAAAAACATTGCGGGCAGGCTGTCAGGAGGGATTAAAAATATTGCCGGTATGCTTATTGACTTCATATTCATGTTATTTGCGATATTTTTCTTCCTCAAGGATGGCCCTGATTTTCTCTCAAGAATAAGGGATTATCTGCCTTTTTCTGAAGATGATAAAAACAGGCTCATACTCAAGACAAAGGATATGGTTATTTCCACTGTATACGGCGGTGTTGTAGTTGCGCTCATTCAGGGATTAATCGGGGGGGTCGTGTTTTATTTCCTTGGAATTCAATCCCCGGTGCTGTGGGGAGCTTCTATGTCTGTTATGTCTTTCCTGCCGCTTCTCGGTACATTTTCCATCTGGGGGCCTGTTACCGGATATCTTTTCATCCAGGGGAGTTATGGCAAAGCGATTATTCTCCTTTTGGTCGGCTTTCTCGGCATAAGTATGGTCGATAACATTCTTAAACCGATTATCGTGAGCGGAAGGACAAAGATGCCTACACTTGCCATTTTTTTCAGCGTTCTTGGAGGTATTAAGCTTTTCGGGTTTATAGGGTTTATCATGGGGCCATTGGTTCTGGCTCTTTTTGTTTCAGTCTTTGAAATATTCAGGCACATAGAAGGAGGAGAAAATGCTTAGTAGAGAAGAACTTAGGGAAATTGCCAAGATGCGCGGAGACGGTGCTTTTTTTGTAAGTCTGTATTTGAATGTTAACCCTATGACAAGCGTAAAAAATAACTATGGGATTCATGTAAAGAGCATGATAAAGCAGACTGCAGAAAAACTGGATAAAGCTGTATTGAAAAAGGTCAGCAGTGACTTTGAGAAGATTGAGTCGTACATCCTGACGAACAAAAAAATATTTAAAAAGGGGCTTGCTATCCTGAGTTCCCAGGAGAAAAAATTCTGGAAGGAATTCCATATGTTTGTGCCGATCAAGAATGAGATTATCGTTGACAATACACCATACACTAAGCCTCTCCTCGATATTCTCGACAACTATCAGAGGTATGCAATAATGCTCGTGGGAAAGGATTTGGCGCGATTGTTTCTCGTCCATCTCGGTGAAATCGAAGAATATTCAGAGGTTCATTCTGAAGATGTACCCGGCAAACATAAAAAAGGCGGCTGGTTTTCCCTTTCAGAAAAGAGTTATGAAAGGCATACGGATTACCATGTCAGCCTTCACCTGAAGGATGTTCTCAAGCAATTAGACTCTTTCCTGTCTGGAGAGTATGTCGGCCGCCTGATTATCGGTGGATCAGAAGAAACTGTTACAAAGGTTAAAACCATGCTTCCACAGACAGTAGCAGATAAGATTATCGGGACATTCCAGGCAGAGATGTTTGCAAACAGTAAAGAGATTCTCAAAAAGGTTCAGCCTATACTCAGGGCGTTTGAGGATAAGAAAGAGGCTGAGACGATCGATGATTTGCATACAAAGGCAATGAAGAATGAAAATGCAGTTCTCGGTATTGAAAATGTACTCAATGCATTACAGGAAGGCCGTATTATGAGACTGATATTTCTTAAAGACTTTAAACATTCTGGATTGGTATGTAAAAATTGTGGGCACCTCACTGTCCAGAACGTAATAAATTGTCCTTACTGCAAAGGCGACATCAAGAAAGTAAAATACATCGTAGATCTCATAGCGCAGAAAGCAGTGGAGCAGGGAGCAATAGTGGAGATTTCTTCAGAGAATAGTAAACTGAAAGAATCCGGGAATATCGGGGCGTTCTTGAGATTTTAACAGCATTACTTGAAGATATGATATTACTGAGTAACTCCCCTCCTTTATAAAGAGGGGGGGGGGTAATAAATTTATCATTACCCCACCAACCTCCTCTACCCTACGGGTCGTAGACCCTTGCAAAGGGGAGAAATTTATAATTGTTGACCGATAGAACAGAAGTAACTTTTTTGGAATGCATAGTCTGAACATAATTAATCTAAAATGCCTTTTATTCACAATCTCCTTACTTATTTTTCTTACTGCTTGTTCCTCTCAAAACCGTTTAGAAGGGTACGTATATTACAGGCTGAATACCAATCCTACAACGCTGGATCCTGCATTTATCGTTGATGTAACAGGTGGATCCATATCGGCAAAACTATTCAACGGCCTTGTCAGAACAGGAGATGATCTTAGTATCCAGCCTGATGTTGCTGAACACTGGTTCATATCAAAAGATAGTCTTGTCTATACCTTTCATTTAAAGAAAGGGATATTGTTTTCTAACGGACGTGAAGTTAAAGCGGATGATTTCAAGTATTCCTTTGAAAGGATATTGAACCCGAAAAAATTGTCTCCCAATAGATGGGTTCTCGAAAAGATCCTCGGTGCAGATGATTTCATGAAGGGAAGAACCCACGATGTTAACGGGATAAGGGTGCTGGATGGTTACACCCTTGAGATACGTCTCAAAAAGCCGTTTTCACCGTTTCTCAGCCTGCTTGCAATGACCGCTGCCTATGTTGTGCCGAGTGAAGAGGTCGAGCGATGGGGGCCTGATTTTTCAAGTCATCCTGTCGGTACAGGACCGTTTATCATGGCTGCATGGCTGCCGAACAGGGAGATAAAACTGATAAAGAGGGATGATTACTTTAATAAACCTGCAAAAGTCAAAGGGATAATCTACAGGATTATTCCAGAGGATCTGACGGCGGTAACGGAATTTGATATCGGTAACATCGATGTCCTTACAATACCGGCATCTGAATACTCAAGATACAGGAGTGATGCTACAAAACAGGATCTTATTTCATCCATACAGGGATTGAATACCTATTATGTAGGGCTGAACTGCTCAAAGCCGCCTTTTAATAATCCCGGTCTCAGAAGGGCCGTGAGTTATGCAATAGACAGGGAAAAGATACTTAATACGATTTATGAAAAACGAGGCAGATTGGCAGCAGGTCCTCTCCCTGATGTCCTGAGAATGTGGGATATGAAATCCCCATATGAATATAATCCACAAAAAGCAAAAGAATTAGTTGAGAGAGAAGGATTTCAAAATAAAACAATACAGTTTTATCTAACAGCCGATCAGGAAATCGTGGATATAGCAGAAGTCATTCAATATTATATCAAGGCTGTCGGCGTAGATGTCAGGATAAAGCAACTTGAATGGAGTGCCTATAAAGAGGCTATTAATAAAGGTGAACCCGACATGTTCTATCTGAGCTGGTGGGCGGATTATCCAGATCCAGAGAATTTCCTTTTCCCTCTATTCCATTCTTCCAATCATGGACCGGCTGGAAATAGAACCAGGTATACGAACCTGACTGTGGATTCATGGATAGAGAAGGGGCAACATACAATAGACAAAAAAAAGAGGAATCTGTTCTATAAGAGGGCTGAGGAAATTATTGTCACTGATGCTCCATGGGTATGTTTATGGCACAGGACAGATTTTACTATCAGACAGCCATGGATAGGAAATTACAGGATATATCCCATTTACAGCATGGACAAGGGCACGGAGATATCGTTTCTAAAAGATAAGCTTTAATCAAAAGAAATCCTCTTTGTCACTTTTGTAATTTTCGCTTGCCGGGTCGCCTCGGGCGACTCGCCGAGGAAAGAATCCTTCTTAGTCCCCATTAATAAAGGGGGATTAAGGGGGTTGTATTTCAGAAAGATTCCGGACATCCGTCGGACATCCGTCAGTAATTAAGACGGATGACGGACGGAATGACATACTTAATACTTCGCATATTGCCACGGTGTAATTCTTTGCCTGCTGATTATTTTCTGATTTTTACTTTTTTACTTTGCTTCGTTGAAATTTCGTTGAAATTTCGGTTGACATCACTGAAATTTCAAGGTAGACAATGCTTGCCCATTACAGGAGTCACATGCAGAGAGGTCTCATCCTAATCAAACAATATTCAAGTGCTGCCCCCATTTACACTCTAATCCCATTATATTTCCCATTTAATTTGATGATGGTAAATATAATATACAAGAAACAAGACCTTACCCCTTATGACCCTTTGAAGCAGATACTTTTGCTCAATTCTAAAATTCAGAATATTTCTTTTAAAAATCAATACAAGATGCAAGATGATTTATGATTTTACAATATTACTGAAAAATCATAAAATGCAATAAACAAGTCTGACCCTCATACCACCTGCTCATACCACCTATCTTGACTGGAATAAACAAGGAAGTAACTGACGCTAAAGCCCATCTCGATATAAACAGCCATTCGTTTCTTTAGGAAGCTCTTTAAACTGAAACATTTAAAAACTTTTTCGGAACATTATCACCCTGATTGAAAATACTGCTTTTCGCTTACCCCAAAATACGCTGTCATCGATACAAACTGAATATCTGTAAAGCATCGTCTAAAATTCATTGTCTTTAAATCAATCGCCCACTTTAGTGATGTATATCACAGAATACAATTATGAGAAGAAGCTATAATTTAAGTGAAGATGGGAAGAAGATGGAATGTATTCCGAATACAGGTATCATTAAGAATATTGGCACATCGTTGCTCAGTATATTTGCATTTTTCAACTTCCTCTTTTTTTTAATCATCCCTGTCGGCGCGGAAGTAAAAAATGGACAAGACAAGCCCACGCAGGTACAGGTCCCCATTCTTCTCTATCACCGTTTTGGACCTTCAGTTGCCGACAGCATGACCATTACTTCCGCAGTTTTCGAGTCCCACCTCGAATATCTCAGGAAAAATGGTTATACCGTGATACCTCTAAGACAACTCGTGAATTATTATCGAAGAAAGGGACCTCCCCCTCCGAAAAAATCGGTAGTGATTGTTGTTGATGACGGCCATAAAACGGTCTATACAGATATGTTGCCCCTCGTAAAAAGGTACCACATACCGGTAACGCTCTTCTTATACCCTTCAGCCATATCAAACGCTTCGTACGCTATGACCTGGGACCAGCTCAGGGAGATAAAGAAAACCGGCCTTTTTGATCTGCAGGGGCATACCTACTGGCACCCGAATTTCAAGAAAGAGCAGAAAAAATTAAATCCGGCTAATTATGAGAAGTTTGTGGAGATGCAGTTAAAGAAATCAAAAGAAAGACTGGAAAAAAACCTCGATGTAAATGTGGATATGCTCGCATGGCCTTTCGGCATTTATGATGACTGGCTCATTGCGAAAGCTGCTGAGGCAGGTTATACGGCCGCATTTACCATAGAACGGTATCATGCAAGCAGATTCGATAACGTTATGAAAATTCCACGCTACCTTTTAAATAATGCGGATAAAGGGAAGGTATTCGAAGGGATACTGGAGGGAAATTCCCCAGCTGAAAGAATGGCGATAAGATGAGAAGAAAGTTTAAAATATCCATTTTCATTTTCATTATACTGTGCTTTCTGCCGAAACCCGAATATGCATCATTGGGATATACGAGCGGCAAGGTTATCGATTATTTAACGAAGAGACCCATACCAGGAGCCATCATTACCGGTAACAATGAAATCGTTAGGACCGATAACAATGGCATGTTTGTGATAAGAAATTCGACGAATAAGATAGGGATAAGGGCTTATGGATACGCCAGAGCCGAGCAAGTCATAGCCTCGCCCCAAAACCGGGCGCCTATTTTGATAGGATTAAAACCCTTTACACCGCAAGCCCTATATCTTTCCTTTTATGGGATTGGCGACAGGTCCCTTCGGGAAGCCGCACTCAAACTTATGGATGAGACCAAAATTAATTCATTTGTCATCGATGTGAAAGGAGACAAAGGCGTTATAACTTATAAAAGTTCGATCCCTTTTGCTTCTGAGATTGGAGCACAGAAGCTGATTATCGTTAAGGACATCAGGAGCCTGCTGCATTCTTTGAGGCAGAGGGGCATATATACCATCGCGCGCATTGTAGTATTTAAGGACAATATCCTCGCAGCAGCACGCCCCGAACTTGCAGTTAAGACCCAGGATGGAAGGATTTGGCGTGATAGAGAAAATCTTGCATGGGTTGATCCATCCAGAAAAGAGGTATGGGATTATAATATCGATTTAGCTGTCGAAGCCGCCCAAAACGGATTTGACGAGATACAGTTCGATTATGTCCGCTTCCCTGATAAAAAGGGTCTTAAATTTACTATACAGAGCACGGAGGAAAACAGGACAAAGTCCATCTCCGGATTTCTCAAAGAGGCGAGGAGAAGACTTGCACCTTATAATGTCTTTCTTTCTGCGGACATATTCGGTTACGCCTGCTGGAATCTCAATGATACACAGATCGGGCAGAAACTTGAGGATATTGTGCCCCATGTTGACTATCTCTCTCCTATGCTCTATCCCTCAGGGTTTCAATTCGGGATACCTGGTTACAGAAATCCTGTCGCAAATTCTTATAAAATAGTATACCTTTCCCTGAAGAGGGCACAGGAACGCACGAACATTCCCTCTGTCCGCTTTAGGCCGTGGCTGCAGGCCTTCAGGGATTATGCCTTCGACAGGAGATACTTTACGGGGAAGGAAATAAACGACCAGGTAACCTCTGCTGAGGAATTCGGTGCAGGCGGCTGGATGCTCTGGAACCCCAGAAATGTCTATTCTCCGGATGGTCTTAGAAAAGAGCTTACATAACGCTAGAGTCGCTTACAGGAGAAACTGATCAAAAGAAAGGAAAATTTGCTTAACCTGTTCGGCGGTATTCTTTTTAAACTGGGGTCCTTCGTTCTAATTGGTCTGATAGTTTTGTCTCAAGCTCAATCCCCGTTTGCTTCCGATCTCCAACCTTTAATCAGTAAAAAACAATTGGAGCCAATTGCTGCAATCGTAGATAAGGCGATCCGTGAAAGTAAGATCCCGGGGGCTGTCCTCCTTATCGGTAATCAGGAGAAGGTTGTATACCGCAGAGCCTTCGGATTCCGCACGCTTGTGCCAAAAAAGCTTCCCATGGCTGAGGATACAATTTTTGACATCGCGTCCCTCACTAAGGTGATCGCAACTACCACTGCCGTGATGCAGCTCGTAGAGGAGGGCAAACTGCAACTTGACGCTCCAGTCGCCCTATATTGGCCTGCATTTAAGGCAAACGGCAAGAGCGGAATCACAGTTCGGCAGCTTCTCACTCATTATTCAGGGCTCCAGCCGGACCTGGAACTCAAACATAAATGGTCGGGATACAGTAAAGCCATGAAGATGATTGTCGCTGAAAGACCTGTTTCTCCTCCGGGTACAAGTTATATATACAGCGATATCAATTTTGAAATACTCGGGGACCTTGTCCAAAGGGTTTCAGGAAAGCCCCTTGATGTTTATTGCGCAGAGCATATCTTCAAGCCCCTCGGAATGAAGAACACCTTTTTCAACCCTCCGATGTCTCTTCAGAACCGCATCGCTCCCACACAGTACCAGAACGGAAAAAATGGTAAGCTCCTCTGGGGAGAAGTTCATGATCCAACTGCCCATAGGATGGGAGGAGTCGCCGGTCATGCCGGACTTTTCTCCACCGCCTATGACCTCGCCAGATTTGCGAATATGCTTCTTTGTGGAGGCAGCTTTAAAGGTGCCCGTGTCCTAACCACTGCCACTATCGATATAATGACATTGCCACAAACTCCACCGGAAAGCATGCCTCTGCGGGGACTTGGCTGGAATATTGATGCCCCTTTCGGCTCTAATCGGAATACATTATTTCCAATCGGTTCATTCGGCCACAAGGGCTATACCGGCACCTTGATCTGGATTGACCCTGTCTCCAGAACCTATGTCATTATTTTGACAAGCCGTGTCCATCCATATGGCAAAGGAGATGCAGATCCCTTGCGCAAACAGATCATGAACCTTGTTTCAGGAGCATTGGGACCACTTTCAGAAAACCATGTCCTTTCGCGAAGACCGTCTCTGACAAGGTACTATGAGCTCATGAAAAGTTATCGGGGGAGAGTACAAACCGGCATCGATGTTCTTGAAAAAGAAAAGTTCGCTCCACTTACCGGGCTGCGCTTGGGGATCGTCACAAATCATTCCGGCCTCGACTCCGCAGGGAGACGTACCATTGATCTTCTCGACAGAGCGCCAGACCTCAAACTGGTAGCGCTTTTCAGTCCTGAACATGGCCTGTCATGCACCTCTGATGATAAGGTATTGGCCGCTTTACTTGGTATCGAAATAGTAAGTGCACTCTACAGGCTTTATCCAGGGGATTTCCGGCTTGATAAAGCCCTTGACATCATAGGCTCTCGCAAAGTAGTACAGGCGATCAGGGACGGGCTTGATCCGAAAACTGTAACTCTTCAATGGTCGAAAGACCTTGAACGGTTCAAAAAGCTAAGGTCAAAATATTTGCTTTATTAGGGAAACAGCATTTCATCAAAACATAGAATGAAAAGAGAGAGAAAAACTGTTGGGGCAATGGTATTACTCTGCATATTCGTCCCATAAATCGCGAACCACACCTACTTATCTTCAGTTTCAAAAGGTCTCAAATTTTATCGATTACTTCATCAACTTAACACTTTAGAAACTTTGAATTTTTTGCGAACTTCAACTAAGAAACAAGAGAATTGTTCCTTTGCATTTGAACTATTCAAAAAAAGCGAGGATGTTATCATTCCCCCAAAAAGATCATTTTTTTCTTAGAGTTATTATTAAAAATACTTTTCTTCAAATGTGATATTGGCTTCCCTCAAACGATTAAAATCCATTTTCAGACGTTCATTTGCAATCTGCCTTTCTCGTAAAACAATATTCGTAGATTCTTCTGAAACTCCATACATATAGGGTTTTGAAACTTTCTTGACATTTCCTTCAACATTAAAGCTATATTCTCCTAAAAGAACATAGAATTCAGTTTCGATTTTTACATCCCCAGATTCTCCTCGATTGACTTTCGGGATAACGATTTGTTTTTTTAAATCAATCGATACCTGGATATGTTGCCCTTGCTTTGCGAGAGATATAAAATTTTCTAATCTACCAAACATAGATTTTCCCATACAAACTCCTTTTTCCCCTTGATAAAGGATGCATTTTGGGAAAAGAAACCTTATTGTTCAATAGGGATTTCTTTAATGAAATTATTTTTAAATGATCCCTTCATATGTGAAATGATAGTATGAACCCAGAATCGGGTAGCCTTGAGCTCTTTTGTTAAGGTGGGTGCTTTGGCAGATGCTTCAGGCTTCCTCCTTGCTGAGGCTTGCTCACCGCATCGTGCTACCCGCTCCCTGTTCTATCTTACTTGATTCTCAGGTTTCACCCGTTCTGGGTATCACACTTTTCTTAATGTTATTTTGAAACTATAAGATCAGGAAATCAATCCTACCTGAGTAGGGTATAAATTTTTAAACATTACCATTTCATATAGAGGATGATTAAAATTATTATCTGTTCATTTTTAGTTGAAATATTGCATTGCGGATTAAATCTTAAGAGTCTCTGTTTCAGGAAGGAGCCGATATCATAACGTTCCTATTCTATTTCATCCGATGTGATTTCTGATCCCCTAAAGGTTGGTTACATTTAGGACATCGCCCTGCAAGCTTGCTAACTTTTCCGTGCCAACCACAGTTCAGACAATCAGCTAACTGGAAGTATTGACTGCTTTCTTGTTTTTTGAAAACTCTCATTAGTATTCGAAAGATTATCAATAATGCAATCACAACTCCGGCAACAATTAACACATCTTCTGCAGTATATTCACCAAAAACTACCGTATCCAATATTTTCTTCATAATCCGCTCTTGAATTGATTACCACTTATAGTCTGTATTTTTATAAAGTATATCATGGATGCGGCTTTCAGGAAGGAAGTGGGAGTTTGACTTTCAAGAAGTAGTCCTCACTGAGGAGTTATTTTGTGCACCAATATTTAACACTCATGGAACGGCTAACTTATTGATTTATTATGGGTTTTACTGGTCGGGGCGAGGGGATTTGAACATCTATCCCTACCTAGATTACTTCCTATTGATGATTGACTTGTAATCCTTTAAATCCTGGATGTGCCTTACCTTCTAACGCAGTCCTTCAACGTTGGAAGGAATCTTATCAGATTCAACAAGAGGGACATCAAGCTCTTTAAGGAGTTTTCGGGTGCAATGGATTATTCTCATGCGTTTTAATCATTCCTTTATATCAATATATACCATTTGTTAATTGTTCTTTATTGTAATATACTTCAAGAGTACAACCTTACAAAAAAGGAGACTTAACCATAATGAAACGGATTGAAGTATTTAAAGAAAGTGAATTTAGCGACAAAGGCATGAAAAAGTTATTAATTCATGATTCTCCCTATTTTAGGGTATTAAACTTTAATTTCAAGAGTGGTCAGGAATTAGGAATTCATTCCCACGATGTAGAAGGACAGTTAAGCATTGTGGTGCTTGAAGGGGAGGGAGAATTCCTGGGTAAAGATGGATTAACACTACCCGCTAATACTGGTGATGTTTTGATTTCAGATATAAGTGAACCACATGGAATTTTAGCAATAAGTGATATGAGGGTAATAGTGACAATTGCTCCCCCGGTATAAAATGGTTAGAGTATGTCTTTAGGAAGTCGCTAAGTTTACCAATCCCAAATCCGGCTCGTCTGTACAATGAGTCTTAGACCAAATCTTCATATCCCTTACCAGCCTCAGCCATCAAACGGATACGTTCCGGTTTCATTCGAATAACGACATATTTAGGTTCGCCTGGGTCTTTGATATATTTTTTGAGAATTGGAACCGCTTCATAGAGTTTCAATTTATCATCATTATTGGTACTAATTATGCAAGGACCTGCAATCCTTACGTGCTTTCCTTCTCTATCGCAGAAACAGTATTCTGCATAAGGGACTTTCCTGAGTTGTACGACTTTCTCTGTTCCATCTGTGGTTGCACACCACAGTTCATTGTCCATCCATACACAGCTACCTATAGGTCGAACCCCTACCTTATTGCCGTCACTTGTCGCAAGAAATCCCCAGCCGACTTCTTTCATAAGACTTTTAACCATTTCTAAACTCATCTTTGCACTCCTTTCATTTCCTAAATACAATTGGTCGAGAAAGTATTACTGCCTCACCATGCCGTTACAAATCCTCAGATATTATAACTTCACTAAGCTTTTTTTATAATAAACGACAACACAGGGAAGCTTCCCTGTGTTTGCCATCTCTGCAACAGTCCATGCAGACCGTCCAAGATATATGGCTGACTCTTTGATGCTGTGAAGGTGTTTAGCGTGTTAAAATGATTAAACACAGGTCAAGGTTTAAATGAAGAAAAACAAAATGTTAGATCAAATAAAAACAGAAGTCCTTGAATATACCGATGAGGAAGGGGCTGAATACTACATTGAACGATTCGAAAATACCTTGCAGGTATCGGAGATTGATTGTTCTGAAAAATATAAGGTAGGTTGTGAGCCGTGTAAGAAGTACGGCAAGAACTTAGCCTGTCCTCCCTACAGCCCAACTCTTTTAGAATATGCAAAAGATTGCAGGAATGCGAAAATAATCTGTTTTAGAATACCTCTCGAACAATTTCCTCAAATCATAACGGAAGAAAGATACCGTACTGCCTTCAGAAAAGTACGGGGATTGCTTACGGATGAACTTCTTCGATACCGTAAGAAGGGGAATATTGTAGCTGGATCTGGAACTTGTCTCGTTTGTGAACAATGTGCGATTGAATTAGGGGATACTAAGTGCAAGCATCCTTCCAAAAGAATATATAGCCTTGAGTCTTTGGGGGTTAACGTAGTCTCTCTGACTGAGAAAGCCTTCAGTTTCAAGCTTGAATGGAGTGGGTATGATAGTGCTGCAGATTTTGTATCGGCTATCGGGGCGGTTTTTTATAAATATTGATATAAGGAATGAAAGAACATTAAAACCTATATCATTAAAAAACTAATTTTGCTCATACCACTTCTCTTCGGGATTACACTTCTTACCTTTACCCTTACAAAAGCACTGCCGGGCGACCCGGCATTGAGTATGGTGGGGGAAAGGGCACAGCAGGAGGTTATCGAAAAAATCAGGAAAGAACTGGGTGCCGATAAAAATATCCTGGTCCAGTATCTGGGATATGTAAAACTGCTGTTACAGGGAGAATTCGGACGTTCCTACTATACAAACAGAAAAGTCTTTGAGGATCTACTCCTGAAATTTCCAAACACCTTAAAACTCGCCTCAGGCGCTATGGTCATTGCCATTCCTGTAGGATTATTGCTGGGGTTTATTTCTGCAGCGAAAAAAGACACCGTGGCAGACAGGGTTATATCTTCACTTGCAGTTACAGGATTAAGCATTCCTGTGTTCTGGAGTGGTCTTATGATCATGCTTCTCTTCAGCCTGAAAATGAATCTTTTTCCCCCGTCCGGTACCGGGGACATACGGTTTCTTATACTGCCTGCAATTACCCTTTCTCTCCCGGCTGTCGCAGCATTATCAAGGATTACGAGAACTACAGTCATAGAAGTCATGGATATGCCTTATATAACAACAGCGCGGGCAAAGGGCATGAGTGATATAAAGATAAATCTTATCCACATGTTAAAAAATGCTTTTATCCCTGTGATAACAGTTATCGGACTTGATTTCGGGAGTTATCTGAACGGGGCTGTCCTTACCGAGACAATATTCGGGTGGGATGGGATAGGGAGATTTACCATGGAAGGAATAATAAAGCGGGACTATCCTGTAATCATGGGATGTGTGATTACCGGTACCGTTGTTTTTGTGGTTATAAACATTTTTGTCGACGTTATTTATCATTATCTTGATCCGAGGATAAGACTGAATGAAAACAGTGGGTAAGATTTCGTCAGGCATACTTCTGATGATTTTTTTATTGTCCCTCTTCGCACCTTTTGTGACAGGATACGATCCGGACAAAATAGATCTCGATAGCCTCAGGGAACCTCCGAGTATTAAACATCCAATGGGCACAGACAATAAAGGAAGGGATATCTTGTCGCGGATTCTTTACGGAGGCAGGATATCGATAAGCATTGCGTTAGCTGCTGCGCTGTTATCCATGGCGATCGGGCTTATAGTGGGACTCTTCTCCGGATACCTGGGCGGCAAGTTTGATACCATTCTCATGGCCATTGTAGACCTGATTCTTTCTTTTCCGGCGCTCCTACTCGCTATCGGGATATCGATTATTTTCCCTCCCGGCACCTATACGGTAATGATTGCAATCACTGCAGTCGGGTGGGCCTCTTTTGCCAGACTTATCAGAGGATATATCCTGGCAATCAGAGAAGCAAGCTTTATTGAGGCTGCCAGATCTCTGGGATGCAGCAGGATGAGGATCATCTTCGTACATCTCATGCCCCAGTGCTTTCCGCTTCTGATCGTGATGATGGGAATGAAAATAGGAGGGTATATAATAACTGAGGCATCGTTAAGTTTCCTGGGATTGGGCGCTCAGCCTCCGGCAGCTACATGGGGCTCTATGATTAATGCAAACAGAGCCTATATTACATCTGCACCATGGATGGTTTTTTCTCCGGGTTTCATGATAGCAATTACGGCACTGTGTTTTAACATCATGAGCGATACCCTGAGAGACAAGTACGGTTTACAACTGAAAACGAAAATGTAATTTAGAAAAGGATTGTCAGCTACTTCTCCATCAGCTTTTCTTCCTCTTCCTGCAACGTTTTGCATTCTATGCACATAGTCGTAACAGGACGGGCTTCAAGCCTTTTTATATTTATTTCTTCACCGCATTTTTCACATATACCGAATATCCCCTCGTCCATTCTGTCAATGGCCTCATCAATCTTCTTCAGGAGCTTACGTTCTCTTCCTTTTAACCTGAGCATGAAGTTTCTATCAATCTCGGCAGTTGCCTGATCGCCGAGATCAGGAAAAACAGTCTGTCCCGGCAGTTCATTGAGCGCTTCCATGGCTCCGGCCAGAAGAGACTTTTTCTGATTTAAGAGATCTTTCTTTATCTCCTGAACCTTCTTTTCTCTCGTGGATATCTTTGTTGATTTTGCTGAAGTTTTGAATGATGATTTTACAGGTTTTATTACAGTTGTTTTCTTGGTTGCTGCTTTGATTGTTTTCTTGGTTGTTTTCTTTGCTGCTGTTTTGGTCGCAGTCCTGATTTTTGCCTTGGTTGTTTTCTTAACTGGTTTCTTTGCAATTGTTTTTGTCTTCGGTTTCTTGCTTGACTTCATAGTTTGTTTTTTTGGCATAACAACTCCTGAAAATAAGAGATAATTAACTAAGTTAACAGAAAAAGCAGAGCTTAGTCAATGTAACTTTATTTGAAAAGCCTTTATTTTTATCGATGACATTGTAATATTTACTCAACAAGGCAGGGAGCAGTATTGTCGTATCGCCCTCCCAATGAATATATGAGATAGCGCCAAAATATTTTTATCTGATTATCGAATCCTCTCCATCGCCAGGAGGGGATTCGATATTAGATATCGTCAGTCTGTTACAGCTAATTAAACCTCTTTCTTTTATGAAATTTATAAAAATAGTTAAACCATTAAGCTTTGGTCGAAGACAACCGATATGGTCCGTAAATTGACTTTAAAACAACTTCGACTTTTGATCCTACAGGCGGCATTCTGTCCCAGTTGACCTTGTAGTAATTAACCGTAGTCTTGAGCGGCAGAACGTTATCGGTAATAATTCCTCCATTACAATCAGAAGGACATACAATACATCCTGAAGGAAAGGCAATGGCTTCGGCTGTTCCATGATAGATGAAATGCGGAGTGTAGGGCTTTATGACATCATGGCCCTCTACAACAATTTTTTCGTCAATAAAGTCTTCCAGGGCTGCCTCAGCAATAACAGTTCCCCTCTTGAACCTTACTGTCACGATCATCGGGTCACCCTGCAGATAATCGTCACTGGTTGTTGTCGGCTTTAATCCCGTGCGTTTTTGAACTTCTTCCATAGGAATCTGTCTCCTTGATTTCACCCCGATACCCTGAAGTGCCTTATCAACCTCGGTTCTTGAAACGTCTGTGGTGAAAACAAAGAATGACTCCATCTTGCCGCCTTTTGCCCCGAAAAATGCCTGGAAGCGGCGACCCCAGTCAGCAACCGCAGGCTTGGAACTGTCTTTTGTTACTGTTGCTGATATCCGCAATTCCATGTTCTCCTTGTCGACTATCATTCTGTCTTCTTTCCCCTTGACGATTTTTGTATTTTTGCTTTTCTGAGCAGCTGCAAAGGCCTCGGTTCCTGCGACGGAACTCAATCCTAAAACTCCGAGGCCTATTATCTTGAGGAAAGCAGACCTGGGCATTACTTCCGATCTACTTCTTACAGTTTCACCATCAGATTTCTTCCCCAGAAGAACTGACCTGGGGTCAGAACAACAGGAACATTTAACGTTTTCTTTCTTATCCTCTTTCATTGTCTCCTCCTTTTATGCTCGGAACATATCCGGGTCATTGATTCTTAACGAATTTTCAAGCAACAGAAGCTATTTTATACTGCATTCCACCTTATTAAATAGAGTCTGTTTATAAACTCAGGTTTCGTCATCCTCCGGCTTGGAGGCTGTGTCGCAATTAACATTGCAAGTTGCCTGTTCATAAGAAACAGCGTGAAAAACACGTCATTCCCTGGCTTGACCAGGGAATCCAGGTTTTTTTTAGGTAGCTCCCTGCACAATTTGTGCTGAAAG
>Ga0299915_10000486_pt1 | contig 29792 bp, 22 predicted proteins | sample RVTome_13_FD_200263 | JGI IMG/M metagenome (GOLD analysis project Ga0299915, IMG submission 200263) | Soil microbial communities from uranium-contaminated site in the Upper Colorado River Basin, Wyoming, United States - RVT92D227 (version 2) ...
ATAACCGGTTTTTCAGTAGTCAGCCGGATGGTATTATATGTTCTAGTTTCTGCTGTCTTATTGTTGTGCATGGAATCCAATTCCTGTCCCTCAATAGGATAAACTTCAAGGGAAAGCACACTGGCAAGAAGAATCAGAAGACATAATACAATAAGAAGAAAACCAAGGGGATTCATCAATCGCATGAGATACTAGACTAAGTAAATACCGAGGGCTAAAAATATAAAAAGAATATCAACCAGAGAATTATAATTGCAGGTTTGTTGCATCACTAAGCAAATATCCATTTAAACAGCGGATATACAACGGATAAAACGGGTACGTCGTTATAAACGAGATATCCTTCCCTGAATTTGCTGGCGACTTCGGGATATTGCTTTAACAGCGGCAGAGATGCGTATTTTCCAAATATAAACCCAAGAAGCTGCATTAAAAAACTGTCAAAAATTACAATACAGGTGATTACAAAATAGATGGCATCGTTTGTGTAAATGTCGAATCGATTGCTGCTGAAGTAAGATACAAGCACAATACTGAACAACCAGATGACAATTCTGACGGTGAAACCAAAACTAATAAGGTAAGTAGTATTTGATTTGGTCCGGCAGCATATCAGGAGCAGAGAACCGAGCAATCCACCTGAAATCATACCGATGATGAGCCTCCAGATAATACTTGAGATGCCAATAAAAAAAATGCAGAAGAATATGGAAAGTATTTTTATTACAACGGTAATGGAATGCAGGATAAATGCTTTATGGGAACGGGGTACGGCTATAGAAATGCTCTTGTTAATGTAATTGATATTATGTTGCCGGAATCCTCCCGTACTGTACCGGATCTCTTTCAGTTTTAAAAGGTCCAGATGATATGGTTTTGAATCAGCTGCTTTACCGGAACAATAAAAACATGATTGGGTTGTTGGACGTTTTTCAAAAAAGAGTTCTCTGATCTTTTGGGGTGTATAGTAAAAATTGCCCGGGAGGAGATAGTTCCTGCGGTTATCACGAATATACCAACCGATTATTCCGGCGAATGGCCAGGTAAGAACGGCCAGAAATATCAATGTCCAGTGGTTCATAAAAGCCAGTACAACAGGGAGGAGAAAAAGCACAAGAAACAGTAAGATACTGATCAGGCGAATTATTATGGTTAACAGTAAGGCAATGTCATTGATCCCGCTTTCCTGGAAGGCTTCGTGCTGCTTCATGAATTTCTCATACCGCATCCTGGCCTGTCGATAAGCCTTTTCCCGTGCTTCGTGCCGAAACTTCTCGTAAGCTTCGGTTTTACGGTAGTCATCATATTGCTGCTGTGAAATGGTGTTGTCAGCATACGGACCGGCCTGCTGCGGCCAATGGTTCATGATAAATTCATAAGCCTCGGTGATTTCACAGAATTTCTCATGGGCATCTGGCGATTTACTGACATCGGGATGATAAAGCTTGGCTAAACGGCGATAGGTTTTCTGAATATCCTGGCGTGAAGAATTTTCCGGAACTTGTAGTACCTCAAAGTAGTTTTTCATGTTAACTGCCAATAAATAGGGCATACTAAAATAAGATAAAACCCGGAAAATAAAAAAGAGGAAAGGCGTAGTTTTAAACTACGCCTAGCACTTACTTTGAAAATATTTGTAGTATTATCAATAGTTGAAATAGATCTGCAGTGTGCTTATTTCTACCGGATTATAGGGTACCAGTTCCTCAATCCTGGTTTCAAGCTCGCCATATTGCCCGTTGGGAGCAACCCCGCCCTTGACAAATCCATTTGCATTGAAATAACCAGGAGCATCAGCATTTTTCAGGTACGGAGTGATGAAAGTGGCAATCTCATCAGGCTGTAACGTTATACCAATGGATGCATACAAAGCCACGATATAGTTGGTCATTTCGCGGGTGAGAACTTTCTTGATGGAATTGTCCTCAAGTATTGCCGTTCTACTGGTCAGATTGTCAGAACTCCTTGGTAAACCGACTTCAGCAACTGCAACATCGGTACTTTCATTGCCTGAGGCCACAAATGCCCAGTTAAAGCCTCTTTCATTGTCATAGGGATTGAACAGTGCGTTCGGATGATTGGAATTGCCTATTACATCGATAACATCGCCTTTCTTACCCACAAACATCTTCAAGGTTTCAACAGCATAGGGATTGGTGTTCTCATCCGGCATAGGCAAGCCTGCAATCTCAACGATCATGTATGCTTCGTAATCATTTAGTCCTTTTTCAGAATATTCAATACTGGCCATTGCATTGACAGCATTCAGATTTTTCTTCCTGTCGAGGTTATAAGGCTTGAAAATTGCGATACCCTCAATCGGACTTTTGCTCCAAAAGACCTGCATACCGATTCCCCCATCGGCATTGCCTTCAGATTCGGCATCAGTGATAGTCAACCGATACTCCCAGAGTCGTCCCTCGAATTCAACATTCGCAACTACATCCAGGTTTTTAACCCGGTCATCATCTTCACTGGTGTAACTCAAGCTGATTACATTTTCGATTTTGAATACATGAATAGACCACATTATGGCCTCAACGAGATCGGCCGCACCTTCACCTACAGCAATATAGGCATTCAGGTACCAGTAAATGTGGTTGCCATTGAGCGTGTCAGCTTCAGTGCTTTTTAAGGAAGTCGATTTGCGATTGTTGCTGAGGGAGCCGGGGATATCGACCTTAAAGCGCTCCGGCAAAATGCCATAATCTTTGTCCTGTTGATCCAACAGGGGATTCTCACACGATGTGAATGACAGTAACGTGGCAAGTGCCAGAATTCCGGTAATAAAATTTCTTGTTTTCATGATGGTAACTTTTTTGTTTGTTAACTGGTTTCATGAATACCACACATGAAAATTATTTTACCCCTATCCTGTTCCGGGAAAAATTATTCGAAGTCGGTCGTATCTGCCACTACCGCACAGGCAGCGAACCATCCGCGGACGCCATTATGAAAATTGGTGGGTACATTTCCCTGTTCCACATCAAATAAACCACCGCGCCATTCGGTTTCCAGGAGCAACGACCGAAGGAACTGCTGATGTTCTTCGGTGAGTGAATATTTTCTGCGGATGATTTGTGTTTTGTGCGGAAACAGTATTACCTGTTTTTCAGGGGCAAACAGTTTACCAACATCAATGTTATCCAAATTGTAATATGCTTCTGCAGCCTGACAGGCACCGTATTGTTCACAATACAGCGTATCGGCCGACCAATCATAATATACATCCATCATGAATGCAGGCGTACCGGGGTGGAAGACCAGGTGAAAATATCCGTCAGCAGGGGTAATGTCAATATTCTCCAGTGGAGATACACCGGTCATTGATGCATAGGCCGTGTCGGCAAGACCGTTATAAGACAAAGTAAGCCTGTAGGTTTTCCCCGCAGTAGCCATAAAGGGCAGCACAGAGATATAATGGCCCGGATTATCCGGATCTTCCGTAAATTCAACAGACTGGGATTCATCACTAAGTTCAGCGGCAACTCCTGAAAAACCTTCAGGAAGCTGATTAAGCTGACTGGCTGACCGGTATAGCCACAATTCATGGTATTTCAGCTCATTGGTAATAATACAGTCTGCCACAAGGAATTCTCTGCTGTTCTGCAAGTCCCAGTCGGTCTTTTGCTCACATGACACCAGTTGCAGAAGCAGGATCAGACCAGCCAACATATATTTGTCATACTTATTCATCAGAACTTAAGACTATAGGTAAAGGACGGTACAATAGAATATACATATCGGTATGTGGGTAACAGCTCATGAGGATTCAGCTTATCCGCCGGCACATAATATTTACCGTCGGATCCCTGAATTTTATTGAAATTCAGGAATGCATAATTACGAGTATTGAAAAAATTATACAGCGTGAAAGTAAAATAATGTTCAAAGGTTTTATCTATCCTGTTCAGACGCCATACCGATCCAAGATCTACCCGCCGGTAATCAGGTAACCGGTCATTGTTCTGACGGGAATATACAGGTACTTGACTGCCACGGTAATAATAAAAACCAGTGGGAGTTGATATGGTCATTCCCGAAGTGTAGATCCCGTTAAGATTCAGTGTCCAGCGGGGATTGACCTTGTAATCCAGGGATAAGGAAATATCAACCGGCTTGTCCTGATGTGTGGGGTACCACCGGTTATCATTTAGGTCTCCAACGCGCAACCTGCTACGTGTAAAGCCATAGCTTAACTGACCTGAAAGTCTGCCCTGTGTTTTATTCAGCATAATCTCAAATCCATAGGCATATCCTTCCCCCTGCCGAAGCTCCCCTTCGAGATACGGATTTAAAAGCATTTCGGCATGGTAACTATAGCCCAGCTGATTGAACATCTTTTTGTAATAGACATCCATTGTCAGTTCAATAGCACGCCTGGGCCATGCTTTTACCAGACCCAGATCAACTATGTCGGCGTATTGTGGTTTGATATTGGGCCCCGATGGCAGCCAGACCTCAAATGAATTAAAGGGACTTATACTATTATTGATCTGATTGATGTGCTGAATGGTTCGGTTATAGGATGCTTTTATTGAAGTAAACTTTCCTGTTTTAACTGAGAGGGAAATCCGGGGTTCCAGGCTGTTTCTGGAAAAATACCTGACTCCCTTTGCATATTCGGCTGAAGACACCGGATTGTGTCCGGTGTCATAAATGATACTGAATGCCTCCCCGTAATTGCTCCAGTTCGAAAACCGCAGACCATACCTGACCTTCATCCATGGTGTGAGTTCCAGTTCATCACCTGCATATAAAACAAATTCTCCTGAATTAACCTGCGATACGCGCATGGTATCCAGTGCCGTATTCGGAGAATTGTAATTGCCGGGATTGAAGAAATATCCTCCGATATTAAATCCGAATTTCAGATTATGTCTGTGGCTGATATACCAGGTAAACTCGGATTTAAAGTTTGTACCAGTGATGTTAGAGTTCCAGAAAAGCTTATTATCATAATCCGAGTAAAGTGAATAATCATATTTGCTTGCGAAGAGGGTTGTATTTGAAAAAAGGCGGCTGCCATAAACATGTGACCAGCGAAATGTGGCTGCAGTATTGCCCCATTCCAATCCGGTTCTTACATCGGCCGGCTTATTAATGAAAGCATCCTTTCCGGCAAATAACGTAAGATACAACCGGTCACGACGCCCGAGCCTGATATTGAATTTTGAGGTAAAATCAGTAAAATAAAAGGTTTCTACCGAAGGATTTGCTGCTTTAACCAACAATCCGAATGTGGATATTCTGAAGGAGACAAAGTACGAACTGGCTTCCTTTTTGAATGGACCCTCAACACTGAAACGGGTTGTAACAGGACTTAGACTGGCACTGCCTGAAAACTTCCTCATGTTGCCGTCACGCGCACGGATATCAATAACCGAAGACAACCGTCCCCCAAACTGAACCGGAAAATCGGCACGGTATATCTCGGAATGTTTAACAGCTTCGGGAATAATGGGCGTAAAGAGTCCGAGGAGATGTGTGGGATTGTAAATAGGTGCTTCATCCAGCAAAATCAGATTCTGATCTCTGGTACCACCCCTGACAGAAAAATAGCTTGATCCATCACTTTCGAAACTGATACCTGGTAATACATTTAGCGATTTAAGCATATCGGTTTCACCCAGGGCTGCTGATTGACGCCTTACAAAGGCCGGATCCATAATGGTTTGAGCAGTGAGTGTGCTGAATACCAGCTCCTCCTTGTTTACGGGGTTAATAATAATTTCCTGGATGGTAAATGGAACCTGTTTAAGGTGAATGTTCCACAAGAGGTCACCCTTCAGATTTACCATTTTGGTTTGTGTTTTATATCCGAGAAACGAGGATTGCAGCGTATAATTGCCTTCCGGAATTGTCAGGGAAAAGAATCCGTAATTGTTGCTGATGGCCCCGATGCCGGTTTCTTTTACATAAATGGTTGCTCCAATCATTATTTCATGATTAGCCGAATCTGTAACGGTACCGCTGATGGTAAACGATCCCTGAATGGGTTTATGCTGTATGGCTGCGTCTGCCTGAGCCGGTTTCAATACCAGATATCCGTTTATTATCGTGTAATGAATCCCTGTTTGCTCAAAGATATCACGAAGAACTTTTTCCAATGTCACTTTTTCAGCCGTATAGGTAATCTTCTGTTTTACCGGTATCAAACTCGGACTGTAGGAAAACTGTATATGAAAGGTTTTCGAAATATCATTCAGCACTTCATCCAGTGGAACAAGGGAATATCGTACAGTGATTTTCTGATTCAGATCGGGAGTCTGTGCCCGGGAGTCAGGCTCTGCAAATAAAAACACGAAGAACAAAAAAATCAATGTTGAAAGAAAACTGCCGGTATTTATTTGCTTTAGCATCCTTTCCCTGAAATTGAAATGTACCTTTTTCTTCTGATGACTGAAAGATCAAGTGTGGATTTCAGAACACTGATCACTGAATCCAGTTCCTGATTGTCAAAACGCACTGTCAGTAGACAGTTTCCGAGAGCCGGGTCGATTTCAAGCTGTATGTGGTAAGTATTCATCAGAACTTCAGCTGCCTCTGAAATACTGGTATTTTGAAAATCTATAATTCCTGTTTTCCACGACAGATCATTCAGATTTACAGAAAGTTGTTTCTTAATCACTTTACCTGACCTGTCAAACGTGCCGGTGGCTCCTGCATTGAGTGATGCCTCATGTTGCGGCTGATCTGTTTCATACAGTTTTACGGTACCTTCCGTTACAGTTACCTTAACTTCAGGTTTATCAGCATAAGCCTTCACATTGAATTTAGTTCCTGTAACCCTGACAGATGCCTCTCCGGCATTGATTATGAATGGAATGCCGCTTTCTTCAACCTCGAAATAGGCCTCGCCTTTCAGACTGAGATTCCGGTGCGTAACTCCGAATCCTTTTTTATAGATAATCCTTGATTCCGCATTTAATGAGATGTAAGTTCCATCGGGCAGGTTGAGAGTTGAAAGTTCATGCATAGGTGCCTTCTCCGATCGGCTACCGGTAATTTTAAGACCAACGATACCAATTGTCAAGATCAGGATAATCGAGGCTGCTACCTGTATAATCCTTTTCCAGGCAAACGGAATGGTACGAACAGGAATTATTGCTGATTCCAGTTTCCGCCATTCCGAATCGAGGTCGATATCATCTGTTCCGGTGACTGTTGAAGTCATTTCCCATATTTTTACAAAAGCCTCGAATGCTGCCTGGTTGGCAGGATCAGCCGACAACCATTCATTTACACGCCGTTTCACTTCCGGAGTTGCATCACCGGAGAGAAATTTGGGCAGTAGTCCAACCGGGTCAATATGTTTATTCTCCGAATCCATAGCCTTTGGTATCAGTATCACACATCAGTTGTGTTTTACCCTTACAGGTAATTTGTATTTATTAACCATATCAGAAGAGCAATCATTAAATAGTCCTTCAATTCCTCTTTTAATATATATAGTGCTTTTGACATCTGTGACTCAACCGTCTTCACCGATATGTTCAGATGCAGGGCAATCTCAGAATATTTTTTATTTTCAAACCTGCTAAGTTCAAATACTTCCCTGCATTTTTCAGGGAGACGCATGATGGCGGATTTTATCCTGCTTTGTAATTCAGCGGTTTCGAGATCATTGGAATATACAGTTTCATCTGTTCTTAAATTGTGAAGGGAGGCCTCTTCATGGCTCATGAATTTCTTATTGTTACGGACGTAATTCAAGCTCCTGTTGTAAACAGAGGCGAACAGATATGATTTGGTAGGTTTGTCCCAGTCAAATTCATAGCGGATTTCCCATATACGGATAAAGACACTGTGAACAATCTCCTTTGCAGCATCGAGATCTCCGGTATATTTCCGGGCAAAATAGCACAATCCGGTAAAATGCTCCCGGAAAAGCATTTCAAATTTGTGTCTTATTTTTGTATCGCCCTGGTTCAAATTCCTTATGATGCCTTTTATTGTTTGCTCTGGCGGTTGCCATATTTATCTATCAGTGCCAGTAATTCCTCTTTTTTAATGGGTTTGATAATATAATCGTCGCATCCTGCCTCAGACGCCTTTTGTCTGTCTTCCTGCATGACGTATGCAGTTTGGGCAATAACGGGCAAACTGGGATGACGCATTTTTATCTTACGGGTAGCATCATATCCATTCATAAAAGGCATTTTAATATCCATTAGCACCATTTTTATTGCAGGATATTTCTCGCAAAATTCCACTGCCTCAGCGCCGCTATTGGCCCGGATAAGTTTTATCCCGTATCTCGTTAAGACGGTCTCAAGATAAAGATAATTTACGTTATCATCCTCGGCAATTAATATAACCATATCGGGCACATGAATCCTTGGCTTTTTGTCCTGTCTGAAGCTGTCTTTGGTAAGACTGGGATTTAGGGTATAAGGTATGGTAAAATAGAATACTGAACCTTTCCCAGGCTGTGATTCGAGCCAGATTTTACCTCCAAGCAATGCAACCAGTTTGGTGGATATTGATAATCCGAGCCCGGTGCCACCAAATTGCTGTGTAATTTCCAGCTGTACCTGCCGGAATGGTTCAAATATTTTTTCATGCATGTTTTCCGGTATTCCTATCCCGGTATCCTCCACAAAGAGTTTGAGAAATCCATCGGCCTTTTTATATCCGAATTTGATATGACCCTCATTTGTAAATTTGATGGCATTATTTAATAAATTGGTGAGAATCTGTCTTAACCTGGTTTTATCTGTTGAAATTGTACTTTGAGCATTATTCAGCGGTTTTAACGTCTGAAGCACAATATGTTTACTGCTGGTTTGGGGTTCAAAAAATGCGAATAATATGTTAATCAGTTCATTTACCACAACCTCTTCATATATCAGGGATACTTTTCCGGTCTCAATGCGTGACAGGTCAAGAATATTATTGACGAGGGCAAGCAATTGTTTACTGCTTTCAATAATGATTTGGGCATAGTATTTTCTTTTATCCGGGATCAGACCTGTATCCATTAGCAATTCCGAGAATCCAATGATACCGTTCATTGGAGTTCGGATTTCATGACTCATATTTGCAAGGAAAGCGGATTTAAGGCGATAGCTTTCTTCGGCGTTGGATTTAGCAACTTCCAGTTCATCATTGATTTTTTGAATACGCTCAAGGCTGTCCTTAAGCTCTTCGTTCTGTGCAAGATATTCTTCTGCCAAAGCCTGATTCTCTTCCATCTGGGCTTTAAGCTTGAATTCAAAATCCTTTAAACTGGCGATGTCAATAAGGGTTCCGGTCATCCGTATTGGATTTCCCAGATTGTCCCTCTGAACCACCATGCCTCTGTCCATTATCCATATCCAATGACCTGATTTATGTTTCATTCTGAATTCGCATTCGTAGAATCCGGTCTTGCCAGTTAAATGCATTTCCAGCATTTCACCGGATCTTAATACATCTTCAGGATGTTTGAGTTTTTCCCAGGCAGCAATGTTTAACGGTTCAAGTTCGCGTATGGAGTAACCAATGAGGTTGGCCCATTGTTGATTAATGATAACATTACCGGTACGGAGATTCCAGTCCCATAATCCTGCCTTTGTGCCAATGAGGGCCAGATTTAACCGTTCTTCGCTTTCACGAAGCATTAATTCCTGCAGGTAACTACGTGTCACGTCGCTGAAAACAAGCACAACACCTGTTATGGTCTCATCCGCAGCGAAGATAGGAGCTGCACTGTCAGTAATATAATACTCTTTTCCAGCCTTTGAGATCAGAACGGTATGATTACCCAGTCCGACAGTCTTCCCTGTTGTCAGGACCCTTTCGACAGGATTGCTGATTTTAATATGTGTTTCTGCATTCACAATATTCAGAACCTCATCCAGTTTCTTTCCTTTGGCTTCTTCGAATTTCCAGCCTGTGAGATCCTCAGCTGCAGGATTCATGTTTATGATCCTGCCTGTAATATTGGTTGCAATAACGGCATCACCGATTGAATTCAGCGTAATGCGCAAGTTTTCTTTATTGGTGCGCAGTTCGTTGTTAATGCTATGTTGAATACAGGAATAGAGCAGAAAAGCCCACATCACAGGCAGCATAGCTCCTGTCATGTCTTCAAACGAATTAAGCGAATGGTTTATGCCGAACCATTCAATCATGAGAAAGGTAAAATACACCGCGGTCACAAACAAAAGTCCGATGATGAGCAATTTAATATCCGTATTGATTTTGTGCTTTCTATTGAATAATAGCAATCCTATTCCGGTAAGAACTGCCAGCAGGGCGGCAGAATCAAGAAAAGCGATGCCGTTCATGATTTATCCTCCACCTTACTGTTATTCATGAATTTCCAGCACCAGAAAGCCAGAATACCTGCACTGAGGGTATAACTGACATGTTCCAGAATATTCAGATAAAACTCAAGGAAAAAGCCTTCAAGTATGGTGAGGATCCAACCGGTAAGCATGCATAGGTAGCTAAATACCAATATATTCCATGCGTATATTCGCCTAATCTGTTTTGTATTCGACACGATAAAGAAAAGGATTGCAAAACCGAGCAGTAGCATCACAACTTCATTTTCAAGTAACATGGCGGCAATGCATTAAGGATCTGTGTCAAAAGCAGGAATTTAATAATACTGACTTTTAATTCCGGAGTCCGGCGTTATAAAGATATAAAGGTTTACTTATTTATAATAAAACATTTTTGTTTATTCTACTTTTGTATTATACTTCGATAAGTAACATGGAACCGGTTCCCTTTCTCAAAGAAATCGCTTCAATATTGCTGCAACCTGGTGCATACGACCTGTCCAGCACATGTGTGGTGTTTCCAAATAAACGGGCGCGTCTTTTCCTGAGCAAATACCTGGGTGAACTTACCACAAAACCAGTGTGGGCACCCAGGTATCTGACCATCACTGAGTTAATGGAAAAAGTTTCGGGTTATCTGTATGCAGATCGGCTTACCCTGTTGTTTGAATTATTTAAAGTATATCGGGAGGTCACAGGTTCGCATGAAAGCTTTGATACATTTTATCCGTACAGTGAGACACTGCTGGCCGATTTCGACGAAATTGACAAATACCTGGTCAATGCCAATGACCTGTTCAGCAATCTGGCCGGACTTAAGTCATTGGAAGGCCGTTTCAGCTATCTGACAGAAGAGCAGATTGCCCTGATTCAGAGGTTTTGGAAAACCTTCGATCCTGCGAATATATCAGAGGGTCAGAAAACCTTTCTTTCACTCTGGGATGTATTGCCGGATCTTTATGCCGGCTTAAAAAACAACCTGGACGGGCAAAAAATAGCATATGAAGGTATGGCTTACCGGAAAGCCGTAAAGAATTTATATGAAAATACTGAAATTCCGGAACTGGGATTCATGAAATATCTGTTTGTTGGTTTTAATGCCCTGAATAAATGCGAAGATAAGTTATTCAGGTATCTTAAAAATATGGACCGGGCTGAGTTCTTTTGGGATTATGATTCCTGGTATACCAATAACGAAGTTCATGAGGCCGGATTCTTCATCCGAAATAACCTGAAGAATTTTCCGCAGGCTAAGCCAGTTAATCACGAGAATCTGGTTACAAACAGGAAGCATGTTTTTTTTATCCCCGTTGCTTCGAATACCGGACAGGCCGGTACGCTGCCCTTGATCTTCAATACTTTAGGATTGAAAGGACAGGTTGATAAGCATAGCACCGCCCTGGTGCTGGCTGACGAAAATCTCCTGATTCCTGTAATCTACGCTATCCCCGGGGATATAACCGAAGTAAACGTTACCATGGGTTACCCCCTTGCCGGTTCAGCAGTTTTCAGCCTGATTGATTCACTCTACCAACTCTTCAGGAATGCCAGACCGGGGTTGAATGGAGAAACCACCTGGTATTTCAGGGATGTATTGACCATTTTAGAGCATCCCCTGCTTAAATCATCCTACCACGAATTTTGTGAACCTGTCAGGGAAAAGATTATCAGGCAGAACCTTATTTTTTTACGGGTGAAAGACATTTTGCAGGATTATCGTAATGACAATATATTCAAAGAGTTAACTGGTCCAACCAAAGTCAGTCGTTTTTTGCTGGATATCATTGATGACATCATGCGTCAGATAACTACCCGAGATAATAATAACAGTTCATCAGATCCTTTGCAGCTCGAGGCTCTTTTCCAGGTTTATACCATGCTTACGCGGCTGCAGGATATCCTTAACGTACATCAGATTACACCGGGTCCTGATACTTTATTCAGGTTGATCAGGAAAATATTACGAACCATGCATCTGCCCTTTAGCGGTGAGCCGCTGGCAGGGTTGCAAGTACTGGGATTGCTTGAAACCAGGACACTTGACTTTGATAACGTTATTATGCTTTCTGCCAACGAGGGAATTCTTCCGCCTGTCAGCGATGTTCCTTCTTTTATACCTAATAGCATCCGGTCCGGATTTGATCTGCCAACCACCGATCATTACGATTCAATCTATGCTTATTATTTCTACAGGCTTATTCAAAGGGCCAGGAATGTTGCCCTGGTGTATGATTGCAGCACTGGCGGATTGCGTACCGGAGAACGTAGCCGGTTTCTTCACCAGATTTTTTACGAGAGGCCATTTCCGGTAAAAGAAATTACACCGCCAGCCTACATAGCCAGGATACCTGTTAAACCTATCATTATCGATAAAACAGGTAATGTCGCCAGCCAGTTATCTCAATTTACCGGCATAAATGGTAAACCACTGTCTCCCAGTGGCCTTAACGAATTTCTGAATTGTCCCTTGAAATTTTATTTTCACCATATCGCCGGGTTACCTCAACGCGAAGAGGTGGCTGAGGAAATTGATGCCCGGTTATTCGGTAATATTTTGCACAAAGCCTTGAAGATTATTTATACACCCTTCGGCAATTCCCTGGTAAGCCGGGAAAAACTGGAAAGCTTGCTGAAAGATAATTATACAATTGATAACGCACTGGATAAGGCATTTAACGAAGTGCTTTTCGGACAGGCCTTGGATCATGGTCATCGGAAAATCGAAGGTTACAACCTGATCATACAACAGGTATTAAGGATCCATATCAGGAAACTGATCGAAACTGAAATGGAATCTGGCTTGTTTAGGATTGAGGGTCTGGAAGAAAAATACATTGTATCCATACCTGTTAACATTAAAGGGAAAGAAGCTGAAATTCGGATTGGAGGAATTATTGATCGCGTTGACCGCCGTGAGGAGAATATTTTGATTTTAGATTATAAGACAGGAACAGTTAAAAACAACTTCAATTCGGTTGAGTCCCTGTTTGATGCCGGGGAAAAACTTAGAAATGAAGCGGTATTTCAGGTTCTGTTGTATGCCTGTATTTATGATACACTTCACCCGGGAAATGTTATCATTCCGGGATTGTACTTTATCCGGGCCAGCCATTCCAGGGATTTTTCATTTAATATAAAACATGGTTCCAAACGGGAGATGCTGAACAATTATGCTTCTGTGAAACAGGAATTTGAGACGCTTTTACAGTTTCATCTGTGTCGATTGTTCGATGAAGATGAACCTTTCAAACAAACGGATAATTTAAAAATATGTGGTTTCTGTACTTATGCCGGGATATGCAGAAGAGATTAAAGAATTAAGATTAAAGATTAAAGATTACAGATTACAGATAAAAGGAGAACATTATGAGGATTGATATACTTACCATTTTGCCTGAACTTATAGAAAGCCCACTCAATCATTCTATTATTAAAAGGGCTAAGGAGAAAGGGATTGTTGAAATAGTCGTGAATAATATCCGCAACTATTCCCGGAACAAGCAGAAACAGGTTGATGATTATCCCTTCGGAGGCGGGGCGGGAATGGTCATGTGCATTGAACCTATTGATTTGCTTATCTCAAAACTCAAAAACGAGCGCCCTTATGACGAGATTATATACCTATCTCCCGATGGTGAGCCGTTTACACAAAAGACGGCCAATTATCTGGCAACCTGTAAAAATATATTACTCCTTTGTGGCCATTATAAAGGTGTGGATCAGCGGGTACGGGATCATTTAATCACGCGGGAAATTTCAGTTGGTGACTATGTTCTTTCCGGTGGTGAGCTGGCAGCGGCAATAATAACGGATTGTGTTGTCCGGCTTTTGCCCGGGAGCATATCGGATGAAACATCGGCACTCACTGATTCCTTTCAGGACAATCTTCTGGCACCATCTGTATACACTAGACCCGTTGAATACAAGGGATGGAAGGTTCCGGACGTCCTTCTTTCTGGTCATCAGCTGAAGATTGATGAATGGAGGCATCAGCAGTCGGAGGAGAGAACGATGAAGTTACGGCCGGATTTATTTAAAAAGTAACTCGTCACTACTTTAAAATCTGAATCCAATGGTTCCGATAAACCGGTATTTTGACTGGTCCATGTCAGCCACATTGTTAAAATACAGGTTATATTTTTCCTCGTTGAAGAGTGCGGAAAAACCAAGATCAAAAAAGAAATTGCTGTCACGGTAACCCAGGCCAGTGGTTAATTCGCCATAGCCGGCATTCTTATTGAGTTCATCTGAGGTATAAGGGCTGGGATAAAGACCTCCGCCTGCCCTGAGGGACAGGTTGCCAAATCTAAGCTCTCCGCCCAGCTTGAGATTCACCACCTTGCGGTATACATCCTCAATGGTCCGGTTTGATTCTCTGGAGTTCAATAATATATCCTTTTCACGTAAACGCATGTTGGAATAATCGATATACTCAATATCAGCAGCAACTATACCTGACTTCCCGATTTGTATGCTGGCACCTCCCATCAGTTTGAGTGGGGTATGTAATTTGTATACGTAAGTGCCTTCGGCATAAATCCCTCCAACTTCTTCCGAGGGTATAAAGCCGTTGTCAAATTCGGAATACATGGAATTGGTGAACACCTCCTCAATCCGATAGAAGGTTGGTAAATGCAGACTAGCGCCAATCCGCAGGAACTCAACCGGACGTAACATCAAACCCATCTTCAAACTGAATCCTGTTCCTTTAACATCCAGATCTTCAGTGAAATGATAAAAACTGAAATCATTTAAATTATAATCATCAAATTCGCTTGTGATGTTTTTTTGCGAATAATTCAGCTGATATATGCCAAGTCCCATGCCAACATACATGATATTACTGAAATTCAGGCCGAAGCCGAATGACCATTCACCGGTTCCGCCTGTAGTTTCAATAATCTTTTGTTGTGTAACGGGAAGATTACCAACTACATTGAAGTATTCAAAAGCTGTTCCGGGTATGGTATCAATCACATACGCATCAAATGCCAGTCTTTCAGCAAATACGTCAAGTGAATCCGGATCGTTGCCATCAGCATTATCCCAAAAATAATCGGCAAATGCACTGGAAGTGTTGTCCCCTTTGATATAGGTATTATTTTGGAAGTTGTTAAGCCTGTTATAACCCACGGCATAGGAAGCACTGACCAGTCCCTTATCCTTTCCCGAAATGTAAGTGCCCACATAACCCATGCTGCTCAAAATAAAGTGGTACTTATAATCATCGTTCTTTTCCCCGTTATAGGTAGTTTTAATGCCTGAATAGCCCAAACCTGGGGAGAACTGAAACTCAGATTTTCTATAGAGTCCCAGTCCTGCAGGATTGATGAAGGCCGAGGAAAAATCTCCTCCCAGGGAAGTGAATGCATTGCCCATGGACATGCTTCGGGCGGTTAACGTCGGGAAGTTCTGTGAATATCTCAGGGCATCTGATACATAATATTGTCCCTGCATTGCCATATGGCAAAGTAGTATACTGACTAATGTTATTAGCTTTTTCATAATTGCTGGTTATTAAGGAAATAACTTCAGGAAAAATAAAAATTGACAGTCAGGGCTCTTTTATCTCCTGCCTCCGCTGGGTGCAGAGCGACTGGAACTTCCTGAGGAAGAACCTGACGAGCTGGACCGGCTTCCCGAACTGTAAGATGAACCTGAAGAGCTGCTGGGGCGACTGTATGAAGATGAAGAGCCGCTGCTGGGGCGACTGTAACTCTGCGAGCTGCTGGGCCGACTGTAACTATTCGAGCTGCTTGACTGGCGGTTAACTGGCACAGAAGAAGGTCTGCTGTAAGTGGATGACCTGTTCTCAGGATTCACGGACCGGTTTACCCCGCTATTCGGAGTGGCAGGTGTACCGGAATATGAAGGTCTGCTTTGTGTGGTTGTTGAGCTGGGCCTTGAATAAACCGGGCGCTCCTGAGGAGACGAATAAGAGTTACCGGTACTTTTGCGTACCGCTGAATTATCCTGTTGATCCGTAATGGTTCGTGTTGCCGGGGCAGGAGTAGAACCACTGACTGATCGCCTTTCAGTGCCTGTATTGCCAGTGACCCTGTTACTGCCGCTGCCGCTTACCGTTCCGTAGGGCCTGCGCACTGATGTTCCGGTACCGGTAGTTGCCCCGCCCGTACCCGTGTATTGGCGGGTACCGGAGGTTACCGTACCGGTGGTGGTAGTCCGTCTGCCATTGACATTATTGTAAGAAGGGGCTGTTCCGGATGTACCGGTTGTGGAGCTTATACGGCGGCCATTTACCGCGGTAGCACGGTTTGCTGAAGTAATGCGGTTGCTCTCAATTGTCCTGCGCGGTCCATAGTAAACCGGGCGGTGATTGGAATAATATCCGTCATTATTCCCATAGTAATAACCATTATACAAACCATGATTATATCCTTGCCAGTATGAATGATATCCCCAACCATAATATCCTGGATACTGCCATGAATAGTAATAGGGTGAATACCCGTAATAAAAGTCGGAATACCAGGGTGAATAATAGGGCCAACCATAGGAAAAGCCAAAACGCGAATAGGGGTATCCGAAAGACATGCTGAATGACCATCCCGATCCATACCAGTAAGGATCGTAGTAAAATGGATCATAATAACCTACAGAATAAAACGGATCATAGAATCTCCTGATGCGTGAGGAATAGTAATAATCGTCAGTATTGTAATAATTGTTGGTAATATACGTATTACCGTCTTTTTCATAGTAATCACTTCCAATATAATCCTTGTCTTCAGCGTATTCCAGTGTATCAGGAATATACTCCTGATCCAGGCCGGAAGCGCGCTGGTTTTCCAGGCTGTTGATATATTTCTCATAATCATCAGGTTCGTAAACGGGTTCCTGAGTTGTTGCATTTTCCTGTTTTACTTCAGCCGGAATCTGTTTTTTCTCTGAGGGCCTGTAATAAAGATCATCATTTTCCGAAGATGTCTTCTGGCTCATGGCGCTTGTGCAGGCTAATAGCGCAAGACACAGAACCAAGTACCAATGTAATGTTGTTTTCATGACCCACCTCCGCTATTTTTATGTGAATTTATAATTTAATTTCTTTATTTTGCAACCATCTAATTGTGCAAATGTAAATACAAATACCATACCAAATTAATTTTATGGCTAAGGAAATAACAAGCAGGACGGAGAACTATTCCCAATGGTACAATGATCTCGTATTAAAAGCTGATCTGGCAGAAAACTCAGTCGTAAGAGGATGTATGGTTATTAAACCCTATGGATATGCCATATGGGAAAAAATCCAGGGAGAGCTCGACCGGATGATTAAGGAAACCGGACATGTTAATGCCTATTTCCCCCTTTTTATACCAAAATCGTTTTTCAACAAGGAAGCGGAGCATGTTGAAGGATTTGCCAAGGAGTGTGCTGTGGTGACCCATTACAGGCTGCGGCTTGATGACCATGGAAAGGGTCTGGTTGTGGATGAAGATGCCCGGCTTGAGGAAGAACTCATCATCAGGCCAACCTCAGAAACCATTATTTGGAACTCCTATAAAGGTTGGATACAGTCATACCGTGATCTGCCAATACTGATTAACCAGTGGGCCAATGTAGTCAGGTGGGAAATGCGTACACGTTTATTTTTGCGGACCACCGAATTTCTCTGGCAGGAAGGTCATACCGCACATGCCACACAGGAAGAAGCCCTCGAAGAAACCTTGAAAATGCTGCAGGTTTATGCAACATTTGCCGAAAAGTACATGGCCATGCCCGTTATCAAAGGCGTGAAAACTGAAAACGAAAGATTTGCCGGAGCAGTTGATACCTATACAATTGAAACACTTATGCAGGATGGCAAAGCGTTGCAGGGAGGGACCTCACATTTTCTCGGACAAAATTTTGCCAGGGCTTTTGATGTCAAATTTCTCAACAAGGATGGCAAGCTCGACCTGGTATGGGCAACATCCTGGGGTGTTACAACCAGGTTAATCGGTGCATTGATTATGGCGCATGCCGATGATAACGGATTAGTGCTTCCACCCAGACTGGCACCCATACATGTGGTAATAGTTCCCATACATAAAAACGATAAGCAGTTGGCCAGTATCACTGCTAAAGCCGAGACAATAAAGAAACACCTCGAGAGCAAAGGATTATCCGTAAAATATGACGGACGTGACACGCATAAACCAGGATGGAAATTTGCCGAATATGAGTTAAAGGGCGTTCCGGTAAGGATTGCCATCGGCCCGCGTGATTTGGAAAACAATACAGTTGAGGTTGCCCGGAGGGATACGCTTGAGAAAAAAGTAGTCCCGGTTGAGGGAATCAGCACCTATGTGACCACTTTGTTAGAAACCATACAGGAAAACATCTATCAGAAAGCACTCAGGTTCAGGGAAAGTAATACTTATCAGGTTGATACCTGGAAGGAATTCAGGGATATTGTTGTAGATAAGGGTGGTTTTGTTTATGCCCACTGGGATGGAACATCAGAGACCGAGACAAGGATCAAGGAAGAAACCAAAGCTACTATCCGTTGCATACCGTTGGAAAATCCGGCAGAAGATGGCAAATGTATTTACAGCGGAAGACCTTCGAAGCAGCGGGTTTTATTTGCGATGGCATATTAGAAATTATCAAACCAGCTCCTTCTTTTGTTATATTTAAGATCACGCAATAAGGCATTCTTTGCGGATATGGTAAAAGAATAACTACGTCTGTCACCGAACGGTACTACAGTGAATCGCATATCCCAGCAATGCAAGTCACGATGTATACTGAAATTAGTTGTTGAGAAATCTTTTTTCACAAAATCATAGCCTGAATTGAGGCCAATCTTCCATTTTGGCGTGAGACTTATGTCTCCGCTAAACCTGATGGTGTGTGTATAATTTGCCGTACTTTTTTCCTTTGAATAACTCCAGGAATAATCAACATTTAATGACCAGGGAACATCAAAGTCGACATACTCCCCATAATATCCGGCAGATTCATCCAGGTAATCCAGGGTTGTATTCGATTCGTCTGCCGTTTCATCTGAAGGATTAAGTGAAGCCGGGGGGGCCTTCTTATCCCCGGCAGATGACTTCAGATTAAAGCCCATATTGACATATGCCCGTGTGGTTCTGAAAAGTTTTCCTTTCTCACGGATCAGGAATTTATCAATTACTTGCGTGCCTGCCGAATCGAGTGCATAAGGGTTGAATGTGGCACCAAATTGAATATCCACTTTCTTGGAGAATAATTTAGTTGATCCGGTCATATTCAGGCTCGACCAATGGAATGTCTTGGCAAACGGATTATAGGAGGCCGAAAAATTCAGGTTGTCCAGAATGCTTACTTTTTTCAATTCCCCGGTTGTATCATTTTTAGCACGTACCTTCATTTCAAGGTTGTTCCTAAGGCCAAGAGATACTGAACCGCTCCTGCCTTTCACCGAGGGTGTTCCAAAGGGCTGACCTTCATAAATGGAATATTCGGTATATTTTACAGGTTGTGCAATTGATCTTCCGGTTACAACGGTCTGATAATAGTCAGGCATTAGTTTCGACATATCAGGCGAAAAACTTACGGAAACCGATGGCGTCATAACATGTCTTATTGCAGCAATATAGGAATTGGGACGGATGGATTGATAAGTGCCGTATAATTTAGGACTTGCAGATATTCCCAGGGAGGTTGCCATGGAATGTGCATAGGTTACTTTTTGAATGGTGTCTGTTTCAATTTGATGGCTAAACAGGGTTGTATCAGAAATTACAGGTCGCTTAACAATATACTTTGTATAAAGTACTCCGTTATAACTTAATCCGGGAGAAATGTTAATAAATTTGAAGAGTTTGATATTATCCAATGAGATGGGCAAGGAATGTGAGAATCCGTTTTCCATGTTCTCAAGGGTTTTCGAGGCAAAAAGGGTAGAATCGGTTGCCTTAATGCGATTTTTAAGCATGGCTTTATAACTAATCTGAATGTTTTCTAACCAGTTATAGTCCCCGTCGTTATCATTCTTGCCCCTGAACGGATAAATGGAGTTCATGTTAAATGTCATAACAGGCAAGGTGAGATCAACGGATTTATTCCGGCTGTTTTGAGAATGCTGCAGGTTGGCATTCATATTAAAAGGGGTTCCCGGCCAGGATTTTCTGTATGAAATACTTGAATTTTTTGTATTGGTAAGATAATCGTTGATATTATAACTTTGATTCTTATCATAAGCACTTGAGGTGAAATTTACGCTGGCTGAAAACTGGCGGGATGGATTGGCCTTCGCATCCTGTGTATGGGTCCAGGAAATCTTAAAATCTCTGGATTTTTTGAAAGTCGGATCATCATTTACACGGTTACTGACATACTCAATATTAAACCGTCCACTGTATCTGTATCTAACTTTATAATCCGACAAAGCAGTAATACCCCACGTACCTCTGGAGTATATCCTGCCCAGTACGGTAAAATCCACATGATCACTCAGGGCAAAATACCACCCGCCATCACGCAGGTAAAATCCCCTGTTTAACTCTTCCCCGTATGTTGGTATGATTAATCCGGAAGATCGGGTGGTTGTATTGGGGAAGAAACCAAAAGGCAGGGCCAGGGGCAACGGTATGTCTTCCAAAACCATGTAAGCAGGACCGCTGACTATTTTCTTCTGGGGAATGGCAATGGCCTTTGTAAGCCGGATGTAGAAATGCGGATGGGGTTCATCACAGGTTGTGTATTTTCCCTTGCTGATATGGATCTCTCCGTCTTCCAGCCGCTTGGTACGTGCACTGTGCAGGTAGCCTTCACCTTGTTTGGTGATAATGTATTTAATAATGCCTTTATGGGTCTTAAAGTTGTAGCGAATAGTATCAGATTTAAGTTCTTCTTCCCCCTGGGTAAATACCGGTTTGCCGGCTATCAGGCCGGCAGTATCCACCATTCCGGTAGCCAGAACCGTGCTGGTGCCAAGGTTAAAATCAATATAATCGGCTTTCAGCGAAATATTCTGATAATCCACTGAGCCGTCCTTATACAGAAAAGTCTTTTGTTCACCGACCAATATTATAAAGGAATCCTGTGATGCATAACTGACTGGTGCTTCCAGCACATTTTTCTTTATTTTTTTTGCTCCAGTCGCGGCAGAGTCAACGAGAATACTGTCTGGCGCAATGCCTGAGGTGTCAGCCAGGAGGATCAACTGTTCAGACCTGACCTGATTGGGTTCTTGTGCATGGTTCAGAAATGCAGAAACAAATAAAAAAAGCAGCAAAAACTGAATGAAATATAGGGGGACCTTATTTTTCGCGATTTTATGGCATGAACTTGAAAACATATAAACTTTAATTCCCGGAAAATGACGGCTTATTGAAATCAAATACAGAAATACTATTTTTGCTGATCCGTTTATGTGTTATAGCCAGCAAAGCTAATAAAATAACGTGTTGAAATGAACAAAAAATATATAAGACCTCTGATTACCCTTTATTTGGCGCAGATTACGACTGGCTTACTGATTAACACTCCCCTATATACCCAGGAATCCGAGCATGAATATAAGTTGAAAACCGTAATTATCGATCCGGGTCACGGGGGCAAAGACCCCGGTTCACTGGGCAGGCAGTCCACTGAAAAGGAAATAGTACTTGCCATTGCATTGAAAGCTGGTAAGTATATAGAGGAGAATTTACCCGGAGTAAGGGTGATCTATACCCGCACGAAAGATGAATTCGTTCCCCTGCATGAGCGTGCTGAAATAGCCAATTCAAATAAGGCTGATCTGTTTATTTCGATTCACGCCAACGGAAACGACAATAAACAGGTAACCGGCACGGAATCGCTGGTACTTGGTTTGCACAGGGCAGATGAGAATTTTGAGGTGGCGAAAAAAGAAAATTCCGTGATCCTGCTTGAGGATGATTATACCACAAAATATGAAGGATTTGATCCAAATGTCCCGGAATCCTATATCATTTTTTCACTGATGCAGAATCTTTATTTTGAGCAAAGTATAAATTTCGCCGGATTGGTGCAGGAACAGTTCAGAGATCGGACCCAGCGTAAGGATAGGGGAGTGAAACAACAAGGATTATTGGTATTGGCAAGGACTTCGATGCCAGGAATTCTGGTTGAAACCGGTTTTATAACCAGCCGCGATGAGGAAATTTTTCTTTTATCGGATCAGGGACAGGATTTTATAGCTTCAGCAATATACAGGGCATTTAAAAATTATAAAAATCTTATTGAAACAAAAACCTCCTTTGCCATGGCATCCAAATTTGAAAAACTGAGTGCCGACACAGTTCCTCCCCGGCTTGAATCAAACAGCCTTAATGAAACCAAAGGGGAGATATCAGAAAGGAAACATGATTCAATCAGCTATCCGGTTGTTGAGTTTAAAGTCCAGGTCATCGCATCTTCAAAACCGCTTTCACCAGGATCTCATGTGTTTAAGGGTCTTAGCAGTGTTACTGAATACAGGGCTGGCAATATGTATAAGTATGCGGTAGGCAGTAACCGTACATTTCAGGAAGCAGTGATATACAGCAAGCAGGTCAAGGAACGGTTTCCTGATGCATTTATTATTGCTATAAGGGACAATAAGATTATTCCGCTCGATCAGGCATTAATAGAACCGCAGATAATAAACTCAAAAAAATAAATAATGAAACTGACAAGAGAATTTAAGATCGGTTTTATAGCAATCCTTGCTATAGCCCTGGCCATATGGGGAATTAATTATTTGAAAGGCATTAATATTTTTAAAGCGGCCGATAACTATTATGCGGTATATGGAAATGTAAAAGGCCTCGTGGAGAATGCCGTTGTCTACCTCAACGGTTACAAGGTTGGCAATGTGAGCAGAATCGAATTTGACAAACAGGATGTCAGTAAAATTATTGTGGAAATTTCGCTTCAGCAACGAATAAGGCTCACACAGAACACCGTAATGGTATTACGGAGTGGCAGCCTGATATCAGGGACAAAAGATATTGATCTGGTCCTGGGCAAAGGTTCGGGATTTTGTGAGCCTGGCGACACACTGATTTCCGCTGTTCAGGTTGAATTAACGGATTTTATAGAACCTATCCGGGAAAAAGTAGAATCACTGGTAACGTCAATTGATACATTGATGTACGCCCTGAATGATCTCATGGACAGTAAGACGCGCAGGAATCTTCAGGGTACAATTGCAAACCTGAATAGTGCCACAACTTCACTTAAACTATCACTGCAGCCCGCAGGTTCGCTTAACCAGTCGCTCGGCAATCTGGCTCAGGTGACTGATAATCTTAAGAAAAGCAATGAAGATATTTCAAAACTTCTTAAGAATTTCGCTGCTGTTTCTGATACACTGAAACAAGCTAACCTGAAAGCCTTGATCCGGCATGCCGATGAGACATTTGCCCGGACTTCCGAATTGTTTGCCAAAATCAACAGAGGTGAAGGTTCTGCAGGACAGCTCATTGTGAATGATTCATTGTACAACAACCTGAATAGCGCCCTGGCAAGCCTGGATTCCCTGCTTATCGACCTTCGTGAACATCCTAAACGTTATATACACTTGTCTGTCTTTGGAAAGAAAGATAAGTGACCAGGTCTAACTATTATGGCATCATAATAATTTTGAAGGTTATCCTAAGTTATTAACAAGGGTGAAAAAACACTATTATTATAATTTAGAATTATTCTAAATAACCAGAACGGTTAAAATGTCAAATTAACACTTTAAGTACATTTTAGTAAGAACTTAATTAACAAATTTATAGTGAATCACATTTGTTAAAGTGTTAAATATTAATAAATTAAATAATTATTAAAAAAATTGATTTATTAAATAATTGACCTGAAATTTGATAACGTATTTCTGTAAAAATCAAGCGAAAAATGATTTTTTTTTTAACTTTATTTTCACAACCTTGCTGATAGAAATCCAGGTATTCAAAAATCCTTTATTTGTCAACAAATAAATCCTATAGAGAAATGCACAAAGAGGTCTGGAATAATTGTTTGAAGGTTATAAAAGACAACGTCCCCTCCATCAGTTATCGAACTTGGTTTGAACCGATTGTGCCACTCAGGCTGGAAAACAAAGTGCTGACCATACAGGTTCCCAGTCCTTTTTTTTACGAATACCTGGAAGAAAAGTACATCGACATTATCAGCAAGACATTAAGAAAGGAACTAGGCTATGAGGCCAAGCTGGAGTACAGTATAGTAATGGAGAATCCGGGTCATTCCAGTAATAAGCTTTATACCATAAAACTGCCTGCTAAAAACCAGGCAGAGATCAGGAATAATCCGGTTAGCATACCCATTAATATTGAGGAAAATACTATACGAAATCCCTTTGTTATTCCGGGTATCAAGAAAATGAACATTGATCCCAGACTCAATGCGGAGTATTCTTTTGAAAATTATGTTGAGGGGGAATGCAATCGCCTGGCACGATCGGCAGGATTTGCTGTTTCCAATAACCCGGGAGGGACAGCCTTCAATCCTTTGCTCATATATGGTGACAGTGGTCTGGGAAAAACCCACCTTGCACAGGCTATTGGAATAGAAATCAAAGATAAATTCCAGGACAAGACGGTTTTATACTTACCAGCTAATCGTTTTCAGACTCAATTTGTTGAGGCCATCCGAAACAACACCAAGAATGATTTTCTGCATTTTTATCAAATGATTGATGTTTTAATCATTGATGATGTTCATGAATTTGCCGGTAAGGAAAAAACGCAGGATATCTTTTTTCACATTTTCAATCACCTTCATCAATCGGGTAAACAATTAATACTGACTTGCGATAAACCTCCGGTTGAATTGCAGGGATTGGAGCAAAGGCTTCTTTCGAGGTTTAAATGGGGTCTTTCTGCCGATCTGCAAATACCAGATTATGAAACCAGGGTTGCCATTTTAAAGCAAAAGACTTATAAAGACGGGATCTCTCTGCCCGAGGATGTGGTTGAATATATTGCAACGCATATTACCGACAGTGTAAGGGAACTTGAAGGAGCCCTTATTTCTTTGCTGGCCCAGAGTACGCTGAACAAAAAGGAGATTACGCTAAACCTGGCCAAGGAAATGATCGATAAACTGATCAAGAACACCAAAAGGGAAGTCTCCATCGATTATATCCAAAAGGTAGTGTGCAATTATTTTGATGTGCCCATCGATTCCTTGCAGTCGAAGACCAGAAAAAGAGAAATAGTCCAGGCACGCCAGGTGGCTATGTATTTTTCAAAAAATCTAACCAAATCTTCTTTGGCTACAATCGGATCCCAGATTGGAGGAAAGGACCATGCCACAGTTTTGCATGCCTGTAAAACAGTCAATAACCTTGTTGAAACCGATAAGCAGTTCAAAAACCAGATAGAAGAAATTGAAAAAAAGCTTAAATTCTGATAAGAAGGTTCATGCAATGAACCTTTTTTTTTGCCTGGTTTTTTGTAATGGAAGATTGGTACAAATCGATTGAAAAGCCGGCTGAAGGTATTTTTCGTTACCGTAACAGTCGGTTTCTGGCTTTTGGATTCCCGGTAACGACTGTAGAGGAAATCCATGAAATACTTGGTGGAATCAAAAGGAAATACCATGATGCCAGACACCATTGTTATGCATATAAACTAGGTTTTCAGAAGCAGATCCATAGGATGAACGACGATGGTGAACCGGCAGGTACTGCCGGGAAACCGATTTACAGTCAACTTGTTTACCTGGATCTCACAGATACACTGGCCATTGTTGTCAGGTATTTTGGTGGTACGCTGTTAGGGACTGGCGGATTAATCAATGCATACAGGTCGGCTACAGCCGACATGCTGACTCATGCCGTTATTGTTCAGAAATTTATCGAGGATCGGTTTATTGCCAGTTTTCCATATACTAGGCTAAATTCAGTGATGAAAGTGCTGAAAGAATATAATCTCGTTCCTAACCAACCTGAATATGATACGCAATGTACAATGAATATCTTGGTACGGAAGAGCCTTTCAGTCAGATTCACGGAGCAATTGTCCATCATTCCCGGTGTAATTCTGGAAATAAAAAAATGAGAGATCAAAATCATTGAAAAGAATAGTAAATTTAAATACCTTAAATGCCGTAAACCGAAAAAAACAACTGATGAAAAATAAAAGCCTCGTTTCCATAACCGATTATACCAAAGAGGATTATCTGCGTATTTTAGCACTTGCGGAGGAATTCGAAAAATATCCTGATAGTACGATTTTAAAGGACAAAGTTGTCGCAACCCTTTTCTTTGAGCCTTCAACAAGGACAAGACTGAGCTTTGAAAGCGCTGTTTTAAAAATGGGAGGTAAGGTTATCGGTTTTAGCGATTCCACATCCACAAGTGTAACCAAAGGAGAAACCTTATATGACACCATCAAGATCGTCAGCAATTATTGCGACCTGATTGTAATGCGGCACCCGCTTGAAGGAGCAGCCAGATATGCCAGTGAGCTTACCAGTATTCCGGTAATCAATGCAGGTGACGGAGCAAATCAACACCCGACGCAAACGTTGCTTGATTTATATTCCATCTTAAAAACACAGGGAACCCTGGATAACCTGATAATATTTATGGTTGGGGATCTCAAATACGGTCGGACGGTTCATTCACTGCTTATGGCTATGTCGCAGTTCCGGACATCCTTCCACTTTGTATCTCCCGACGAACTGAAAATGCCAGAAGAATATAAATATTACCTGAATTGTCTGGGTTTAAAGTATTCCGAGCAGAAGGATCTGACAGGTAATATTACCACAGCTGATATTATTTATATGACCCGCGTACAGAAAGAAAGATTCTCCGATCCTATTGAATATGAACGGACAAAAAATGCCTATGTTTTGAAAAATAAGATGCTTGAGGGTACTAAAGAAAACATGCGGGTTTTACACCCTCTTCCGCGTGTTAATGAAATAGACCAGGATGTGGATATGAATCCAAAGGCATATTATTTTATGCAGGCACTGAATGGTGTTTTTGTTCGGCAGGCTATTATTACCTCCATCCTGGGTTTGAAATAATTAATAAGTAAAAATATCCATGTTGCACATGAAAGATAAAAAATTGGAAGTCAGCGCTATTGAAAATGGCACAGTCATTGATCACATTCCTGCAAAGGCGTTATTTAAAGTTATTTCAATTCTTGGCCTGGATAGGCTTGATCGACAGATCACTTTTGGCACAAACCTCGATAGCAAGAAATTAGGTAAAAAGGCCATTGTCAAATTATCGGATACTTTCTTCATTGACAAGGAAATCAATAAAATCGCCCTTGTTGCACCTCAGGCTAAACTTAATATTATCAGGGATTATCGGGTTATAGAGAAAAAAGTGGTTGAAGTACCTGAAGAAATTATCGGGATTGCCAAATGTATGAATCCCAAATGCATTACCAATAATGAAAAGATTGTGACCCGATTCAGGGTTGTTTCACCTAGTGAAGTAAAGCTGAAATGTCATTATTGTGAAAAAATCACTGATCAGGAACATATTGAAATTCTCTAAAGGTCAAGTTTCTACCTGATCCGCTTATAGGAATTTACCAGTATTTCATCGTTGTGGATATTCCTGTATGCCAGGAAGTTCAACAGCAAAGCCACAAATGGGAAAATCGCGGGAAATTTAAATGCATGTGCTGTTAAATACAGTGAAAATCTGGCTATACTGTAATACAAGAACATGACAGCTAGCAGAAGAATAAGGATAACCATATTAATCAAGCAAATTCTGAGTTGCCAGATCCTATAATTGAATAAGAAAATATTCCCGAAACTTAATAAACAAGCAAGCAATATTAAAGCAATGATGGGAAATGTGTTCTGATATAATGAACTGACTTCCTGATATGTACTGGTCCTTATCACATGGGAAAAGAAAGTAAGCGTCTGGCCGTCATAGAGGTTCAGTTCGGCATAAGGCAAAATGACCAGAAAACTCATCAAGACAGTGGCTAACAGCAGGAAAATTGACTGAACTCGCTGAATCATAATTTTAAGATTTACACTCAAAAATATAAAATTTTTTCATTCAGGTGATTATGTTAGTATTTTGATTGGCATCGAATTTTGAATTTGAATAATTTTGCAGGAAGCAATTCGGATTTTATGGATAAAAAAGAGCTGCAGGCAATGATTTCTTTACTTGATGATTCTGATAATGAGGTCATCACTACAGTTACCGGTAACTTACTAAGACAGGGATCTGTAATTATTCCTGATCTGGAGAGAGCCTGGGAAAGTACCCTTGATGAAAAGTTCCAGTTAAGGCTTGAAAACCTTATTCAGGAAATTCAATTCAACGGCGTTAAAGACGACCTTAACCGATGGATAAGGACCGGTGCTGAGTTTGTTCTAGAAGGTGCCATTTATGTGGCTAAATTTCAGTTTCCTGAACTTAGTGCCGCAAAAATCCACGAGCAGGTCGAAAATATTCGCAAGGATGTATGGATCGAGATTAACAGTAACCTCACAGCACTCGAAAAGGTTAAGATACTGAACTATATTATCTTTGATTTGCACAAATTCTCACGGAACAATACCCACTTTTATTCACCACAGAATTCCTATATTAACCAGGTGTTTGAAACCCGCAAAGGGAACCCGATCTCACTTTCCATTGTTTATTTATCAGTAGCGTGTAAGCTCGGGCTACCTATCTATGGTGTTAATCTGCCCAAGAACTTTATCCTTGCCTACAAGGATGAGTTCAGGCAGCGCGAAGCTGAAGATGAATCTGAAGATATCCTGTTCTACATAAATCCATACAACAAAGGTGCAGTTCTTGGCAGGAAAGAAATTGATTATTTTATTACACAACAACAATTAAAGCCACATCCATCATTCTATGTACCTTGCTCAAACCGTGATATTATTATCCGATTAATCAATAATCTGATTCTGTCCTTTGAGAAACTCGGTTATGCGCAAAAAATTACCCGGATGAAAGAAATTCTCCGGGTAATGGAATCATAGCTTACTGCGTGCACGTCAGTTTTCCTTCAGCATAGCATCAGCATGTTTATTTTGCATAGCTCACTGCCCGTGTTTCACGAATTACAGTTATTTTAATTTGTCCCGGATAGGTCATTTCATCCTGTATTTTCTTGGCAATCTCATAGGAAAGGCTATCGGCCTCTTTATCCGAGACTTTTTCACTGCCTACTATAACCCTGAGCTCCCGTCCGGCTTGAATAGCGTATGTTTTCATTACGCCTGGATACGACAGGGCAAGCGATTCAAGGTCTTTAAGCCTTTTGATGTAAGATTCCACAACTTCCCGACGGGCTCCCGGCCGTGCGCCTGAAATTGCATCACAAACCTGAACAATTGGGGCAATTAAAGTGGTCATCTCAACTTCATCGTGATGAGCTCCGATTGCATTGCAGATTTCAGGCTTTTCCTTGTATTTCTCCGCGAGCTTCATGCCAAATACTGCATGTGGCAGTTCGGGTTCGTCATCAGGAACCTTGCCAATATCATGCAACAAACCGGCGCGTTTGGCAAGTTTAGCATTTAATCCCAGTTCACTGGCCATGATGGCACAAAGATTGG
>Ga0299915_10000488_pt1 | contig 29696 bp, 29 predicted proteins | sample RVTome_13_FD_200263 | JGI IMG/M metagenome (GOLD analysis project Ga0299915, IMG submission 200263) | Soil microbial communities from uranium-contaminated site in the Upper Colorado River Basin, Wyoming, United States - RVT92D227 (version 2) ...
CCACCCAGCGTGAAGACTACCCGAAAGGTGATCCGTGGTCACCCATGACCCAGGAAGAATTGGATACCAAGTTCAAGAGCCTCGCCAGCCCGGTAGTGACGCAGGAACTCCAAACCCAAATCCGCCGCGAGGTTTTCGAGCTTGAAAAATTGGCAAGCATCTCCGATCTCATGGCGCTGTGCGTGTCTGACATTACTCCCAAGAAAAAAGGATCGACCACCTCCCGCTCGATTGCGTAATCAATGATCGCGCGGGTTTCCAGCCCGTGTGGAATCATGGGCGCGACGCTCATGCCACGAACGCCTGGTAGGTCAAATCTTGAGTATCTTGCCTCCGTTCGATTGAACATTCCATAACTACATACTTAGACGAGGTTGCAAGCATGAACGCCAACAAAGCAGTGATTACAGCCTTGGTGATTTTGTCGATAGCGTTGTCGGCATGGTCCCAGTGGCAACCACCAGTGAATTGCGGAACCGGAGTGAACGGCTCGGTTTCCGACATCACCCCTGGTCTGAATCTGGGGGGAGACACCCTGTACTTCTCATCGGCTCGATCCGGTATTTCCGACCTCTATATGTCCGTGTTGCAGGGGACAGTCTGGCAGACCGCGACCAGCATGGGATCGCCCATCAATGGTCCCTTGTTCGAGTTTTCCCCTGCCATTTTCCCCAACGGACAAGACTTGTACTTTGCCAGCAACCGTCCCGGCGGTCTGGGAGGCTTTGACATCTGGGTCAGTCACAACACGGGAGGCGTCTGGGGGACTCCCACCAATGTCGGTGCCGTCAATACCTCGATGAATGATCATCATCCCTACGTCAGCGCCGACGGTCTGCATCTCTACCTCAGCTCCGACCGAGCCGGCGGATTGGGATCCTACGACATCTACGTGTCGGATTGGACTGGAGCTGCCTGGGGAACGCCCGTATCGATTCCCGGCAGTGTGAACAGCTCCAGTGAAGACAACCACCCGTCCATCACACAAGATGGATCCACGATGTACTTCTCGTCCAATCGCGCCGGCGGATTCGGGAATCAAGACATCTACACGTCCACCTGGACTGGCACAGAATGGGCTGCCGCCGTGAATCTTGGCACCGTAATCAACACCACCGACTTCGAGCAGCATCCAACAGTCTCCGGTGACGGGACGAGGATGATCTTCGCTTCCGATCGTGCTGGAGGTTCGGGAAGCTTCGACCTGTGGCAATCATCCTTCGGTCCGCCTGACGTGTGGGGAACAGTCAGTCTGGAAGGCAATCCTCCGGATCTGTCCGGATCGATAGTTACCGTCGGAACGATCTCCGACACTACTGACGCAGTTGGGTATTACTTTCTGCCCGCAGTGCCCGGAGGGCAGCAGACAATGCACGTCACCCATACCGGCTACATCACCCTTGATACACTGTTGACCGATCCCAGCGGCCAGATCAACGTCATGCTGTATCTGGTTCCGAACCTGTCCGGAACCGTGAACCTGGAAGGAAATCCGCCTGACCTGTCAGGATCCATCGTAGTGGTGGGAACAGCCTCTGATACCACCGACACCCAGGGACATTACTTCATCGCAGACGTTCAGCAGGGCACAGTCAATATGGAAGTGTCCCACACCGGTTACAACACGTTTGACACGACTCTGGTCAATCCAGAAGGGGAGCTGAACGTGATGCTCTATTTGAGCGGACCTCCTGCGGTCTTCTTCGATGATTTTGAGGGCGGGATGGCAAATTGGAGCGGGACATGGGCGTTGACCACGGAGTCATACCACTCTCCGACTCACAGTCTGACGGACAGTCCCGGCGGGAACTATTCGTCGAACCAGAACAGCACGCAGACAATGACCAATGGTGTCAACTTAACCGGATACCAGTCGGCGCAGTTGACGTACTGGACAAAATACGCGCTGGAGACCGGATTCGATTACGTATATCTGGATGCGACCATCAACAATGGCGCCAGCTGGCTGAACGTCCGAACATTCAATGGGAGCCAGACCACATGGCGTGCCGATACGATCGACATCGGTGCGTTCGCCGGGCAGCCCAGCCTCAAATTCCGTTTCCGGTTGACGTCCGATGGCGCTTTGGAAATGGACGGACTGTATGTGGATGATTTCCGCATCGAGGCGGGGCACGAAGACAACACACCGCCGTTGATAGTCCACGTTCCGGATCCTGATACCACAAGCTGGATGGGAGCCCAGGTGATTGCAGCGGAAATCACCGACGTGTCTGGTGTTGCCAGCACCAGCTTGTACTACCGAGTGGATGGCGGACAATATACCGAGACCGAACCTGACAGCACTTCCGGCGACATGTACTACTTCACGATTCCGTCTCATGGCGCGGGTGCTTGGGCAGAATACTACATTGAAGCCACAGATCTCGCCACGCCTCCCAATACCGGCGAGAGCCAAATTTTCGAGCACATCTTCGGAACCATCCTGTATTATGATGACGGCGAACCGGAGTACATCTACCAATTCGCCGCCAGCAACGAAGTCGCAGTCCGTTTCTCGGTCCCCCAGGAAAGCCAGTTGGTCACCTTGTTCTTCCGTTTCTACAAGGACGACACGCACGACATCGACACCGTAGATGTGTACCTGTGGGACAATTTGGGTGGATTCCCCAACCAGGTCGAATTGGGTCCGCTCCCGTTGTTCGCGGTCAATACTCTGGAAACGCCGGAAGCCTGGACTCGCCTGGATCTCCGATCGTATGAGCAGGTGGTGCCTCCGGAATTCCACGGCGGCTGCCGGTTCCGCAGCACCTTGCCTGTAATCCTGGGTGACAGCCCATCCATTTCCGGACGGACCAATATCAATACCGGAACCTGGGCACCCGCAACCACTGATCTGCATATCCGAGCCGTGGTCGGTCCCTATACCGGCATACCGGAATTGTCTTCCGACAAAGTCCCGACCAGTTTCGCGTTGCTGCCGGTGTATCCCAATCCATTCAACTCAAGCTGTGTCATTCCTTTTGCGCTTGGGAGCAGAGACCACGTGCAATTGTCGGTGTACAACATCCTTGGGCAGAAAGTCGCGACCCTACTCGATGGTGTCCAGGATGCCGGCGTCCATCGCCTGGTCTGGGACGCCCGCGGTCAGTCCTCCGGCGTGTATTTCCTGCAGTTGATCTACGGTCAAAATTCCCCGGAGAACACTGCCGTCAGAAAGCTGCTGCTTCTGAGATAACGACCGCCCCGATCTGGCAGTTGTCTTTCTGCACAACCTGACAACTCTGGCGGCATAGGATCACCACCATCTCCATATCAAGAGGATGCGCCTCTGCGCATCCTCTTTCTTTTGCCCTTGCGCAGAGTCAGTGTGAGCACATCTGCATTACTGGCTTCGCGAGCGTAGGGTCTCAACATGTTAAGCCCCGCTGGAAACAGATGACACGCAGTAGAGCCCTCCTTGAATCACGAGTAAAATCTCTTGATTTCCTCTGCCGGATTGCTTATATTTAATAATGACAATATCCTCCTTGAGCCGTCAGCATGAGCACGTTGGAGTGCCTGGCGCTGCGAGCGTTTGGCGAGTGGGATTCCCCGGGTGTAACTGAGAAGATTGAGAATAAGCAATTAGAGGAGAAGGGCGTTTCGGCTCCGACCGCCCAAACTGCGGATGCACGGATCACAAGTTCAATTCAGCATCGTGATCCCCGCCTATGATTCGAGGGATACGATCCGCCGATGCCTCGAAAGCGTGCTGAGCGAATTCGACAGCGGTCACCAAATCATTGTCGTTGATGATGGCTGCAAGCACGATTGCACACAGCTCGTTGCAGACCTGCCTGTCACTATTCTGGAAAACGTCAGCAACCTCGGCGCCGGTGCTGCGCGTAATCGAGGAATCGGTCAGGCGCAGCACGGCTGGATGCTGTTCGTTGACGCCGATGTGATCATCAAACCGGGAACCAACCGCATCCTGCAGGATGCTATTCGCGCGTTCCCCAACGATGTGTCATTCGGAAGCGTCTCTGACATCATACCCGCGAATTCCGGACTGTTTCAGGAATTCCTCGCCTGCAGAGCGCATTTTCAATATGCCTCAGGTCCCTATTATTGCACTGCATTCCCCTCCCAATTGGTCGCGGTGAAAAAGGACATCTTCGACCGCGTCGGATTGTTTTCCGAACAGTACGTGACATCCGGCGGCGAAGAATTCGAGATGGGCAACCGCCTGTCACAATCCGGGATCAGAACCCGTATCCTTCCCGATTTCCAATTCTACCATGTGTATGCCGACTTCGGAAAACGCTGCAAGAAGTACTTCTATCGTTCCAAGATTTTCTTCCGGCTCTTCAAAGTCCACGGTCAATTCGAAACCGTGATCGCCTCATTGATGGAAACGATTCGAAGCCTGTACACGCTTTTCGGCTTGTTAGGGTTCTTTCTGTTTCCGTCAATTCCCTACCTGATCGCCTACCTCGTCATCTTCTTGCTCCTGGATCAGAAATTCTACCGCTTCCTGCTCAAACGGAAAGGCTTCCTGTTCGCAGCATATTCCGCCGCGATGAACTTCGTCATCTTCATCGCAATCGCCCTGGGGGGAATTGTCGCAGCGCTGCAAGACATCTGGAATTCGCTTCTCAAGCGTTAGCAAAGGGAGAACGGGCGTCTCGGTTTGTCCGCACATGCTTAAAGACCTTGCAATCCTATTACAGCGGCGTTTCCCTGTATATCTCATCCTTGAGGTCACGTCACGCTGCAACTTGAAATGCCGCCACTGCTTTAATTGGAGGCGTCAGGAATCAGTCAAAGCCGCCGAAGAACTGACGCTCGAAGAATTTCGAAGACTGTCCGCCAATCTGCGCAGCATCTATTATCTCTCCGTAACCGGCGGCGAACCCACTCTTCGTGACGACCTGCCCGATATCGTATCGCAATTCTGCAAAACCAACCGCGTTCGCGTCATCAACCTCCATACCAACGGTTTCGACACCGGCACCATCGTCTCGCAAGTCGAAAGGATCTTGTCCGCCAGGAACGGCTCATTCTTGCGAGTCAGCGTGTCCATTGACGATGTCGGTTCTGTGCACGATGACATCCGTGGGGTAGCGGGAAGCTACGACCGGGCAAAGGCGACTATCGAAAGACTTGCGGAAGTCCGGAGCAGAACGAACTCAATGAGTGTGGAGGTTGCTTCCGTCGTATCAACCGCTAACGCCGCCACTTTCCCGAACATCTACAGCACCCTGGTCGATTCTCTGCCGGTGGACCTGGTGAATATCGCCCTGGTCAGAGGCGACAGCCGCGAGGAAGCTTACAAGAACGTGCCCCTCGACCAGTATGAATCCATCATCCGCTTCAAGAACCAGTATCTGGACAAGCACTACCCCAAGAAGGGATTGCTGGCGCGAGGTCAAAAGGCGTTGAATCAAATAACGAACCTTGTGTCTCTGGAGAATATTCGGGAAAAGACTCAGGTCGTGCCATGTCAAGCTGGATCCAGGGGCATCCAGATTTCCAGCACCGGCGACGTGTTCCCCTGCGAAATGCTGGACTTCTCATTTGGAAATCTGCGCCAGTCCGATTTCGATATCAAGGAAATGCTGCTGTCCCCGAAAGCCAGGGAAATTCGTGCCTTCATAAGAGCCAGAAAATGCTACTGCTCGTTCGAATGCATGATCCCCTTGAGCATCGTATATTCTCCCCGCAGTTTTCCGCGCCTGCTAAACTATATGTTCCGCTAAGTCATGACAATCCTCGGCATCTCAGCCTTCTACCACGACAGCGCCGCCTGCATTGTGCGCGACGGTAACATCATCGCCGCCGCTCAAGAAGAACGCTTCACCCGAAAGAAGCACGATTTCCGATTCCCGAATCATGCAGTCAGTTATTGCCTGAAGGAAGCAGGAATCAGCCCGGATCAATTGTCGTATGTCGCCTTCTACGACAAGCCCTGGATCAAGTTCGAGCGTCTGCTGGTGACCTATCTCGCATTCGCACCGTCCGGACTGATTTCGTTCCTGAAAGCCATGCCTCTGTGGTTGAAACAGAAATTGTGGATGGGCGACCTGATCAAAAATCAAGTGGGCTTCGACGGCGACATCATCTACCCTGAGCATCACCAATCCCACGCGGCATCTGCCTTCTTTCCGTCCCCGTTCAAGTCCGCCGCGATCATCACCATCGATGGGGTGGGGGAGTGGGCGACCGCTTCCTGGGGCGTGGGAAGCGGTAATCACATTGACCTGAAGCATGAGCTGAATTTCCCCCACAGTCTGGGTCTTCTCTATTCCGCCTTCACGTACTACACCGGATTCAAAGTCAATTCCGGCGAGTATAAAGTCATGGGCTTGGCGCCCTACGGCGAACCGAAGTATGTCCAACTGATTCTGGATGAGTTGATGGACTTGCGCCCGGACGGCTCATTCCGTCTGAACATGGAGTACTTCAACTACTGCCAGGGTCTGACCATGACCTCGGAAAAATTCCACAAACTGTTCGGCGGTCCGCCTCGTAAACCGGAATCAAAGGTCACCCAGCGGCACATGGATTTGGCTCGCTCCGTCCAGGATGTCACCGAAGAAGTCATGCTTCGGATGGCACGACACGTGAAGCGGGAGACCAACGAAAACAACCTGTGCCTGGCAGGCGGTGTCGCCTTGAACTGCGTGGGCAATGGCAGGATCCTGAGGGAAAACATCTTCGACAACATTTGGATCCAACCGGCGGCTGGTGATGCCGGCGGCGCCTTAGGAGCCGCCCTTTTTGTATGGTATCAGGTACTCAAGAATCCCAGATCCGCGGACGGATCTCAGGACTTCCAGGCAGGTTCCTACCTCGGTCCCCAATTCGCCACAAAGGACATCGAACGTTGGTTGGTGGAAGATCGTATTCCGTATCACCATCCTTCTGATGGCAGAGTTCCCGAACTCGCCGCCGACCTGATCGCTCAGGGTAAAGTAGTCGGATGGTTCGCCGGACGAATGGAATACGGACCTCGAGCCCTGGGTGCCCGCAGCATTATCGGAGATGCCCGAAATCCCAGGATGCAGTCGGTGATGAATCTAAAGATCAAGTTCCGTGAGTCGTTCCGTCCCTTCGCCCCATCATGTCTGCTGGAAGACGTGTCCGAATTCTTCGAATTGGACAGTGAGTCCCCCTACATGCTGTTGGTCGCGCCTGTGAAGGAGGAACGACGTCTGAGAATGACCGACCAGCAGGAGCAGTTGTTCGGCATCGACAAGTTGAATATCCCTCGCAGTGATGTGCCCGCAATTACTCATGTGGACTATTCCGCCCGCGTCCAGACTGTGAATCGAAGCGACCATCCCAGGTTCCACCGACTGATCGAAGAATTCAAAAGGCTGACCGGCTACGGAATCATCATCAATACATCTTTCAATGTGCGGGGCGAGCCCATCGTTTGCACCCCTCAAGACGCCTATCTGTGCTTCATGAGAACCGAAATGGATGCGCTGATGCTGGAAGACTTCGTGTTGTATAAGGAAGAACAACCGCCCTTAAAAGAGGATGTGGACTGGCGAAAGCTCTACGAACTGGATTGATTCCCGCGATGACGGATCACAAACCGAAAACTGCCGCCGAATTGAGACGCTTCGGACTCCTGATGGCGGCGCCCTTGATGATCATTGGCGTGCTGCTTGTATGGAAGGGGCGAGTCCTCGGACCCTATGTGGTAGTGCTGGCAGCGCTTTTTCTGATTGTCGGCTTGGCAGCGCCAAAGCTGTTGAGACCTATAGAGCGCGTTTGGATGGCGTTCGCACGACTGATGTCCGTCGTGATGACCCACGTGCTCCTGACCTTGACGTTCTTCCTTGTGATTGCACCATTTGGGACTGTGCTTAGACTCTTGGGCAAGGATATTCTGCAACGGCGATTCGACCCTCAGAAGCAATCCTACTGGACGCCTGTGGAACCGGACGGTCCTTGCAGCCGTCCCGAAAAGCCGTACTGAAGCGGTCCCTGGATATCACTCCGTGCAGGCAATACACGACCAGATACGCAACGAATTTGAGAAACTGGAGATGGCAAGATCGTCAAAACTGGGATTGATCTGGGACTTCTTGAAAGTCCGAAAGAAATGGTGGCTGGCACCTATTATCCTGTTCGTTCTGCTGCTGAGCCTGCTGATCGTTTTCGCGGAAGGATCTGCGCTGGCGCCTTTCATCTACACGATTTTCTGATCCTTTGCGAGAAGACCAGCCCTATCAATCACTTCTTCCTCTCTGATTGCGCCCTCGCCGACCTGGCTGAGCTTGACTGGCGCCTTTGATGCCGGGAACTCGATCGTTCTCGTTCCCAGCTTGACATATAGCTCGCTGCTGTTCTCTTCCAGGATTACCAACTGCTTCAATTCCCCCATCGCTTCATCGATCTTCTTCGACAATTGATCATTTTCCGTGACTTTTTCGGTCAGCAGCTCGCGAATGGACGACGTGGAGTCCAGCAGTCTCAATACCGCTTGAGCTTGTTTCCTGTCATAGCTGGACTTCGTTTCCAGCCTTCTCTCTCTGGCATGGCGGAGAAACATCGATTTCAAGTTGGTGCTGGTTACCATATTGACGATGCCGTCCCCGAATAGTCTCGCCATCTCTCCAAGATTGGAATTGCCGAAATCAATGAATTTGGTGTTTTCCTGCACTCGCTTCTTATGGAAATCATCGGCGCCGATTCGGATTTCCGGTCGCTTCCCGTCATGTCCTGCCCCTATCTTGCCCAGTACTGCTTTCGCTTTGGCGATGACGGTCCCGCCCTGGAGTTCTTGCACTTCCACTTCACTGCCAATGATCTGCGCGTCACTGGCAGCATCAGTAACGCAGACTTTGTCCCTGGCAGTGATTTCCCCGCCTGCCACGATCCCGGTAACAAAGACGCTGTGCTGACTTGTCAACGACCCGCCCAATAACCGCCCGTTGACGAAAATGTCGTTATTTGATTCCAGAATCACGTTGTCTTCGATATCGCCCTTAATGATTATCTCTGAAGAACTTATTATTCTGCTGCCCGCTGGTATCCTGCCGTGTATTTCCACCGAGCTATTGGTGCAAATATCCATTTCCTGTTCCGCATTGATGATTCTCAGCGGATTGACCTTGACTCGAATCGTTGTTTCGTGGCGCTTTCCACTGGTCGCAGTTCCCGAATCTGCTTTCGGGTCCACTACCTCCACTATCATCAATCCCCCGGTCTGCGCAGTGATTTCCGTCCCGTCCAATTTGATGATGGCACCACGACCCGCTTCAAGGGGGATGTCCCTGCCCATGGGCGCTGGAATCGTTTCGCCTCTGACATTCTTCCCGCTCTTTCCGCCCCGACGCGGCGGTCGCTTCTGCACCAGAGTCTGTCCCTGGCTGACCCTGCGTTCCTCAACCCTCCGATTGATTTGCTCCAGCGTCATGCCTTCGAATGACGGAAACGTCAGATGTGCGTCGTCTCCAGGATCAGGGAATTCCCCGCGGGCAATTTCCAGACCCAGGATTGGAGTCGTATCATTCAGCAGCCTAACCAATGCCTCCCGAAGAACGCTCCATTGAATTAATTCCTTATCAATATTGCGTTTGGCAAGGAACTTGGCAACTTTTTCTTCCGTAATCAAACTTCCTAATTGATCGAATACGAACAGGTCAATCGTGGCGATCATGTCCGGAAATTCCATGCCGTAATCGCTGCTGGCAGGCATGAGTTGGAGTGTCAGCGGACCGTTCTTGATCGCTTTCTTGAAGATGTCCACCGTCACGGAAAGCATGCCCTGCTCTTCCTTCCGTTCCGAAATGTCGCCGAATTCCAAAAGCTGTGGCGGCAGGTCAATCTCTTTCGCGAGTTGTCGTTTGACCGCGTTGATCTTCAAGAACAGCTCACGGTTATCCTTGAACCGCTCAATGGAGAACTGGATCCTTACCTTCCATTTGCCCACGCCTTTTGACAGGATCCGCACGTCCTCTCTTGACGCATTTTCCACTACTTCGGGCATGCCTGTATCCGCGCTCCTTTGCAGAACTTTCCTTATCATCTATATCGACAGCAGCCTTAGAAAACTTAAGCAGTTACGTCAGGAACGCAAATCCGCTCAAAAACATCTTGACATTGCCCCCATGAATTAATATACTATAGCGTCAGATTGAGGATCGGCGACATCCCCATGATTACCACCAACGAAAGTCTCTGGAAAGTCGACCCCGCCACCGCCAGAAGCATCCAAACCGCCATGAGCGACCTGGTTAGAATCGAGGACTATCCGGGCGAAATACGCACGGTCGCCGGAGCTGACGTGACCTCGACCCTCGATGGTAAGGGACTAATAGGTGCATTTGTGGTCTTCAGTTGGCATGACCTTGTGCCCATCTCCAGCGCGGTGGCAATTCAGACCGCACAATTTCCGTACATCCCGGGTCTGTTGAGCTTTCGCGAGATTCCGGTCTTGATCGAGGCATGGAACAAACTGGCTGAAAAACCCGATCTGATCTTCTGTGACGGTCAAGGCATTGCTCATCCTCGTCGCTTTGGACTGGCAAGCCATCTTGGATTGTTGTTGAAATCTCCTTCGATCGGATGCGCCAAGAAACGACTGGTTGGAGAACACCAACCTGTCGGGAAATCTCGCGGTTCCTGGAAACCATTGGTCCTGAACGGTGAATTAGTCGGAACTGTCCTCCGAACCAGGCACAATGTCAAACCTGTATTCGTATCTCCCGGTCACCTGGTGGGCGTCGAACAAGCCAGAAACCTGGTGTTGGCGGCATGCTCCGGATACCGATTGCCGGACCCGATTCGAGCCGCGCATCAATTAGTAAATCGGCACCGCACCCAGACGAATATCATCTCCGAATGAAGACAGCATAATGAAAGTCATATTAGCCGGACACAATCTGGATGTCGAGATCCTGAAGGATATGCGGGAACGGTTCGAAACCATCGCACGGACCCTGGACAATTTCCATGTCCGGTCCCTCGTGGAACCGGAGCTGCGCCGCGCTGCAGCAAGAGCTGAGAGAATCGCTTCAGAAGTCCTGACGAAAGACAATCTGACGCCCGAGACCCTATCCGCTGCCTACGCCCGTATCAGCAGGCTTCCGCTGCCAATCCCTGAAATCCGAAAAGCCGCCCGAGAAAGTGTGGCTCGTGCCAGAAAATCCAACCAGCAAATCGTGTTCGAAATGGGTCACAAATCCATCGCGGAACATGCCGTATTCAACTTCGACATTCTCGACATATCGCGGCTGGCAACCGAATTTGTCCAGGGAAATCGTATTGCGTCCTTCACCGAAAAGTCCCAGCGCTACGTCCGATTCGAAGAAGATGTCTTGATCCCGCAGGATATCGCAGGAACATCGCTTCTCGCTTCCTACCGAGAAGTCGTCCGCCGCCTGTTCGCGGCTTATAAAATGTTGTATGAAACCATATACCAGAACCTGTGCCGCCTCTACCCTGAACGGGCAAACGACGAGAAGGAGTGCCGTCAGCTTCAGCAAACGGCAGGCGAAGACGCCCGGTACGTACTGCCCCTCGCCACCTTCACTCAATTCGGTATGACGCTGAATGCCAGAGCTCTGGAATGGATGATCTGGAAAGCGAAAGCGCACCCTTTGCTCGAGGTCAGGAGATTCGGTGAGGAACTTCTCACTGTGAGCGCCAGAATCACCCCGTCTTTGGTCAAATACACCGAACCTGAAAAAGAGTACAGCAGCACAGGAGCGCGCCTGCGTGAGTACTTGACGGATACTGTTTCGACCAATAGGGGGGAAGCCCGCGTCCGAATGCTGAGCTATCCCCCAAATGGCGACGATCATCTACTCACTGCGCTCCTCTTCGCCAGGGGAAATTCGACCTGGGACGAATGCCAACAACAAGTCGAATCCTTCGATCCCGAGCGGAAAAAATCCGTGTTCCAAACAGCCATGAAAGGACTGAGCGTAAACGACCCCGTGTGGCGCGAGTTCGAAACGCTTGACTTCGAGTTCGAGCTCATCCTCAGCGCATCCGCCTTCGCCCAACTGAAACGTCACCGCATGTCCACCCAACTGGCTCAGCCCTATGATCCTGACCTGGGCGTGGTCGTACCTCCGTCCGTGTCACAAGCCGGTCTGGACGAACCGTTTCTGAGCGCCGTTGAGCAATCGACCAGGGTCTTTCGAGATATGGCAAGATCGTCGCCAGCAAGCGCAGAATACATACTCACCAACGCTCATCAACGTCGGTTGCTTCTGCATGCGAATGCTCGTGAGCTCTACCACATGGCAAGACTGCGGATGGATCGAGCTGCGCAATGGGAAATCCGTGAGATCACAACTGAGATCATCGGATTCGCGCAGAAGGTGTGCCCAATGACCATGACTCTCGCAGTCGGAAAAGATGAATTTGACGACCGCTATGGAACAATGTATGACCCCGAAGAACCTCTTTAAACCGACTCTTGAAACGAACAAGGACATCTCCCGATTATTAGGGGAAATCGATTCGCTTGAATCTCTCATTTCCGCCTCAGCTCTGTGTCGGGATTTCCTGCGCGAAACATGGCACGAATGGCGGCAGCAAAGCGTGTGCGGTGCGTTCCGCCTGCAGAAATGGGGACTGCAACCGGATGAGATTCTCGCGTATCTGGATGGGAACCTATTGGGCAATTCCGGAGCAGCGAGGGTGCAGGTCCGGATCAAGAACTATGCGGCTGTGCTTGACCATCTTCGCAGCCTCCAACCGACCACCCAACTTTCCCTGGCTGATCTAAGCGGCATCCACAGTCAACTACGTTCCGGGGTGGGGGAAGGCGACATTTTCGCCGGTCAGATCCGGACCCGCTTCACCGCCATCTACAAATCCAACGGTCGCGATGTCAAGTTCTATCTGCCCTCCCCCCATGACCTGGAAGGCTATTTGAAAGCCCTGCTGGATTGGTTGAACTCCAACGATCACGACACGCATGCTTTCGTCCGTGCCGCCGTCGCGCACCATCGCCTGCTTGAATTGCGCCCCTTCCAACAAGATAACGGCAAGACCGCTCGTTTGTTCTTCCGCAGAATCGTGATTTCCAGCCTATTGCCCTGGCGGACGATATTGCCCTACGAATCCATATTCGCCAGAGATAGAGCGCATTACTATCACCTGATGGACGCCTATGACCACCCCCATTTGAAATTCGAAGAGCGCACCTCGCCGAAGTTGACCGAGTGGGTCATCTACCATCTTGAAGGAATCAGCAATCTCCTCAATGTGTTCCTGGAACGATTGTCGTCGCACGTACCCGTCAGACACCCCGTCAACTCCTTGAACCCCCGGCAAAAGAACGCGCTCAAATACGTCCGACGCAATGGCTACATCAGTAATCGCGAATATCGCGACCGTTTCAAGGTCGGAAGGTACACCGCCTTCTGTGAGCTGAGGGATCTGGTGGACAAGAAGTTCCTCATTCCCTCTTCCGCCAGAGGTCGATCCGTCGTCTACTATAATCCGAGCAAATAGCGAGCATTTAGTCGAGCATTACATCGAGCTTTTTGGTATATATTAATCCAATATTATTAATATCTTTCAATAAGGATTTCGTTTTAAAAATCGCATAACGAATAGTGAGTAATTTCTCGTGCCTCCCGACGAACCTCACCTCGTTCTCTCCTCCGCATAACTCTGCCGCTGCCGAGTGTTTTTGAATATTTCCGAGTTTCAGGACAACCATTTCCAGTCTGTGTGACTCTATATTAGTAGAAGCTGCCCGCCGGGGCAAATCAGGTAGCCCATGGATCAAGATATCCTCCGCAAGGCTCTGGAAGGCGATCTCGCCGCGTTTGACTCCCTGGTGATCGACTACCAGGATCGCTGGATTCGAATGGCGATGTCGGTCCTGGGTAACCATACCGACGCACTCGATGCGTTCCAAGACGGCTTGATCAACTTGTACCGATCCCTGAAATCATTTCGCAGCGAGGCTGCCTTCACTACCTGGTCCAGTCGGATAATGTTGAATACTTGCCTGCGGCACCGGAAGCGGCAGTCGTCCAGAAGAAACCGGGAGGCAGCCTATGGCGACCCCGAGGCGCTGGATGGCGTGGCGGAAAGCCAATCAGCCGACAAAGACCTGTTGGACTCCGAAAGAGCACGCGCCCTGCGAAATGCCATTAGCAATCTGCCTCCCAAGCAGCAAATGGCAGTCACATTGAAATATGACGGTCAAATGACTATTGCCCAGGTCGCTCAGACTTTGAATTGCACAACCGGAACTGTCAAGCGCTATTTGCACCGTGCCATCGGGAAATTGAAAATAGAATTAAGAGATTACTTTAAATAATGTATGATATCGGCAACATTGCCATTGTTGCAATTATCAGTCCCAAAATGGTGAATTGGTGAACATTGCATACAGGATTTCCAGGGTGATGAGGTGGCTGTGAAGAAGCTCTGTCGCGACACAAGAAATCTTCTGATGTCCGATGCTGCCGCCGGCAAGCTGCCGGCGACCGAGAAAGCGCATTTCGAGACCTGCGATGCGTGTGAGCAATGGCTGCGCGATTATCAAACGCTGAATGCGTATTGGAGTCTTGCGGCGGGGGATGTGCCGGAGGAGTCGCTGGTCAACGCAGCGCGGCAAAATGCCCTGCGTCAGCTCAAGACAGAGAACGGCAGACCTGCCTGGTCGCTTTGGCTTCATTATCACCTGAGCTGGAGGATCGCGTGGGGAGTGTCCCTCGCTGTGGTGGTATTTGTTGCCGGCATCTATGTGGGCGTTTTGATGCGTCGATTACCCTCTGACACCGTACGTACCGCCGGCAAGGCAATTCCCCATTGGATCTTGAGAGCCATTCAGTCCGATTCTTCCGGGTTGCAGGGTAACATCCAGGTCGAGAAATTGGGGCTGCCCGAGCTCTTGGCATACTTGGTGAAATTCGACAAAAATGCTGGGCATCGTATGAACTCCGTGCAAGAATTGGCGAGCCTTGAAGATGACCAGATGGCGGAGCAGGCGCTCATCTATGCGCTGAAAACCGACACGAATCCCGGCGTTCGGTTGAAAGCCATCAAGAGTCTTGCCCTGCGCCCAATCAATCGTGCCTTGCAGGACGTCTATATCTACGCCCTGTGGAACGACGAGAACCCGGGAATTCGCTTGGAAGCCATTGAGGCGTTGACTCCGGTCGCCTCCCACAGGAAGGTCATGGAAACGCTGCAATTCGTCGCCTCCGTGGACAAACATGAGGGCGTGCGGACACTTGCCCGCGAAACCATACGCCACGCCGAGATTAGCTGAACCGGTTGAGTATCTAATTATCATACATTTAATTGCGAGAGAATCATCATGCACTGCGCAAGAATTCCCGCCTTGTCACTTATTCTGGCATTCCTGCTTGCCGTGTCACTTGCCGGGATCGCTCAAGATAGTATCCGCTGGGAAAACGGTCGAGCCATCTGCGAATCGACTTCCGAATGGGACGCCGGTGCCGGTGGCACGCTGGCAGTCGAGGTCAGCTCCATGGATGTCACCGCCGTTGGCAGCGCGGCAAATAGGATCGTGCTCGTTGAGCAAATGGTCCTGGACGTCGCCAACGAGGAAGACGCAAAGAAATACTACCAAGAATTCCGGGTGGAATTGAAAAAGTCTGGGGAGGACTTCCATTTTCGCAATTCTGAGACTCGCGATCCGTTCCTCGGCGGTTCCCTCGAATTCCGAATCCCCGAAGCCTTCGATGCCAACCTGACCACAACCGGCGGTGATCTTGAGATCGAAGATGTTAAGGGTAGTGTCAGTCTGTCAACCTCTGGAGGGGACATCAAAGCCATCTCGGTAACCGGTAACGCCCATCTCGCCACCTCCGGAGGAGACCTCATCATCCGAAGCATCGAGGGAATAGTCAATGCAATGACATCCGGAGGCGACGTCCAGGTTTCGCACTGCAGCCCGAAAATCACGGTCGCCACCTCGGGCGGCGATATCGACTTGAACCACCTGACCGGAACGGTTGACGCCTCCACCTCCGGCGGTGACGTCCTGATGACCGATCTTGATGGTGAAGCCAATCTATCCAGCTACGGCGGCGATATCGACATCACGGACGTCAAAGGCAGGAAGTCGGTGAAGGCATTCACTTCCGGAGGCGATATTATCGCCCAGAACATCGCTGCCGATGTTGTTCTGACGACATCGAGCGGCGATCTTGATCTAAAGAACATCACTGGTTCAGCGGACGTCACCACCTCAAACGGGGACATCTCAGGACACAGCATAGAAGGCGAGACGGTCAAAGCGAATACGTCAGAAGGCGACATCGATCTTGAGGACATCGCGGGAACGGTTTCTGCTGTCACGTCGAATGGCGATTTGTCCCTTAAGATGCGGAAATCCGACGCGTCCTTTACAATAGAACTTACAACGTCCGGCGGCGATATCGCATGTATCTTGCCAGAGAGCTATAAAGGCTCGGTGAGGGCGAAAATTAAGAGATGGAGCAAGCATTCATCCGATGACATCACGTCTGATTTCCCCATGATGATTGGGACGGAGGATTCCTATACCCGTGTCGCCACCGGAGACATCAATGGGGGGGGACCGTCGATCCGCATGGAGACTGCTGAGGGTGATATCAATGTCCGAAAATACACAGAGCCCTAACTCATAGGTGGTGTCATGAAAAGAACAATTGCGGTCCTGCTTCTGGTTGGCGCAACTATGCTCAGCGTCACATCGGGATTTTCGAAGGAACCCAGGTCCGACAGGCAGTGGGCGTCGAAGACCGAGACAACCGACCTGACCACCGAACAGTCCATGGATGTCGAACTCGACCTATCGATCGTGGACTTGCACCTTGCTAAGGCTTCCGGGGATCAGGCTTACAATGTCGATCTCAGATACTTTTCGAAGTACTTTGAACCGCTTGTATCGTATAGCGTGCGAGGCGACAATGGCTTCCTGGAGCTCGGCATGGAACACGACCCCTCGATTACCGATCATGCCGACCTGGAAGACCTGTTCAAAGGAGTCGGTTCCAGTTCCGATAAGGGCGCAACACACAATCAGTGGAATGTGCTTCTGACTGATCGGATTCCATTGGAGATCTCAGCGGATCTCGCCATGGGCAAAGGCGATTTCGACCTATCGGGTCTGAGGGTCCAGGACCTGAAGATCGACGCTGGTTTCTCAGACGTCAGCGTCAAATTCGACACCCCGAATCCGGTAGAGATGGATCGGCTGGCGGTGGAAGCCGGTTTGGGCAGTTTCAAGCTGGAAAAACTGGGAAATGCCTCTGCCAGAACCGTAAGCATTGAGGTGGGGCTGGGATCGGGAACCATCGACCTGAGCGGTCCCCTCCCAAAAAACCTCTCGGTGAAAATGGACGTCGGTCTGGGCTCTATGGAGCTCCTGATTCCAAGAGGCACTCAAGTCAAGATACACTGCGATTGCTCCTTCTTGTCATCCGTTGAGTTCGACGACTTTCAGAAAAAGGGGGACTCGACATACTTGAGCCCTGGATTCGATGAAAGCCAGGACTACGTCTCGCTGGATCTGAGCGTGGGGCTTGGTTCCGCCACTGTCAAATGGATTGAGTAAAAAAACGCAAAAAGTGCTTGCGTTTCAGTAATTATTTCCTTATATTAGACGGTCAAGTTTGAAGGAATTACCACCAGGTAGCGCTTGCCTTGGTAAATGGCCCCCCACGTTTATCAAGCTCCGCAATGACCCTGGTGGTTTTTTTTTGCACTATTTCCTGACGTGAGCGTGGGTTCGAGAACCTGTGCCCGGATGGACTCGCATTTTTCTCTTGACAATTGACCAAACATTTTGTATCATTGTATTGCTGGATCATCGCACACCGCAAGAAGAAACTTGGTTGTCTGGAATCGACGAATCGTTCTCACTCCGTCAAACGCAGTCTCATCGAAAATTGATGCCGGGGTGGTGAAACTGGTAGACGCAGCGGACTCAAAATCCGCCGGGCTTTTGAGCTCATGCCGGTTCGATTCCGGCCCTCGGCACGAATCAAGCGCCCTTCGGGGCGCTTGCTGTTCGCACACAACCTAATTCTCAGCATGCAGTCAACGCCTCAAACCTACCAATCCGCTGGCGTCAGTCTGACGGAAGCCGACAATGCCCTTGCTAGAATCAAGACCTGGGTCGAAAGCACCTTCAATTCCCAGGTGTACGGTCGCTGGGGGCATTTCGGCGGGTGCTTCGCGCCAGACCTGACCGGAATCAAGATCCCGATCCTGGTATCGAGCACCGACAGTGTCGGCACGAAATTGATTGTGGCTATCCAAGCTCAAATCCACGATACTGTGGGACAGGATATCGTCAATCATTGTGTCAACGACATCCTGACCTGCGGCGCCAAACCCCTATTCTTCCTGGACTATATCGGGATTGGATCTCTGAGCGCGGAGGTCGTAGAGCAGATTGTGAAAGGCATTGCCATCGCCTGCCGCCAGAGTGATTGTGTCCTGATCGGCGGCGAAATGGCTGAAATGCCAGACATCTACAAGAAGGGGGACTATGACCTGGTCGGAACCATCGTCGGAATCGCGGATAGAGACCGGCTGATCGATGGTTCCACCCTCATCCCGGGTGACGTACTGATCGGAATTCCCTCCACCGGACTCCATACCAATGGATACACTCTGGCGCGAAAAGTACTGTCCAGGTTCGCGCTTGGTGACCGAATCGAAGGTCTGGAGGGTACCTTGGGCGAGGAACTGCTTCGAATCCACCGATCCTATCTCCCCTTGATGTCGAATATATTGACCCAGGTCCGGGTCAAAGCGATGGCGCACATTACCGGAAGCGGGCTGGAAGGAAATACCAGACGCGTGGTTCCTGAAGGGATGAAGGCTGTGTTCGATTGGTCAGCCTGGCAGGTGCCCCCGTTGTTCGCTCTGATACAGAAGGTAGGAAACATCGAGATTGAGGAAATGCGCCGGGTATTCAATATGGGCATCGGCTTCGTGATAGGTTGCAACAAAAGCGATGTTGATGGCTTACTGGGCATCGCCCGAAAACAAGGCGAAAAGCCCTTGGTCGTCGGCGAGATCGTAACCAAATAGGAGCGCATATTCGACGAATGAGGAGCAATCAATCACAGACGAGTGACTTGTGATTCCACTTGCTGCGTGCTGCATTGCCTGCTACTTGATCGGATCGATACCTACCGGCATCCTGGTGGTCCGCCTGTTCAAGGGCGTTGACATTCGTCAGCTTGGATCCGGCAGCTCCGGTGCCACCAATGTCACACGAGCCCTCGGCTTGAGATACGGGATTCTGGTCTTGATAGTGGATACTGCCAAAGGATTCCTGCCCACGTTTTTCTTGGCTCCTTGGCTGATCCAATCGTGGCAGTTACCGATGTCCGTAGTGCTGTTGAAAATAATCCTCGGATTGTCCGCCATCGCAGGGCATGTTTGGACGATCTTTGGGCATTTTCGAGGTGGGAAGGGCGTGGGAACCGGCGCTGGAGTTATCTTCGCGATCTCGCCGGTCTCGACTCTGATCTGCCTCGCAGTGTGGGCGATCACGGTCGCTATCACTCGCTTCGTCTCTGTAGCCTCGATGGTCGCTGCTGTCAGTTTTCCCATTGTCGTATTTTCCATAGGGTCCGTCGATCGATCGCTGCAGGCTTTCAGCATATTGCTGCCCGTTCTGATTATCTTCACCCATCGGAAAAATATAGTGCGGTTGCTGAAAGGGGATGAACACAGGATCGGATGAGCACTGAACGCCGACCTTTGAATATCGCGGTGCTGGGTGCAGGAAGTTGGGGAACCACGCTGGCGTTGCACCTCCACGCTCTCGGACATCGGATTACCCTGTGGGAATTCCGTCCCGACGCGGTTGCTCGGCTGCATCGAGACCGAGAGAACAAGGAATTCCTGCCTGGCATTTCCTTACCGGCTGACATGGCGATCACTTCCGATCTCAAAGAGGCTTGCACTCGCAAGGACGTCTGGCTGATAGTCTTGCCATCACACGTGGTCCGATCCGTAGTAGAGCAGATGGCGGAATTCCCACTGGATAACGCGATTATCGTCAGCGCCACCAAAGGCATCGAAAACGGCACTCTCTATAGGATGAGCGAGATATTCCGCGAGGTTTGTCCGCACTGGCCGCCCAGGAAAATTGCCGCTCTATCCGGACCGAGTTTGGCGCGCGAAGTATGCAATCGGATTCCGACTTCGGTGGTAGTAGCCTCCCCGGCGCTTTCGACCGCTCAGCGCGCCCAGCATGCCTTCTTTTCGCCTGCCCTTCGAGTATATGCCAGCCAGGACTTGATCGGCGTAGAACTTGCAGGAGCTCTGAAGAACGTCATCGCTCTTGCCGCCGGAATATGTGATGGACTGGGGTATGGCAACAACACAAAAGGTGCGTTGTTAACTCGCGGACTGGCAGAAATTACGCGTCTCGGAACTGCGCTCGGCGGCAAACGAGTTACTTTCGCAGGATTATCCGGCATGGGCGACCTAATCACGACATGCAACAGCCCCTACAGCCGTAATCGGAGCGTGGGAGAACAAATCGGAAAAGGTCGTAAGCTCCAGGATATCTTGAGTGGAATGGTCATGGTCGCTGAGGGCGTTCGAACCACGCAGTCCGCCTACGATTTGTCCAGGCGTCATAATGTCCCCATGCCCATCACCGAAGAAACGTATGACGTACTATTTCGCGACAAGGATCCCGAAAACGCAGTCGAGCACCTGATGATGCGTGACCTGAAAGTCGAGGACTAGCGTTGTTGTGAATTTGGTGCATGGAACTTGGAATTGAGCCCACGTAGGTTGGGTTGGCATTGCGTGACCAAACATACCATTTCGGTGTCATTCCCGCGAAAGCGGGAATCCAGGATCGTAGGTCAGGATCCCCCGATCCTGACGTTCAGGCTCTTTTCCCCCCTGCTATTGCAGGGGGGAACAAAAGGGGGGTCGCTTGAACCTTCCCCCCGGTATCCGGGGGGAAATTGAAAGGGGGGCGACGCGTAGGCGGCAAGGCGTAAGCCCCCTAAGCGGCTTGTCGTGCGCCCTATGAGGCAGGTCAGGATCCCCCGATCCTGACGTTCAGGTTCTTTTCCCCCCTGCCATTGCAGGGGGGAACAAAAGGGGGGTGGCTTAAACCTTCCCCCCGGTATCCGGGGGGAAACAAAAAGGGGGGACTTTCCAACTTTGCAGCTTCTTCGCGCCTTGCGTGAGATCTATTCCTATTTGGAGGAACTTGGTGCCACAGAAAACATACATCGATTCCTTATCAAAATCAGACGGACAGGAAGTCCGGATCGAGGGCTGGTTATATAACGCCCGATCCTCCGGCAAGATCCGATTCTTGCTGGTTCGCGACGGTACAGGCATCGTGCAATGCGTGGCTTCTGTCGCTGATGTGGGTGAAGCAACTTTCGCACTGATTGACACCCTGACGCAGGAGACGTCGTTGCGGGTCAGGGGCAAAGTCCGCAAAGACGATCGAGCCCCCGGCGGGTACGAGCTGCAGCTTCGCACGCTGGAAATCGTCGGCTACTCCATGGATTATCCCATCACGCCCAAAGACCATTCCGATGCTTTCTTGCTGGATCATCGGCATTTGTGGCTGCGATCCCGCCGCCCCCACGCCATTCTTCGTGTCCGGCATGAAGCGACTATCGCCATTCGCGACTACTTCAATTCCAACGGCTTCACTTTAATCGACGCCCCCATCTTCACTCCTTCTGCCTGTGAAGGCACCACCACGTTGTTCGAAACCAACTACTTCCGAACCAAGGCTTATCTGTCCCAATCAGGACAATTATACAACGAAGCCGCTGCATCCGCCTTCGGAAAAGTGTACTGCTTCGGTCCGACCTTTCGCGCCGAAAAATCCAAAACCCGGCGTCATCTGACTGAATTCTGGCAAATCGAACCGGAAGTCGCTTTTCTCGAATTTGACGGACTGTTGGACTTAGTCGAAGACTTCACCTGTTACGTCGTCAGTCGCACACTTGACCGAAATCGTGAGGAGCTGAAAATCCTTGAACGCGACACTACCGCCCTGGAGAATGTCCAGAAACCTTTCCCCAGGATAGCCTATTCCGCTGCCATTGACCTACTCCAGCAAAAAGGATTTGCCGTTACGTTCGGTTCCGATTTTGGCGCTCCCGAGGAAACCGCCATTGCCGAACACTTCGACAAGCCGGTATTTGTCCATCGTTATCCCAAAGAAATCAAAGCCTTCTATATGAAGACCGATCCGGAGGATGACCGTCTGGTCTTGGGCACCGACCTGTTGGCGCCGGAAGGTTACGGCGAGATCATTGGCGCCAGCCAACGAGAAGATGACCTGGAAAAGCTGATCGACAGTATCAAACGGCACAACCTCCCGATTCAGGATTTCGAGTGGTATCTTGATATCCGGCGGTATGGTGCAGTCCCCATGTCCGGATTCGGCTTGGGATTGGAACGCTTCGTCAGTTGGATCTGCAAACTGAAGCATCTCCGGGAAGCGATCCCATTCCCGCGGATGATGTATCGTCTGTCACCGTAGCGCCGTCTATTCCTCCCGGGTATCCAGGCGGAAATCGGAAGGCGTGGCGACGCGTAGGCGCCGACTTGTCGTGCGCCCTATGGCTTGTCCGCCACCGGCGGACGGCAGGGGGGAACCAAAGGGGGATTGCATTAGCCTTCCCCCCGGGATCCGGGGGAAACAAAAAGGTGGACTTTCGTTCACACTTTCACACGTTCTCACATTCACACTTCTTTGTGGTCTTTGCGCCTTAGCGCGAGTTCGATTCCTATATGGACGTCGCAGCACACATCATCGTATCCGGCAGAGTCCAGGGCGTGGGCTACCGCTATTTTGTCATCGACAAAGCCGCCTCTCTCGGTTTGACGGGTTGGGTTCGCAACCTGCCCGACGGAACCGTGGAGGTTCGAGCTGAAGGCGACCGCAGCCTGGTGGAATCTTTGATCGAGATGTTGAGAGTCGGTCCACGCGCCGCCTCGGTTAAAGACCTACAAATCGTATGGGAAAAACCGACCTTCCAGGAGAAAGGATTCAATCTCAGATGGTAACCGAACGACTTAAACAGTCCATCCGTCATGTCCAGGATTTCCCCAAAACCGGTATCGGCTTCAAGGATATCACTACTCTGCTGAAGAATCCTGATCGATTTCGGGAAGCAGTTGACGCCTTGCTGGAACCTTATGAGAATTCAAACGTTGACAAAGTGGTTGGAATCGAAGCCCGCGGATTTCTATTGGCCTCCGCCATCGCCTATCATCTGCATGCCGGATTGGTACCTGTCCGTAAACCGGGCAAACTCCCTGCCGCCACCCTGGAAGAAAGCTACTCCCTGGAGTACGGAACTGACCAAGTTGCCATCCACCGCGACGCTATCTCCGAAGGTGATAATGTCTTGATGGTGGACGATCTTCTTGCCACCGGCGGCACCATGGCAGCTGCCTGTCGGATGGTGAAGAAACTGGGCGGAAACATCGTTGGAGTGGCGTTCTTGATAGAACTGGACTTCCTGAACGGACAGGAGAAATTGAGAGAATTTCCGCTGCATGTCTTGATCCATTATCGATCGGAAACACCGGAAGCCTGAAATATTTGAGAAAAAACAATAAAATACTTGCAATTAGGGAAAATTATATATATATTAGGCTTTTGGATTGGAACGAGTACTTTGTCGGGCAAACATAAAGGAGAGGTCGCAAACAGAAAACTTCTTGGACGGATAGAAGCGATAGCAGCAGTTTTCCCAAGAACGCCAATGGGCAAAATGTCCTTTATCCGGTTATTGAATGGCGAGGGCTCCGGGTTTTCGGAGAAATGTTCACAAAAAGGAGAACGTAGTGAACATCTATGTAGGTAATCTGTCCTTTGACACCACCGACGACGATCTGCGGAAAGCTTTCGAAGCTTACGGTCGTGTTGAAACTGCCTCCGTGATAAAGGACAAGTTCAGCGGTCAGTCGCGGGGTTTCGGTTTCGTCGAAATGCCCGCCAAAGCAGAAGCAGAAGCCGCCATGAAAGGCTTGGACGGCTCGGATTTGAAAGGAAAATCCTTGAAGATTAACGAGGCTCGCCCGCGAACCGAACGTCGTAGCGGTGGCGGCGGCGGACGTCGTTTCTAAGAGTGTATTGTTCCTGACAACAGCACGTAACAGTATCGAACGGATAGATGTGATAGCAGCAATTTTCCCTCGGACGCCGATAGGTAAAATGTCCTTTATCCGGAAATTGGTTGGCGGAAACTCCGGATAAAACGGAGAAATGTTCACCAAAGGAGAACGAAGTGAACATATACGTAGGCAATTTGTCCTTCGATGTCACGGAAGATGATCTGCGTACAGCCTTCGAGGCTTACGGAACGGTCGATTCTGCGGCAGTAGTCATGGACAAATTCAGCGGCCGGTCCAGAGGTTTTGGTTTCGTCGAAATGTCGACGAAGTCTGAAGCAAGCGCTGCTATCAGCGGTCTGGACGGTAGCGACCTGAAGGCCAGGAACCTGAAGGTTAATGAAGCCCGCCCTCGCACCGAAAATCGTGGCGGCGGACGTCGTTTCTAAGAGCCCGTTGTTCTTGAAACGGCAACTAACTATGGCGAACGGATAGAAGTGATAGTAGCAGTTTTCTCTAAGGGCGCCGGTGGTGAAAATGTCCTTTATCCGGAAATTGGTCGGCGAAGACTCCGGATGTGTCGGAGAAATGTTCACATAAGGAGATAGACGTGAACATTTATGTTGGTAACTTGTCATTTGAGGTCACCGACGAAGATCTGCGCATGGCGTTTGAAGCCTACGGGCAGATCGATTCCGCGACCGTGGTAAAGGACAAGTTCAGTGGCCGGTCCCGTGGCTTCGGATTCGTCGAAATGCCGTCGAAAGACGAAGCCAGCGCCGCTATCAGCGGTTTGGATGGCAAAGACCTGAAAGGCAGAGCCTTGAAGGTCAACGAAGCCCGCCCTCGTACTGAACGTCGAGGCGCAGGTGCTAGTCGCCGCTTCTAATTAGAGGCAGACTTGTATGAATGTGGTGCCAGGTGCTTTCACCTGGCACCACTCTTACTGCCCTGCATCACTTTCCCCCTGCTAATGCAGGGGGGAACATAAGGGGGGTTACAACAATCGGAGGTGGTGTCAGGTGTCCTCACCTGACACAGCGATCAAAATGTGTCATTCCCGCGAAAGCGGGAATCCAGTCTGTCATTGCGAGCGAAGCGAAGCAATCTCTTTTCCCCCTACGACAGTAGGGGGGGAACATAAGGGGGTCACAACGTTCGGAGGTGGTGTCATGCGTCCTCGCCTGACACACAGAATAGCCCCTGTAGCTCAGAAGGATAGAGCAGCGGTTTCCTAAACCGCGTGTCGGACGTTCGAATCGTCTCAGGGGCACCCGTTATGGTGGTGTCCGCCACCTTTGCCTGACACTAAATGGCACGTGGTATCAACTCCCCGCAATTGACACCATTTGGTGTGCTGTCACACGCCCTCGTGTGAAGGAAAAACAATGATCCAACTGGCAGACGAGGGCGTCTGCCAGCACAATCTGAGTATTTTCAGTGGTGTCAGGCGTCCTCACCTGACACGCAAAGGCTCGTGGTGTCCATTCTTCGTAGTTGACACCTTTTCTTGCGATGTGCTGTCGGGTGTCCTCACCCGACAGCATTTTCTTATCCCCAACGGAATATTTCCTCCTGCCGGAAGTAATGATTACGAGACCGCACAATAATCAAACCAGGAGGAAATCATGAAGAAGAAGTTATCATCATGTGATTCTGGTGTCAGGTGGGGACACCTGACACCACATGCAAGTCGCCAGTGGACGCCGATCCTGATCAGCTTGCTGTTATCTGCCACCTCTGGCTTCGCCCAGGGTTTGATCATTCCAAATGAGATGGTTAGACCCGAATTTCGTCCCGTCGAGTTGATTTCTCAGGATGTCAGTTGCCAGATCGTGGACGGCACTGCTCGGGTCACCGTCCAGCAAGTCTTCAAGAACCCCAATAGCTGGCAGCTTGAAGGCACTTACGTTTTTCCATTGCCCAAAGACGCGGTCGTTTCCAGCTTCCTGCTGATCCAGGATGGCAAGGAATGGGCTGCGGAATTGGTGGACGCCGACGAAGCCCGCCGCATCTACCAACAAATCGTCCACCAGCGCCGCGATCCAGCCCTGCTGGAATATATCAACCAGAAGATGTTCCGCGCCAGTATCTTCCCGATCCCACCTGGAGCCGAACGCCAGATTGATCTTACCTATTCAGAGGTCCTGGATTGTCGAAATGGGCTGTACCTCTGGGGATTCCCTTTTCCCACCAACACTGCAACTTACCCCCTTGCCGATTTGAATTTTGACGTCCATCTCCAGACTCAACAGGCTTTGGGAAATGTATATTCCCCGCAATCCCAGGTCAAACTGGAGCGCGACAACGACCACAGCGCCGATGCTTCTTTCAAAGGAGAATTCGACGATGTCCACGGACCATTCCAAATCTACTATTCCCTGGCAGATAAGCACTTCGGAATGAATCTGCTCGCGCATCGCGATGGGGAAGAGGGCACTTTCTTGCTCATGATCTCTCCGCAACGGGATCTGGAAGAACAAGAAATCGTCGGCAAAGACATCGTCTTCGTGCTGGATCGGTCTGGATCCATGCGTGGCGAAAAAATCAGCCAGGCAAAAGACGCTCTGGAATACTGCCTCGAAAACCTGAACAACCGAGACCGCTTCAATATCGTCGAATTCTCCGACGCGGTTCGGGCTTTTCAACCTGGTCTGGTCGGTGCCGACACTCGGCGCACCGAAGGACTCCGCTTCGTGGAACGAGTTAATTCCGGCGGCGGCACCAACCTCCACGACGCCTTGAAACGCGCCATTTCAATGGACTGGGACGAATCTCGCCCCCGCTCCGTCATCCTATTGACCGATGGCTTACCCACCATCGGTGTCACCAATCTGGAAACCATCCTTGACACCGTCGAAAAAGACAACGGCGTACACGTCCGGATATTCCCCTTCGGTGTAGGTCATGATGTGGACGCCATTTTCCTGGATCGGCTTGCCCAGGCCAATCGAGGCGCCACAGAGTACGTGGAGCCGCACGAGAACATCGAAACCGCTGTGGCGTCCTTCTACAACCAGATCCAGCATCCGGTATTGGCTGATCCGCGCTTCGAATTCCAGGGTATAGACGCCGATATGGTGTATCCTGCCGTCCTGCCCGACTTGTTTGCCGGAAATCAACTGCTCGTCCTGGGTCGTTACCGCGGTGACGGCGAACATGCAATAGTCCTGCGCGGGCAAGTCAATGGTCGCGACCGATCCGTCCGGCAAGTGGTTACCTTTCCTCGAAAGGAACTGAACAATGACTTCGTGGACGAATTGTGGGTAGCCCGCCGGATCGGTTTCCTGCTGGAAGAAATCCGCTTGCACGGCGAAAAAACCGAACTGAAGGATGAAGTGATCGCCCTGAGCAAAGAATACGGTATCGCCACACCTTACACGTCTTTCTTGATCACCGAAGACCAGCAATTCGCACAGAACCTGCCACCCCAGCCGAATTTGCAGCCACGGGATGCAATCCCCATGGGACAATCACTTGAGGTTCTCTCGGGGAATAGGTCGCTACCTCAGGGTGGGGCAATCCCCATGATGTCAGCCGTCACAGAGTCTGAGATAGTCACGGTCATGCCACAGAGCTCGGGAGTGCAGAGCCGTGTCCAAGCCATCAAAGCCAGTGGATTCAATCGCGAGCTCACTGAAAGGAAAACCGTGGATTCCTCCCTTGACGCTGTAAGGCACCTCTGCGGACGAACTTTCGAAAAACGGGATAATATCTGGACCGAGAACAGTTACGCCGACAAGGACAGCACCATCGAGATCAAATATGACAGCGAGGCATACTGGGAACTGGTCACCGAGATGCCGGATGCAGCGGAAATCTTTGCCCTGGGCGAAAGGTTGGTGTTGAAAGTGGGGAAAATATACGTCCGGATTGGCGATTCGGGACGCGAAACCTTAGCGCGCGCCGAGATCAAAGCCTGGCTAAAAGGCGCCTGACCTCATGCGCGTGGCTGGCGGCTTGCCGTGCACCCTTTTGCTATATTGTTCCCGCCAGGGTTCAAACAAAGTGTAACCTGGCGGGATACCATCCGACTCGCGTGCCGCAGGGTGTCCCACCCTGCGGCATGTGTTATTCCCGCGCACAGCTTGCCCTTTGGTCGCGGGAATCCAGTCCTTCCCCCCTGCTATTGCAGGGGGGAAAAGAAGGGGGGTCGGGACAACCTTCCCCCCGGTACCCGGGGGGAAGTGAGAAGGGGGGCTATAGTTCCCTCTAGGGTTCAAACAAAGTGTAACCTGGCGGACTGCCGTCTGATTCCCGTGCCGCAGGGTGTCCCACCCTGCGGCACTGAGCCCCAAATCCTTACAATTCCACCAACTTCCCCCAATCCCGAAAATCCGGATCCTGGGTGAACAAGATCACCTGATGGCGCTCGGAGATCGCCTCAAATGCCTCCCATGCCAGTTTCCTGCGTTGGGGATCGAAATGAACGAACGGATCATCCAGCAGGAACGGCAGCGGCACATCCTGGCTCAGCGCTTCCGACAACGCGACTCGAAACGCCAGATACAATTGATCCAGCGTCCCTCTGGAAAGTAATTCCGGCGCCACGCGCGGATTATCAGGCGTTACAATCCACGGATTCCAGTCCTTCTCCAGTATTACTGACCGGTCAGCACCGCCGGTCCAGGCACGGAACAGCTCGTCCGTGCGTTGTTGGATGATGCCTTGATGCTCGTCCCGGATGTCATCCATCGCCTCGGTCAGGCATTCCCACGCCAGGATCAACGCCGCCTTCTTCCTTATTTGGTCAACCAGGCATTTTTCCAGAGCCTGGATTTCCGCTTCCAAATCATCGACATCATCGACTCCGGCTTCCACTTGCCCCCTCCATTCCACCTTCAAATCGTCCCGCTTCCTTTTGACGACTGACAACTCGGAGTCCAGGCTTCGGATATTTTCCTTCTCCCTCTCAACTTCGAAGCCCAGCTTCTCCGGCTCTTTTCTGAAAATCCCCAGATACGAATTTTTCTCCACGACCTGGTCAATTCGATCCGCCACATGTCCGTACTCAATTTGCACATCATGATGCTCAACCCTTATGGTATCAAGTGGACGGTTGTTGCTGAGTCCCGCCTGTGCCTTCATCAATTCGGTACTGAGCTTCTGGTAGGACTTCCACCTCTGCGAAGCTTCTTCCAGGCTCGAATCCCTCAAGATCGGCTTCAACTGCGTTAGGAGGGGCGTCAATCCCTCCGATAACTTCGCATATTGACTCCGCAGTATCGCCAATTCTTGCGTTAGAGCGCCAAATTGTCGTGTCCGTTCGCTCCGAATCTTCTGCGTCCACAAAGCGGCTGCCAGTAGTCCTATGACCGCCCCGACAATTGCCGCCAGGATTACTTTGCCGGCTACCAGCCCGCCGATCAGTCCAATGAGGACGCCAGCCGCCAGCGGAATCGCATAATGATGCCAACCGACGATCGGCTTCTCCGTTTCTTCCTCGATCACATTTTCCCTGACCGATATTTGCTCCTTGATCTCTTCTTCCTGACTGGACTTGGTCTTGAGTTCGTGCAACAGTTCGGTGGTGTCTGGAGGCATCGATGCAAAATCCGAGAATTCCGAATGGATCGCATCTCGGAGCGATTGGGTGCTGCCTGTTAGCGCTTCGACACGTCTCAGTTCCTCGTTCAATCGTATAAGCTTCTCGCGAAACCGAGATTCTTTCT
>Ga0299915_10000489_pt1 | contig 29680 bp, 32 predicted proteins | sample RVTome_13_FD_200263 | JGI IMG/M metagenome (GOLD analysis project Ga0299915, IMG submission 200263) | Soil microbial communities from uranium-contaminated site in the Upper Colorado River Basin, Wyoming, United States - RVT92D227 (version 2) ...
GGTGGAGATGGTCATTAGGCCTCCCCTCCCCAGGGAATGATCGGGGTGAAGCGATCGTACGGCATCATTACCATCGATGAGGAGAAGTGCCAAGGGTGCGTCAACTGTATGATGTCCTGTCGCACCGAGGCCATCAGGATATTTGAGGGCAAGGCGCGGATCGTCGCCGCCCGATGCATCTACTGCGGCAAGTGCTTTCGCGATTGCCCGGAAAATGCCATTACCTCCCGGACCCATGGTCTGGAGGATCTGAAGCATTTTAAATACACCATCTGCATTCCGAGCTCCACCATCTATTCCCAATTCCCGTCGGAAAGTGCGCCCAACAGGATCCTCTGCGCCCTCAAGGCCCTTGGTTTTGACGAGGTCGCCGAGGAGGCGATCGGGGCGGAGGAGGCGAGTATCGTCACCCAGGAATACCTCAAGGGGTATGAGGGCCCTTATCCCCTCATCTCCTCCTTCTGCCCGGCCATCATCAGGTTGATACAGATCAGATTCCCCAATTTCGTCGATCAGATCAACCCCCTTAATCTCCCTGCGGAGATCGTGGCCAAGGATATCAGAAAGGCCAAGGCCCAGGAGCTGGGGATCAAGGCAGAGGAGCTGGGCATCTTCTACCTGGCGCCCTGCCCGGCCAAGATGGCGGTGGTTACGAAGACGGAGACCAAGGAGCGATCGTATATAGATGGGGCGATCTCCATCGCAGAGATCTATGGGCAGGTGCTGGCGGCCTTGCGGGAGGTGAGTGCAGAGGAGGATTTACGAAAGGCGAGCGGGACGGGGATCGGATGGGCGGTCAAGGGGGGAGAGATCAGGGAACTGGAGCGACAACACTCCCTGCGGGATGATAAGGAGAGCATTGTAGTGGACGGGATCAAGAACGCCATCAATGTCCTCGATGAGATAGAGAACGGCAAGCTGCGCAACGTCGAGTTCATCGAGGCCAGGGCCTGTCCGGAGGGGTGCGTGGGCGGCGCCCTGACCGTGGCCGACCGCTATGTGTCCAGGGGGAGGATCAGGAAGTTGATGCTCAGTCAGGAAAAGGAATCGGCTGTAGACCGGGCAGAGGTGGTGCGGCGCTTCAAAAAAGGGTATTACTTCTTCGAGAAGGGATTGAAGCCGCGGTCCTTTACCGGCCGTCTGGACCCTGATCCGATCAAGGCCGTGGAGAAGATGAAGCTGCGGGATGAGATCCATTCCTCCCTCCCCGGCCTGGATTGCGGGGCATGCGGCGCCCCCAACTGCCGCGCCTTTGCCGATGACGTGGTGCAAGGAAGGGCGGAGATAACCGACTGTATCTTCAAGTGGCGGGAGGGGGTTAAGGATCTGGCCCGAGAGGTCACGCAGTGGGCTGAGAAGCGCCCCCATTCCCTGCCCAAGAGGGGAAAATGAAGCTTACAGAGCTTATGAAGGAACTCGCCTTGACTGTCCGGTCGGCTGGGAAGAGGCTCGACAGAGAGGTGAAAGGGGGATATGCGGGCGATTTGCTCAGCGATGTCATGGCCAACAGCAAGGCGGGGGATGTTTGGGTGACCATTCAAGGTCACCCGAACATCGTGGCCGTAGCAACCTTGCGCGATTTGGCCGGGGTCATCCTCGCCAATGGTCGACAGCCCGATGCCGAGACGGTACAACGGGCCGAGGAGGAAGGGATGCCTCTGCTGTGTACCCCCCTGCCGACCTACGAGGTCGTCGGCAGACTCTATCGCCTGGGTATCCATGGCCAAGACTGATAATGAGGGTGTATTCCTCAGATCTCCATATCCACACCTGTCTTTCCCCATGCGGGGATCTCGAGATGGCCCCCAAGGATATCGTGAGAAGGGCTTGCGAGGAGGGATTAGATATTATAGGGATCACCGATCATAATACAGGCAAGAATGTAGGGGCTGTCCAGGAGGCAGCTAAGGGGTTTTCCGTATCGGTGATGCCGGGGATGGAAGTGCAGACCATTGAGGAGGTCCATGTCTTGACATTCTTCGAGACCATCGATGACCTGAGGACGTGGGATGGAATGGTCTATGCGGCCCTACCCGATATCGCGAACAACCCTGCTTACTTTGGGGATCAGCCCATCGTCAATGCAGACGGGGAGATACTGGGATTTGAGGAGAAGTTGCTGCTCAATTCTGTCCGGATGACCGTGGATCAGGTCTTCGGTGAGGTGCAGAGACTAGGTGGGTATTGCGTGCCTGCCCATGCCGATAGAAATTCCTTCGCCCTTCTTACACAATTGGGATTTATTCCCCCGAACCTTAATATCGTCGTTGTGGAAGTACACGACCTGCAGAGGGCGCAGAGGCTCGTTGCGTTGAAGGACTTGCAGTTTATCACCTCCTCAGATGCCCACTTCCTCTCTGAGGTGGGCAGGGGGAAATCCCATCTCATCATGGACGGTATCTCTTTTGCCGAACTCAAGATGGCCTTTGAAGGAAGAAATGGCAGGAGGGTCATCCCCCAGTGAGAGGGTATGCAGGAGTTATCTCTTCATATCTTGGATATAGTTCAAAACTCCATTTTCGCATCGGCGGATTCAATAGAGATAGAAATCGAGGAAGACAGCGAGAGAGACGCTCTGGTGATCTCCATTAGGGATAATGGTTGGGGTATCCCGAAGGAGTATCTGTCAAGGGCAGTTGATCCCTTCTATACCTCCCGGGAGACAAGGAAGGTAGGATTGGGTCTTTCACTGTTGCATCAGGCAGCAGTGCAAAGCGGCGGATATCTGGATGTCTCGTCCGAGGAGGGAAAGGGTACAGAGGTGCGGGCCTTCTTCAAGCACAGCCACATAGATAGGATGCCCCTCGGTGATATAGGAAAGACCATGAGCGTATTGATCATAGGCAATCCCCAAATAGATTTTGCCTATCACCACAGAGTGGAAGGGGATGAATTTAGGTTTGATACCCGGTCATTACGGGAAGAGTTGGATGGGATACCATTGAATGACCCCCATGTCATCGGCTTCGTCTTTCAGGAGTTCGAAGCGTGGATGACGAAGCAGAACAGTACGTTACGGGGAGGTAGGAGATGAACCTTGACGAGCTAAAAAAGATCAGGGAGAAGGCAAAAAAGGAGATGGAGCAGCGACAGCATGGAGTCGGAGTTAAGCGGGTCATCGTGGGAATGGGTACGTGCGGTATTGGCGCCGGTGCTCGTGATGTCATGGCGGCCCTCCTCGATGAGCTATCAAAAAAGGGTATTAATGATGTTGAGGTGACTCAGACTGGCTGTGGCGGTCATTGTGAATATGAGCCCCTGGTAACGGTGGTCGACGAGCGAGGGCAGGTCATTTATGGAAAGGTGACCCCTGACGATGCCAGAGAGATTGTGAGGGGTCACCTTATCGAAGGAAATATCCTCGGAAATTTGGTCTTCGAACCGGTATAGCACATCATATTCTGTCTTACGAAACGCTTGAGAAGGGATGGAGGGAAAGATGACGATGAGTAAGGGCAAGCGAATCTCTAAAAAAGACCTCACGATCTTTGATCGCATCATTACCACATACAAAGGACAGCGAGGCTCCTTGATTCCGGTCCTGCAGGAAATTCAGGATTACTACGGGTATCTCCCTGTGGAGGTGCAAGAGATCGTCGCACAAGGATTGAGCATACCTGCCAGCGAGGTTTATGGTGTCGTTACGTTCTATAATTTCTTTACCATGGTCCCCCGTGGGCGGCACACCATCAAGGTATGTATGGGCACGGCGTGCTATGTACGCGGGGGAAAGAAGATTTTGGGCCGATTGGAACGGGACCTCGGTGTTCCGGTGGGAGGGACCACTGGGGACCTTCGTTTTTCCCTCGAGGTGGTACGATGCCTGGGGGCATGCGGACTTGCCCCAACGATGATGGTTGATAATGACGTCCATCAAAGATTGAAGCCTGCTAAGCTCGATAACGTCTTACAATCTTATAAATAAGATATAAGGGAGAAGAGCACGTGGCAAAATTGACATTAGATGACCTTAAGAGGATCAGGGACGAGGCGCGACTGTCGACCCAGCTGCGGGAGGGTGAGGCACCTGTTAAGGTTATCGTCCACATGGGGACGACCGGAATAGCCGCCGGCGCCCGGGAGGTAATGGCGGCCCTCATGGCGGAGTTATCTAAGAGGAAGGTTGCTAACGTCACAGTTACCCAAAGTGGGAGCTTCAGCCTGGAGAGCGAAGAGCCTGTTGTCAGTGTGGTGCGGCCCAACGCGGATATGGTCAGCTACGGGAGGGTAACCCCCGATAAGATAGTCCGTATCCTCGTTGAGCATATCCTCGGCAATCGAGTCATCGCAGAGTGGGTGGTGGCAACAGGGCCGCAATAATTTGTGATAAGGAGTGTTGCCCGTGGAGCTGTTTCGCACACATCTGTTGATCTGCATGGGAGGCGCCTGCCTCTCGTCCGGGGCGAAGGAGATTGAAGATGTCCTCTTGAAAGAACTGAAAAAACGGAGGTTGGAGAAGGAGATAAAGGTTGTTGAGACAGGATGTGTCGGCTCATGCGAACTCGGCCCCCTCATGGTTGTCTATCCCGAAGGTATCTTCTACCAGAAGCTCACCCCCCAGGATGTGCCGGAGATCGTCGAACAGCACTTACTGAAGGGGAGGGTGGTTGAGAGGCTTCTGTTTACCCACCCCGAGACGCGAGAGGTCATCCCGTCGGTTAGGCACATCAAGTTTTTTGCCCGCCAGCAAAAAAATGTCCTGAGAAATTGCGGCATCATCAACCCTACCGTCATTGAAGAGTATATCGGGAGGGATGGATATGCCGCGTTGGCCAAGGTGATTACCTCTCTGCCCCCTGAGGAGGTAATCGAAGAGATCGTGAAGTCCGGTCTTCGCGGGCGCGGCGGTGGAGGGTTCCCGACGGGGTTGAAGTGGCGGTTCACCCGACAAAGCCCAGGCGATGAGAAATTTGTCGTCTGTAATGCCGATGAAGGGGATCCCGGTGCCTTTATGGACAGGAGCTTGCTGGAGGGAGACCCGCACGCCGTCCTCGAAGGGATGGCCATCGCCGGCTATGCCATCGGCGCGCGTCAGGGGTATATCTATGTGCGGGCGGAGTACCCACTTGCCATCGAACGGCTCGGTATCGCCATCGAGCAGGCCAAGGACCGCGGCCTGTTGGGAGAGCGTATCCTGGGGACCGGATTTTCATTCGATATCGAGCTGCGCAAGGGGTCCGGGGCCTTTGTCTGCGGCGAGGAGACAGCCCTCATGATATCGATTCAGGGAAAGCGCGGGACACCTCGGCCGCGTCCCCCCTTTCCTGCGCAAGCAGGGTTGTGGGACAAACCGACCCTGCTCAACAACGTGGAGACCTTCGGCAACATCACTCTTATTATTCAGCGGGGGGCCGAATGGTTTAGGTCCATTGGGACCGAGGGAAGCACAGGGACCAAGATCTTCGCCTTGGCGGGTGATATCAACAATACTGGTCTCGTCGAGGTACCTATGGGTATTACGCTCGGCGAGATCGTGTACGACATCGGCGGAGGGATCCCGGGCGGCAAGAAGTTCAAGGCCGCCCAGAGCGGCGGCCCTTCCGGCGGCTGTATTCCGAAACAGCACCTCAATGTGTCCGTCGACTATGAATCACTCCAAGAGTTAGGGGCCATCATGGGGTCTGGCGGCCTCGTCTGTATGGATGAGGATACCTGCATGGTGGACATGGCCCGCTTCTTTATGGACTTTTGCCAGGATGAGTCCTGCGGCAAGTGCGTCCCCTGCCGGGAGGGGACGAAGCGGATGTTGAATATCCTTACTGATATCTGCGAGGGCAGAGGGAAAGAGGGGGATATCGAGCTCTTGGAGGAGCTGGCGGCCACCATCAAGGACTCGGCCTTGTGCGGATTGGGACAGACCGCCCCGAACCCCGTCCTCTCGACGATCCGTTATTTCCGGCATGAGTATGAGGCACACATCAAGTACAAGAGGTGTCCGGCGGTAGTCTGCGGCGCCCTGTTCAAGGCGCCGTGCCAGCATGCCTGTCCCATCGGCCAGGATGTCCCGGGCTATGTGGCCCTCATCGCCGCAGGCCGTTTTGACGACGCCCTGGCCCTCATCCGCCAGAAAAACCCCTTCCCCGGTGTCCTGGGACGGGTTTGCACCCACTACTGTGAGTATAAGTGTCGACGCGGTCAACTTGATGACCCCATTGCCATCTCGTATCTGAAGCGGTTTCCCGCAGATGTCTTCTACAAGAAGGGGACGCAACTCGTGACCCTCGTAGCGCACGCACGCGAGGAAAAGGTTGCCATCATCGGGTCAGGCCCTGCAGGGTTGACCGCTGCCTATGATTTGGCACGCCGGGGGTATAAGGTCACGGTCTTCGAGGAGCTGCCTTTGGCAGGGGGGATGATGATCGTGGGGATACCCGATTATCGGCTCCCCAGAAATATTGTCAAGGCCGAGGTGGGTATCATCGAACGGCTGGGCGTCGAGATCAGGACCAATATCAGGGTTGGTCGAGACATCTCCTTCGACGAGATCAGGAAGGGTTACGATGCGGTATTCATCGCTACCGGCTGTCATGTCAGCCAGAAGATGGGGGTGGAGGGTGAAGGCATCGAGGGAGTTTACGGTGGTACGGAGTTCCTCAGGGCCGTCAATCTCGGTGAGAGGATCGCAGTGAATCGGGATGTCATTGTGGTCGGCGGCGGGAATACCGCCATCGATGCAGCCCGAACAGCTCTTCGGCTCGGGGCAACAAACGTCACCATACTCTATCGGCGTGAGCAAGAAGATATGCCCGCCCACAAGGAAGAAATAGAAGAGGCCCTTGATGAGGGTGTGCATATCCGCTTTCTGGTCGCCCCCAAAAGGATCATCGGCGAGAACGGCCGGGTAACGGAGGTTGAGTGTCAAAGTATGGCCCTCGGCGAATTTGACCGCAGCGGCAGGAGGCAGCCCATGCCGCGCGAGGGATCGAATTTCACCCTCAAGGCGGACGTCTTAATCGCTGCCATCGGTCAGGTGGCAGATCTTGGATTTATGAATGGCGCCGGAAAGCACCTCGCCCCGGGAGGACGTATCACGGTCAACGCCGATACGCAGGAGACCGCCCTCGAAGGGGTCTTCGCCGGCGGCGATCTGGTCTCGGGCCCGTGGGATATCGTCAACGCCGTAGCAGCCGGACATCGTGCTGCTGAGGCCATCGATGGTACGCTCCGGGCACGGAAGGGCGAACCGCCGTGGAAGGAAGAGCTTGCTCACCTTGAGATACCGGTCCGGATTGAGGAGGATATCATCGAGCGGCCGAGGGAAAAGATGCCGATGCTGTCGCCTGATGCACGGAGGACGAGCAGCAAAGAGGTACAGTTAGGATATACTGACCGCATGGCCATGGAGGAGGCAACACGCTGTCTGCGGTGTGACTTGGAGATCGATTAATCGGGAGGAAGAAGGATGAGTCTGGTAACAATCACCATCGATAACAGAGAAATAAAGGCGGAAAAGGGAAAGACGATCCTGGAGGTGTGCCGAGAATATGGGATCCACATCCCGACGTTATGTTACCACCCGCGGTTGCGCATCGTAGGGGCATGTCGCGTCTGCGTCGTCGAGATAGCGGGTGCACGGACACTGGTCACCGCCTGCACGGGCCTGGTAGACCGAGACGGTATGGTCATTACTACCGGGAGCGAGCGCGTCCTGGAGGCGAGGCGGATGATCGTCGAGCTGTTGCTGGCCAGCGGCGATCATAACTGCCTGTACTGCGAGGCAAATGGTCACTGTGAATTGCAGGATCTGGTCTATGAGCTCAAGATAGAGCAGCCGCGCTTCCCCATCGATTCTCCTCAGTGGCCGCTGGATGACTCAAACCCTATGATCTTGCGCGACCTGAATAAGTGTATCCTCTGCGGGCGATGTGTGCGGGGGTGCAACGAGGTGCAAGTCAACCAGGTGATCGACTTCGGTTACCGGGGTTCGCGGGCCAAGATCGTTACGGCCTATGACAAGGACTATGCGGCATCGAATTGTGTCTTCTGCGGTGAGTGCGTACAGCTCTGTCCCACAGGGGCGCTGGTGGAAAAAAAGGCCCTGTTCGGAGGTCGGCCGTGGGACGCAAGGCTCATCCCCACCACCTGCACCTACTGCGGGACGGGATGCACCATCGACCTCAATATCGTCGATGGGAGGGTGGCTAAAATCACCGGCACCGAGGAGGGCGTGGTGAATCAGGGGAGCCTCTGTGTGAAGGGAAGGTTCGGGTACGATTTCATCCACCATCAGGATCGCCTGACTACACCTCTGATCAAAGAGAACGGGGCATTCCGTGAGACCACGTGGGATGAGGCGTTGGACTTGACGGCGAAGAAACTCGGCCAGATCAAGGCAAAACACGGACCGGATGCCATCGGCGGGTTGAGCTCGGCCCGCTGCACCAATGAAGAGAACTACCTCATGCAGAAGTTCATGCGCGCGGTGATCGGCACCAACAATATCGATCACTGCGCGCGTCTCTGACACTCCGTGACGGTGGCAGGTCTTGCCGCCGCCTTCGGCAGTGGTGCCATGACCAACTCTCTGGCGGAGATAGCCAACAGCGAGGTGCTCTTTCTCACCGGCACCAATACCACGGAGAACCACCCGGTCATCGCCATCAAGATGAAGCAGGCGGTGATCGAGGGAGGGGCAAAGCTGATCGTGGCCGACCCCCGTGAGATCGATATGACCAGGTTCGCCCACATCTGGCTGCGCCATACCCCGGGGACCGATGTCGCCCTCATCAACGGCCTGATGCATGTGATCGTCGAAGAGGGGCTCTACGACGAGGAGTATGTGAAGGGCCGCACCGAGGGCTTTGAGGAGATGCGCGAGGTGCTCAAGCGCTACACCCCTCAGTTTGTGGAAGGGATCACCGGTGTGCCCCAGGTAGACCTCCGCAAAGCGGCCCGCCTCTATGCAGACGCCGAGCGGGCTGCCATCTTTTACGCCATGGGCATCACCCAGCATATAACCGGCACGGACAACGTCAAATCCCTGGCAAACCTGGCCATGCTCTGCGGCAACGTGGGCATCGAGTCAGGGGGGGTTAATCCCCTCCGGGGACAGAACAACGTGCAGGGGGCCTGTGACCTCGGTGCCCTCCCCAATGTTTTCCCCGCCTACCAACAGACGGCGAACGCGGAGGCGCGCAAAAAGTTTGAGTCGGCGTGGAAGGTGAAGCAGTTGCAGGGCACGCCGGGCCTTACGGTGACGGAGATGATACCGGCCGCTGCCAAGGGTGATATCAAGGCCCTCTATATCATGGGTGAAAACCCCATGGTGAGCGACCCCGATCTCAAACACGTGGAAGTGGCTTTAAAAAACCTCGACTTCCTCGTGGTCCAGGATATCTTCCTGACGGAGACGGCCCAAATGGCCGATGTGGTGCTGCCGGCTGCCTCCTTTGCCGAGAAGGACGGAACCTTTACCAATACCGAGCGCAGAGTCCAGCGGGTCCGCAAGGGTGTTGAGCCCCCTGGTCAGGCGCGGCCCGACTGGGAGATTATCGCCGACCTCGCGGCACGCATGGGGTATGCGATGCAATACCGTTCGGCTGAGGAGATCTTTGCTGAGTTCACCGAGCTTACCCCGAGCTACGCCGGCATCAGCTATAAGAGGCTGGAGAAAGAAGGGGGCATCCAGTGGCCCTGTCCCACCCCGAAACATCCCGGCACCACCTATCTGCACAAGGACAAGTTCGTCAGGGGCAAAGGGCTCTTCCACGCTATTGAATTTATCCCCCCTGCAGAGCTGCCGGATAAGGAATATCCGCTGCTTCTCACCACCGGCCGGGTCCTCTATCACTATCACACCGGCAGTATGACGCGGCGCGATACCGGTCTCAACTTCCGTTATCCCGAGGGGCATGTGGAGATGCACCCTGTCGATGCCATGGAGATGGGGGTGGCGGATGGGGAGAGAGTGCGGATCGCCTCGCGCAGGGGGCGGATCGAGATGCCGGTGATGGTGACCTCCCGCTCCCTCCAAGGGACGGTCTTTATCCCCTTCCACTTCTTCGAGGCCGCAGCCAACCAGCTTACGAATCCTGTGCTCGATCCCATCGGCAAGATCCCCGAGTACAAGGTGTGCGCCGTGAAGGTGGCGAAGGTCAGCTAAGGGAAGAGGGCTGATGTTATGGAAGAGGCGATCCTAAAGATTGTAAACATCTATAAGGATGTCCGTGGAGGAGTGATCCCGGCGCTGCATGCCCTGCAGGAGTTATACGGGAACTATCTGCCCGAGGAAGCGGTGCGGCAGCTGGCAGAGGGCCTGCGGATCCCGGTGAACCAGGTATTCGGGGTTGCCACCTTCTACACAATGTTCTCCGTGAGGCCGCGGGGGGAGAACATCATCAGGGTGTGTGAGAGCCCTCCGTGCCATCTCCTGAATTCCGTGAACATTGTCGAGATCTTGGAAGATGAGCTGGGCATCAAGGTCGGTGAAACAACACCCGACCGTGCCTTTACCCTGGAGTTGACCAGTTGCCTCGGTGTCTGCGCGGTGGCACCAGCCATGATGGTCAATGGTGAGGTCTACGGAAGCCTGACGCGGGACAAGATACCGGAGATCCTCAACAGGTACAGGACGTAGAAGAGGAGACCATGCCGTTTTTCCGAGCTCATCTACTCATCGCCATGGATTCCCAGAGTATCCTCATGGGTGCCCAGACCGTGAAGCTCGCCCTGCAGCGGCGGATAGCGGAGCAGGGATTGGAGAACGAGGTCAAGGTGGTCGATACGGGGAATCTGGGCCTGACAGGCAAAGGCGTAGTACTGGTCGTCTACCCTGAGGGGATTTTTTACGTCAACGTCACCCCCAAGGACGCAGCGCAGATCGTGGATGAACACCTGCTCAAGGGGCGGGTGGTAAAAGATCTGGTCTATCGGGACAAGGTGCCGACAGCTGTAGTCAGCCTCTGGAGGCGCAAGGCAACGGAGCGGATCGTCCTCAAAAACTGCGGCGTCATCAACCCTGATTCCATCGAGGAATACATCGCCCAGGATGGCTATGAGGCCCTGGGGAGGGTCCTCGCCGAGATGACCCCGACGGAGGTTGTCGCCATCGTGAAGGAATCGGGTCTGAGAGGCAGGGGCGGGGCCGGGTTTGCTACCGGTTTGAAGTGGGGCTTTACCCTGCCGATACAAGAAGAAGAGAAGTACATGGTTTGCAATGCCGACGAGGGGGAGCCGGGTACCTTTAAGGATCGCCTTATCCTCGAGGGGGACCCTCATAGGATAATTGAAGGGATGGCTATCGCTGCCTATGCCATCGGGGCACGCAAAGGCTACATCTACATCAGGGGGGAATATGCCCTCTCTATCCAACGCCTCGAGCAGGCCCTCGCCCAGGCCAGAAGTATGGGATTTTTGGGGGTGGATACTTTCAATTCGGGTTTTGATTTCGACATCGAGATCCGCCCTGGCGCGGGGTCTTATGTGTGTGGCGAGGAAACGGCCCTCATTGAATCCATAGAAGGACACCGGGGATATCCCAGGTTTCGGCCGCCTTTTCCCGGGGTAGCCGGGCTCTGGGGTAGGCCCACGGTGGTCAACAATGTGGAGACGCTGGCAAATATAGCTCCTATCATCCTCAACGGTACCGACTGGTTCAAGTCGCTCGGGAACGAACGGTGCTCGGGGACCAAGGTCTACACCATGCTGGGGCATATCAACAACGCCGGGCTCATCGAGGTCCCGATGGGGATCACCCTGCGAGAGGTCATCGCGGATTACGGCGGCGGGATGCGGGGAGGCGGGAATTTCAAGTGGGCACAGACGGGCGGCACGGCTGGTGGGTGTGTATCGGCCGAGCTGCTCGATTGCCCGATGGATTACGACTCTATGTCAGAGGCGGGCACCTCCCTGGGGTCCGGCGCTTTGCTGATTATGGACGATACCACCTGTGTGGTCGACATGGTTAAATCGTTCCTGAAGTTTTTCGAGCACGAGTCGTGCGGACAGTGTACGCCGTGCCGCGAGGGGACGCACCGGCTGGTCCAGATCATTGCGGAGATTGCTCGCGGCAAGGGTGGTGAAGGAGCCATCGACCTGCTGGATCATACCGCCAAGATCATGGCCGAGACCTCGCTCTGCGCCCTGGGGCAATCGCCCACCGTTTCCATCAGCACTTCACTCCGCTTCTTCCGCGATGAGTACCTTGCTCATGCAGTAGAAGGAAGGTGTCCCACGGGCGTGTGCAGGATGGGAGAGTAAGGGGATATGCGAGATCGATGGCATGGTTTGGTTGGATTGAATATAAAGGGGTTTACGCGCCGCTGGCAAGTGATCCAAAGGCGTGTTACAAGGGCAGAAAAACGCGACTCCGTATCTTATGCGGATCAATATAATCTATGTTAGCCGATATAAAATGAAAACATACCCGATATTTAATAAGGATCATTCCGTAGGCGCTTTTGAAATTAAAAGTGCTTGGGTTACATTTCGACCAATCTATAAAATTCTTGAATCGATAAAAGAAATAACGGAAGTTAAAAGGCAAAGATTTTCAGAAGACAGAATCGGATTTAAATATAAAGGCATAAAGATGGTTATAAATGAACCTTATGGCGATAGTAGTAGATATTGGATTGGACCCAAAGAAGGATTAAACGATAATGTAAATATTGAGGAAATACACCAAGCATTTCAGAAATATGAAAGCAAATTTATTAGAACGATAAAGAAAATAATTGGAAGAAAGAATACACAAACTGTTAAAATCGGCTAACAAGCGCTTAAAGCTGACTCGTGGGAGCTACGCTCCACTCGCAGCTTAAGCGCAACGTTGGAGGATAAATAGTGGCAGGCAAGATATCATTAAAAGAGGCGAAAGAAAAAGCCCTTGAGCTGATGACGCGGGGCTATCACTGAGGACCAGGAGTCCTGCAAGTGTTGTGGGAATCCTTTGACCTGGGCAATGAGGACATCCTCTGGACAGGCATCAACTACATGGGGGGCTTCAGCGGGCAGCAGGAGGCGCCGTGCGGCGCGCTGAGCGCTGGAGTGGTATGCCTGGGACTGCTGCATCGCGCCCCTCTGGCGGATAAGAAGAGAACAAAGCAGGCGCGGCATCAGGCCCGGCAGGATGCCGATGAGCTGGTGAGGGGCTTTAAAGCAGATTTTGGCCATATCTCATGCCGTCAACTTGTGGGTTTCGATTTTTCCCAATCCGGCGAGTACCAGCGCTTTCAGGAATCAGGCAGATGGAATGACACATGTATGCGGTACGTCCAGTTTGTCATCGAGCGGTTTTACGGTTTCGCAGAGAGGCGCGAACTACCCCATGATACAAAAAAGGTGATCATCTATACGAAACCGGCCTGCCGTTTTTGCGAGGAGGCCAAGCGCGATCTGGAGGAGCGCGGTGTCCCCTATGAGGAGATCAGCATCGAGAACAACCCTGAGGCGGAGAAGGAATGGATGCGCCTTGCCGGCGCAAACAAGATAGTACCTGTTATTGTCATGGACGGCGAGGTGAAGGTCGGTTTCGGTGGGGGGTGAACGGTCTGACATGCGGCAGTGTGCCGTACCCGAAATTTATCATGACGGGGCTTCATCCACGAACTATAAAAATCCCCCTGAATCCCTGTATCGCATAGCGATACATCCCGACATCTCTGATTTATGTACAGCAGTGCGGGACCTTTCTCAAAGGGGGAGATTACCCCTCCCTTTCGTAAAGGGAGGTGGGGAGGGATTTAATAAAGCTATTTTCTAGGCAGTTGCCAGAAAGGACCCCTCTTTCCAAATTCTTTTCCCAGCTCGATGGTATACTCCCTGCTGCGAGAGACCCAATCATCGTCTAAGCGCCTGCGAAAGTAGTTTCCTGAAAAGAGTTTAATCAGATCACCAAGAGCGATAATCCCCTCGTCGGTGTCCGGCTTAAAGCCGGACCAGTTTCTCGCATGCTCCTCCGACCGGAAGAGGTTCATGGTGCTTCAGGCATAGGGTATGTCCTCGAACCACTTGCGGAAGGGGACTGCCACATATCCTGCTATTTCTTTGGGTTCTGCTCGGATCACCTCGCCGTCCTGCATCTCCACGGCAACGGGCGCTCCGCAGTCCAGGCAGGGGGCATCGATGCGGACCTTTTTTTCTGGAAAGAGCCAGCAGACTGCCAGCGATTCAAAGCCTCACTGGCCGTACCATTTCTGTTGGCCATCGATCGTAATGCGGTACTGGGTGGGCAGGTGGTTGAAGGGGGCAAAGGAGGTGATGTAGTCTGTACCAGGGAAGAGCCAGCCGGGGATCCTGGCATTAAAGAGGTCGTGCAAGGCCTTTCGCCCTTCTTCTATGGAGAGGCCGAGCGCGGCAGCGATCTCCGTGTAAAAGGGTGCCTGCCCGGTTTCCACCATGTGCTTCATGATGACCTTGAAGGTCTTGTCTAATAAAGTCGGTCCGCTCATCATCGCCTCCTTATCTTTTCCTGAAACTGCCTGTCACAGGTGGCCTTCGCGTTTAGCTTGATCAATGAATTTTGCAGTCAAAGGGGTTTTCGTCCGCGTCGGCGGTGGAAACCTCAATGGTTGAAAACGGCGCATCCGCTCCTCAAAAACGCAGATGGCCTGTTGGGCCATGGAGCGGCGATTTTTCGCCGCTTCCGCCTTCAACCACTCATGCACCTCGCGGGGCATGTCTTTTATCAATAGGGCAGGCATGACATACCTCCGATACCATTTCGCTGAAATAATATTATCGTCTAATTGGCAGATTATCAATCCATCTTTTCTGCTTATTGGTGGGAAAAAGGGGCGGGGAGGGAAGGAACGTTACTTTCTGATAAACTCCAAGATCTTGTGGGCAGTCAGCTCTGCCTCGTGGACACAGTCGCTGATGCCGATGCCGCGATAGGCGCTGCCTGTCACAAAGAGGCCGGGGTGTTTTGCAAGCCCCTGCTCGATGCGGGAGAGCCTTGCCTCATGTCCCAGGGTGTACTGGGGCATGGACTTGTGCCAGCGGTAGATACGCGTGACCCTGGGTGCTCCTGTAATCTTGAGGATCTCTTCCATATCCGCTTGAACAGCCGCGAGCAGCTTCGTATCCGCCCACGAGACGATATCTTCATTTTTCGCGCCGCCGACAAAACAGCGCAGCAGCACCTTGCCCTCGGGCGCCCTGTGAGCGAACTTGACGGAGCTGAAGGTGGCGGCCATAATGCTTCTTTTCTCCAGGCGGGGCACCACAAAACCGTAGCCGTCCAGGGGATGACCTATCTGAGAACGGTCGTAGGCCAGGTTGATGGTGGCGGTGGAAACATAGGGGATCGTATTAAGCAGCCGGGGGGCATCCCCGGTGATACCCCGCAGGAGTTTTGCCGTTACAAAGGCCGGTGTTGCCAGCACCACGGCATCTACCTCCCTAGCCTTTTTCTTTCCCTGCAGGCGGAGGCAATAGCGCAGCTTCTGAGAGGGCTTCCCGGCAATTTTTTCTACTGCTATGACCTCTTGCCCCGGCGAGATGGTTTCTGAGGGAAGGGCCTTTTTCAGTGCCGAGATCATCCCCTCCATCCCCTGCCGCAGGGTGAGAAACATGGTGTAGCGGGACTGCTGACGAGCGAATTGTTTCTTCCTCTGATACATCCCCCAGATGATGCTGCGATACTCTTGCTCCAGGTCGATAAAGCGGGGAAAGGTGCTCTTGAGGCTCATGGTCTCCGGGTCGCCGGCGTGGATCCCTGCCACCAAAGGCTCGGCGATCCGCTCCAGGGCCTCCCTTCCCAAACGGCGCTGGACAAAGGCAGCCAGGCTTTCTTCTGTATCCGATTTTTTTCGGGGGAGGATCAGGTCGAGGCCCATGCGCGCCTTACCCGGCAGGCTGAAGAGCGAACTTTTTATAAAGGGCCAGAGGCTGGTGGGGGTAAGGAGCATGAAGCCCTCGGGGATCTCGTGGAGCCTTCCCTGCAAGAGGATGAAGGTCCGGCGGAGCTGCTGGTTGGTGCCGATCACCTCCTGCTCCAGCTCTAATTCCCGGCACAATTGCAATGCCCAGGGTTTTTCCGAGATAAAGCAGTCAGGGCCTCCCTCCATGAGAACCCCATCGGTCTGTTCGGTGAGGAGGGAGCCGCCGAGCCGCCCTTCTTTTTCGAGGAGCATAATCCCCAGGCGTTGTCCTCCCTGTTGGGCAAGCTTAGAGAGATAGTAGGCCGTGCTGAGGCCGGCGATGCCGGCTCCGATGATGGCGATTCGCTTCATTTCCCCTCCAGCGCCCCCTCTGCGAGCTGGCGGAGGATCTCGATCAACTCCGGCGCATCGTTAAGACAGGCCACCCTCGTGATCTCTATCCTCTGTTTATCCGCCCATGCCTTGAGTACGATGTCGAGGTCGTAGAGGGTCTCCAGGTGGTCAGCGATAAAGCCGATGGGGCAGATGAGGATTTTTTGATAGCCCTCTGCGACAAGCCCTTCGAGGCACGTCTCGGGCTCAGGACCGAGCCACACGCCTCCTCCCCTGCCTCTGCTCTGAAAGGCCAGGCGCCAGCGCAGAGGGCCGGCGAAGCGGATGATACCCTCGATGGTCTCCTCCAATTGCCTGACATAGGGGAAACCTGCGGCAACCTCCTGGGGCAGGCTGTGGGCAGTGAAGACCACGGGTATCTCGTCTTTCTTTGTGCCCATTTTCCCTATCGCCTCCGCGACCTTTGCGGCCCAAGCAGCGCACAGAGAAGGAAGGGCATGCCAGTCATCTACCTCAACGAGCTCCATGCCTTCATCCCAGCCGGCGACGATCCGCTTCACTTCATCATAGTACCCCTCTGAGGAGAAGGCGGAGCGATACGGTGAGAGGCTCACGAGGATGATACGGGAGATTCCCCTCTTTCTGATCTCCTCCAACGTTTCGGCGATCGGGGGGTGACCGTAGCGCATACCGACAAAGACCGGCAGAGGCCTTCCCGTCTTTTTGAGTGCCTTTTCCAAGGCCCTGGCCTGGCGCATGGTCGTCTCAGGCAGGGGGGAGGCGCCTCCGATGGCCTGGTAGCGTTGCTGCAGCCCCTCGATCTGCTCAGAAGAGGGTTGCTTTCCCATGAGCTGCTCCATAAACAGTGCCACCTCGTCCAAGGAGCGAGGACCGCCGAAGGCGAGCAGCATGATGGCGGAGCGGGAAAGGTCGCCCTCTCTGGTCATCGATCTCTGCTGAGGCGGTGCACCGCCTCCACCATGGTGATGACGTTCTCTTCGGGAGTTTGGGGCAGGACCCCATGCCCCAGGTTGAAGATGTGTCCCGGCCTGCCTTCGGCACGGTGCAGGATCTCCGCCACCCGGCTCTCGATCCTCTCGGGAGGTCCAAGCAGGGCTACCGGGTCCAGGTTGCCCTGGATCCCCACCTCGTAGCCCAGCCGCTGCCAGGCCTCGCCGAGGTCTATGCGCCAGTCGATCCCGATGATATCTCCGCCGGCTGCGTGCATCTGGTCGATGATACCAGCTGCGCCGGTGGCGAAGTGGATGGCGGGGACCTGGGATGACAGTTCGTGGAAGATCCTTTGGCTGTGGGGAAGGACGAACTCTTCATAATCGCGCGGAGCGAGGATGCCGGCCCAGCTGTCGAAGAGCTGTACGACCGTTGTCCCAGCGCGGACCTGGGCGTTGAGGTAAGAGATGACAGCCGCGCTCAGTTTTTCCATGAGGATGTGCCAGTAGGCTGGGTCCTCATACATCAGGGATTTGGTGCGGACAAAATCCCTTGTGCCTCCCCCCTCGATGAGGTAGCAGGCCAAGGTAAAGGGGGCCCCGGAAAAGCCGATCAAAGGGATGTGCCCTTTGAGCTCTCCACAGACCTGCTGGATGGCCTCCATAACGAAATGAAGGTCTTGCTCGGCCTCGATGGCCTTGAGCTTCTCCACCTCCGCGCGGCTGCGGGGGGGATTGTGGATCACCGGTCCCTCGCCTTTGGTGAACTCCAGCTCGATGCCCATGGGCTCCAGGGGGAGGAGGATGTCGGCAAAGATGATGGCGGCATCCACTCCCAGTTTCTCTATGGGGAGGAGGGTTACCTTGGTTGCCAGCTCAGGCGTCTTACAGAGGGTGAGAAAAGGATATTTCCGCCGCAAGGTGCGGTACTCTGCGAGGAAGCGGCCTGCCTGACGCATCAGCCAGACCGGCGTATACTCCGTGGGTTCCCTCTTGCAGGCCCTTAAAAAGATAGGGGTATTCTGCTCGACCTTTTTCATCGATTTTCGACCATCATGATCTTGGTTTTTTCCCGTGGTGTCAAGGAGAAGTTGCTCGTGCGGTGAGCGCTTTTATATCATGCATGCGTCAAGAGGATCGCCCTGCTTAAGGATACGGGAGGATAATCCTCTATTTTGAATCCACTCTGTTTTGCCATCTGTATAGTCCGGTCAAAGGCCGTCTTTGTTACATGGAGCCGCGGCTCTACAATCAATACGCAGGCAGTGCGCTTCATGAGTTTTTTTATATGCTTTAAAAAATTGATCTTATCCATAACCTCGTGCAGCATCCAAAAAGCCACTATAAAATCCGCTTTTTCCTTGAGCCCAAAATCATCCGGTTCAGAAAGATGGGTGATGAGACGAGAGGCAACGCCCGCCTTCATGGCGCGTCGTTTTAATACCGTCAGCATTTTTTCTTGTATATCTACGGCAATGACCTTGCCATCTTTGCCGACCAACTTCAATAACGGGATAGTGAAATAACCCATGCCCGGGCCGATATCTATAACGGTGAACCCCTGTTTTACATAGGGCGAAAGGATCTCGTATGGGTCTTGAAATACTTTGCGCACTGAATTATCAAAGAGATAACAGGCCCACCAGGGGCATACATGCTCACCTCTTGCAAAGATCGCATCGAATATGTTTTTCATTATTCTCATGGCCGAACCGAATTACCCTAAGGATGATTCGCGTTGCTGGTGGATCAATTCTATGGAGACAAAGGGTGCTAGTCAAGGCTTTTTCAGGCTCAATGAGTTAAGCGTTTCCCGTCCATTACCCAAACCAACCATCACTCCGGCGTCAGTTGTATTGTCTGAAATGGATAATTGTGTTAAAAATGGAGAAATCGTCTACTCAAGACGCACGCGCTGGAAGCAATCCGCGCAGCAATTGAATATGGCGAGGAGGGGGATATGCTAGAGCCGGAAGAGAGCAAAGCAATAGACAAGGGGGTGAGGACGCTGTGGGTCATTTGGGCGGCGATGCTGGTTTCTTTGCTCATGTATGTCTTTATTTGCCATCAACCGGGTGTAGGGTTCAAGAATGTCGGGGGATCTGATTTTCCCATTGGTTTGTTACGAAACATCTTTTTTGGTGCGGGGGCTGCTGCATGGCTCATGGCATTTTTCATGAGGCGATCAATGCTCTCGGTTCGCGCAGGGATCTCCAAACCAAAACCAGTCGAACGTATGGTTAAATGGGATGCTCCTCCATACATTGCTCAATATGCAACGGCTGTGATTGTTTCACTTGCGCTCTCCGAGAGTATAGGCATCTATGGTTTTGTACTTTTTTTGCTTGGGGGCGGATTTAAAACCCTTTATACATTCATTGGCATCTCGGCCGTGGCCATGGTCTTTTACCGCCCGAAGAGGGAAGAAATGGAGAAATTGGCCATGGCTTATAAAAAGCAGGCTGGGGCATCTCCTGCGATATGACAGATAAGTTATGGAAAATCAGGTTTTAGGTTGCTCAGAAAATAAACATCAATATCTCCTCTCCCCGAGGGGAGAGGAGAAAGTCCCGCTCTGTCGCACTGCGACATCCCATCATTCAGATTTTTATACAAAGTAGGGCGGGACGCTTTGCATAAATTAGGGAATACGGGATGCCGCGAAGCGGCAGTGAGGGGGAAAGTCATAATCACATCCACTGGCCAAAGGGCCACCTTCGGCCTCACCCGACCCCTCTCCCGCCAGCAGGAGAGGGAGAAAGGGAGAAAGCATATTGCCATCGTTCGCGGGTGACGCAGCAGCTATGGGAAATTCCAAAAGAAATATGTCAACCGGCCCCGGCAACGGGGTCTTTTTATTTCAGTTTAGTGGTAAAATGGATAAGAGGTATTTATACGCGTGGGGATCAATAAGATACAAGCAAAGAGTATCCTGCAAAAGACCGGCATATCCGGTTATGGGTATGTCATCAACCCCTATAGGGGGTGCACCCACGGCTGCGTCTACTGCTATGCCCGTTTTATGAAGCGCTTTACCGGGCATACGGAAAGGTGGGGGGAATTTTTAGACGCGAAGATCAATGCACCGGAGGTCTTGAAGCGGCAGCTGGAGAGGAGGAGAGGGCCGATTAAGGGGGGCATATTCCTTTCCAGCGTGACGGATCTGTATCAGCCGGCGGAGTCGATATTCAAATTAACCAGGGGCATCCTCGAGGTGCTCTTGGAATATCAGGTGTCTGTTTCCATACTCACCAAATCGGACCTCGTGCTGCGCGATATTGACCTCCTGCGGCAATTCGAGGAATGCAGCGTCGGCCTGAGCCTTATGACCATCGATGAGGGTCTTGCCCGTCGTTTTGAGCCTCGTGCCCCCTCACCCATGCGCCGCCTTCAGGCACTCAGAAAACTAAAAGAAAGCAACATAGCTACCTATGCCTTTATCAGTCCCTACTTGCCGCACCTTTCTCATATTGAGCAGCTGATGCAAGCATTGGATGGCTTGATCGACGAGGTGGGAATTGAGGCGCTTAATACCAAAGAGTCCTATTGGCTGGGTGTAGAGAGCATCCTTGCCCGATATTACCCGAAACTCCTGATTGGCTACAAGGAGCTTTGCCGGGGCGACAGATACTGGGATAACCTCGAACAGCGGGCCCGGCTGCTCGCCTCACAGCAGAATATTCCATTTATGGGGGTCTACAGGCACTAGCTCGATCGCCTCATTAACGCCGAAAAGAAAAAAGCCGGCAGCCAGACGCCGGCTCTTGAATCTCTTATTTAGTTTTTGAGCTTCCCATAAAACCGTTGACGAGCAGTTTAACGTCCTGCTCAGGACCAGCGCATTGACCCGCACGCTGAGCAATGCGTTGCATGGGGAAACATCCACCTCATCGTCTTCACCTCCTTTTCTAAATGCCGCTGCCAATAGTGTAAGACCTCTCTCTCCGTCTGTCAAGTGAAGGATCACTATTGCGCCATGGCCCTTACTACCCTTGCCGTTGCCTAAAAGGGATAACTGTGTTAATTAAGAAAGGGTGCTCATCGTAAGAGAAAGGAGGCACCATGGACTACCGCACCATGACGGCACCCTGCGGTCTGGATTGCTTTAATTGCCCTGTGTATCTGGCCAATGAGAATGCGAAGCTCAGGGCCGTGATAGCTGAAAGATTTGGCATCCCCGAAAAAGAGGCGGTCTGCCAGGGATGTCGCAACGAGGGGGGCGCTATCGCCTTCCTTGGTATGACTGAGCCGTGCAACGTCTATCGCTGTATTGAGAAGAAGGGGCTTGACCTGTGCTGTGACTGCGCAGATTTTCCCTGTGACCATCTTCACCCGTATGCAGACGAGGCATCCCTGAGACCCCATAATACGAAGGTGTTCAATCTATGCTTAATTAAAAAGATGGGCTTGGAATCGTGGGCCAAGGACAAGGCGAAGAAGGTCAGGGATACCTATTTCAAGGGGAAATTTAAATTGTAAGGGACTTTGGCAGCGCAGGATACTGTACTGCTGATCTAGCCGTCGGTCGTTTTCGGAGGTGTCATTCCATGAGCCAGAAGGCATTCCAAGACTACTATCCGGATCATTTTAGTCATTGCTATGGCTGCGGCCGGCTCAATGAGCATGGGCTGCACCTGAAGAGTTATTGGGATGGTGTGGAGTCGATCTGCACCTTTAGCCCAAGCCCATTTCATACAGCCATTCCCGGCTATGTGTACGGCGGTTTGATCGCCTCGGCCATTGACTGCCATTGTACTGGCACGGCAGCGGCGGCGACCTATCGCGCCGAGGGACGTGCAATGGATACAGAGCCCCGATTGCGTTTTGTGACGGCATCGTTGCGTGTTGATTACCTCCAGCCGACCCCGCTCGGTATCCCACTGGAGATACGCGGACAGGTAAGAGAGGTGGGAAAACGCAAGGTGGTGGTTGCTGCCACGGTCTCCGCCCGCGGCCAGGTGTGTGCGCGCGGCGAGGTGGTGGCGGTTCTGGTCCCGGAGCATTTGCTGCCTGACGCTGCATCAAAAAGCCCGACAGGTGCAGGAGAAAGGGAGTCTTGAGATATGAATGAAGATCTTCAGTATCTTAAACTTCTTTCGATCTTTCACTATGTCGTCGGCGGCCTTGCCGCCTTGTTTTCGTTCATCCCTGTCATTTACGTTGTCATCGGCATACTTGCGGTGTGTATTCCCGGCTCCTTTGAGGGGGAAGGTGAAGCCATGCCCCTCTTTGTCGGGTGGATTTTTATCATTATTGGAGCCATCCTCATTGTGGCCGGATGGGCCTTCTCCGCCTGCATCATTATTGCCGGTAGATCCCTGGCGAGACGGACCCATTATATGTTCTGCATCGTGATGGCAGCCATTGAGTGCATATTTATGCCCTTCGGGACAGTGCTCGGTGTCTTCACCATCGTCGTGCTGGCAAGGTCTTCTGTTAAGGAGATGTTCGAGCTGAACGCCGTGCCCAAGTCGCCCGCCGCCTGAGCCGAAGGTGGCCCTTTGGCCAGTGACCCTGACCAAAGGATCACCGTAGGTTTGGCCAGTGGTTCAACAAGGACCTCACTTTAATGGTGGTCGCCGTATGATAATCCGCAAAGGCAAAGCATGACTTCAGATACGAACAAGACGACGTATTCGGGAAAGACGCCGTGGGGTATCTGGGGGACAGTAGGGTGGGGGCTCGTGGTAGGGGTTGTTTTTATCGTCCTCCAGGGGTCTGTCTTGGCAGGCTTTGTCGCGCGCGAGGTGGCAAGCAACCCGGATACGGATATTTATATGGCGGCAAAGGGGCTGGAGGCAAACGGTTTTGCTATGGCCTTGGCTACCCTGGTGACAACGCCCCTGTGCATCGGCCTAATCGTTTTACTCGTAAGTTTGCGAAAAGGGCCGACCATCGCCCGTTACCTTGGCCTCAAGGCGATTGCATTGCGAACGATGCTCTTCTGGCTCGGTATCGTAACGCTCTTCGCCTTGCTCGCCGAGCTCCTCGCCCATCTGGCGGGGTGGCCCTTTATGCCGGATTTCATGGTCGAAACCTATGCGACTGCTTACTTCCCTCCGCTCTTCTGGATCGCCCTCATCGTTGCCGCACCCTTATTCGAAGAGGTTTTCTTCCGGGGATTTCTCTTCGAGGGATTTCAACACTCGCGCGTAGGACCGGGTGGTGCAGTATTTTTGACCGCGCTCGCCTGGACGATATTGCATGTGCAATATGGCGGATACGAACTCGGTACCATCTTTGCCCTGGGTGTAATCTTCGGTATAGCGCGCTGGAAGACCCAATCGATCTATCCGCCGCTCGCCATGCATTCGCTGTTTAATCTCTTCGCGATGGCGCAACTTGTTTTCTATCTTGGCAGGGCTTAATTGAGGGTCCATCCGCACATCGTAGTGCAAAAAATTATTTGTATACTTTTAGTGCTTGACTTTTCCTCAGTACTCGATTATTGCTAATAATGGTGGTAACATAACAATCATGGAAAAGGGGAGGTGCATTATGCAGAAAAAGAGATTACTGGTGATGGGGTTTATTGCACTCTTTTTGACCTTTGCCCTGTGCAGTTTCACGTATGGGGCAGGGGACGGCAACGTTAGATTTGGCAAGAACGTAAAGATGTCCGCAGATGAGACCTTAACAGGAGGGCTCTTCGCTGCGGGAGCTAATGTGGAGATCCTGGGAAAGGTGGGAGGCGGGGTCAAGGCCTTTGGTGCCAATGTGCTCAGCTCTGGGGATGTCCAGGGTGCACTCCGGTCTTGCGGCGCCAACGTGGTCCTTGCCGGCAGATACCACAGCAAGGTCAAGGCTGCGGCCGCCAATCTGACCCTCTCCGGGACCTTCGATGGCGACGTCAATGTGAGGGCGGCGAGGATAATTGTAACCCCGACCGCCGTGATCAAGGGTAATCTCATATACGCGAGCGCCGATCTCAACGTGCAGAAGGGAGCCCGAATCACGGGAGAGGTGATCCAGCGTCAGGTGATGGTGAAAAAGCAATGGATCGAGAAGTGGGGCCGTCAAGGCATAAAGGCCATGATCCCCGTCGGGATATTTTTCTGGCTCATCTCCATCGTGGCCCTCATCATCGTGGGATTGCTCATCAACTACCTTTTCCCCAAGAAGACTGATGCCGTCATCAGCACTATCTCTCAGTCCCCCTGGAAGAACCTCTGGTCCGGATTCATCTTTCTCGTAGTGGTGCCGATGGCCATCATCGTCGCCTTTATCACCGTGGTGGGTATACCCGCCGGGATCATCGCCGGCATCCTCTACGGCATCGCCATCTATATCAGCACTATCTATATAGGGGTTTGGATAGGAAGAAAGATCCTCGGCTACCTCAAGAAATCCATGGCAACCGCATTCTTCTGGCCCCTGGTAGTGGGCACCATCGTCATCGGGCTGCTCACCCTCATCCCCATAATCGGCTGTTTCTTTAGGCTCTTTATCCTTCTCCTCACCCTGGGGGCTATGTGGCTGGTTATGTGGAAGACCATCCCCGCGCGTGCACAGCGCAAGGCACTGAGAAAGGCGCAAAGAAGGGTGCAGAGGAAGGTTCGGAGGAAGGCACAGAGGAAGGTACAGAGGAAGGTTCGGAGAAAGGTACAGAGGAAGGCACAGAAGAAGGCACAGAGGAAGGTGCAGAGGAAGGCGCGGAAAAGGCCGCAGAGAAAGGCGCGGAGGAGATAACGGTTGGCGTTGTAATAACCAACCAATACCACAGCGCACGAGGCCCCTCTTAAGGAGGGGCCTTTTTTTGTCGGGGATGGTGCTCTGAAGGGATGTGGATCTTCGCTGTTGGTCAGCGATCGGAAATCTTGATCTGAATAAACGGTGAGTATTCCGCTTTAAATTGAGCGGCGGCTTCCTCAACGCTGAGCAGGACGGATTTTTGTAGATACATTTTATCGTCGTAAAACTGGAAGAGACAGGTGCCCCCCATGATGGTGTTGATGATGTTGATATGCAGGCCGGCTGGCAGGGCAGGGCATCCCTGGCTGCGGCCTATCTTGCCGTATGCTTTGACAAAGGACCTTGTCACGTAAGGAGCACCATGAATGACGATGCCCCGTGCCTTTGCCTTATCGTTAAAGCCCTGATCCATGCCGTAGAGATATAATGAGTAGCCGTACTCGCCATTGTAGGTATCACCGGTCACAAAAAAACCGAGGCTGCTCTTGAGGCTGCCTGGTTTGTTGGAGAAATATCGGGTATAGATGTCCCCCGAATGCCTGCCATGGGCCACGAGGGTTTGATAGAGCACCTTCTGCCTGGCGAGGTCGATGACATAGAACCGGTTTTCATTGCATGATTTGCGAAAGTCGATGATGGTGATAATACCTGTCTTAGCTATGGTATCTTGTCTCTTTAAATTATAATACCCGATGAGGGCATAGCGGAAGATCGCGAAATCCAAGCCTTTCTTTTTAAGGCCGATCGCTTCATAGAGATCCTGGATATACTGCTCAAAACCGACGGTGGGTTCTTCAAACCCGGATTCAGTTGCCTGGCAGGTAGTGATTGGTGGTGAGCAAGAAGATAGGATAAAGACCATGCTGAGGGCGAGTATGAGTGCTACGGATGATGATGTTTTTCCGCGCCTGCGCATGTCCCTATGTTCGCCACTTGCGAGGGCGTTGTCAATGGGTATTATGCCCGTGATTGCTTTCAATATAGACGCACACGGTTAACTGTGATAAAAATAATCTTCAGGATACTGCAGTGGGAGTAGATCGCTGATGAAGAAGAAAAGGATCGGGTTAGCCCTGGGTGGTGGAGGGGCCAAGGGATTCTGCCACATCGCCTTTTTGAAGGCCCTCGATGAGATGGGTTTGAAGCCCGTGGTTATAGCGGGAACCAGTATCGGGGCTATCGTGGGGGCATTTTATGCCGCCGGCGTATCAGGCGCAGAGATGGAGGATGTGCTCCGGCAGGTGAGGATCAAGGATGCCAACAGGATGGTGGATTTTTCCGGCTCCCTGACTTTAAAGGGGAAGGGGCTCGAGCGCTTTCTTTATAGGCTCCTCCCGGTACGGAGCTTTGAAGAGTTGAAGATCCCCCTCAAGGTGGTAGCGACCGATTTCTGGCGGCGGAGAGAGGTCATCTTTGAAAAAGGGGAACTCATTCCTGCTATCCGTGCCAGCATATCTATCCCCGGGCTCGTCAAACCCGTCAAGATCGGCGACACCGTGCTGGTGGACGGGGGCGCCGTCAACCCCGTGCCGTACGACACCATACGCCAGGAGTGTGATATCCTCATCGCCATCAATTGCACCGGCTCAAAGACCCCCTTGAGGCAGGATAACATGCCCACGCTCATGGAGAGCATCATGTCGACCTTTCAGATCATGCAGACATCCATCGTGGAGCACAAGTTGCGGATATCTCAACCCGACATCTACGTCAAACCGGAGCTCAAAAACATCAAGGCCTTGGAATTCTACCGATATGCCGAGATCATGAACGGGGTTAAGAACGACGTGAAGCATTTTAAGGATGAGGTATCGAAGTGGATTAAGAGGCCATTACGGATTCTCTAATGCAAAACCCTGCTGCTATGGATGCCCTGCTTCTTGACGAGGTCCTGCAAAAGATCTTTCATGCCTTTTCTATTGTCTACGCCGACTTCGACAGAGAGGAATATCAAGCGTATCGAGAGCGGGGGATCGGGGGGGTTGTCCGGTTTGATGAAGGGCGGATATTCTTTGATTGCCATCTTCCTCCTGATGAGGAGGACAGGACCTGGGCCCATGAGATCTTGAGCGGCTACTACTACTGGCTTAAAGGGATCATCAGACACGACGATGAAGTAGAGAGGGAGGCCAGGCGCCTGTGCGAGAATAAAGGATGTCTCGCAATCTTGAGGCGCTATCAGGGGATGGCGAGGGAGAGGGCAATTCCAGGGCAGGGGTGATGCCTTTTGACCCTCGCGATCTTTTGTGACGCAGAAGACAACCCCAGGGATGTTAGCTAAAATTTAAAACTGGACACTTTAAAATTTAAAGGTGGACACCTTCTAATATCCTCTCCCCTTGGGGAGAGGATAGAGGTGAGGGGGAAAGTCATAATCATATCCACTGGCCAAAGGGCCACCTTCGGCCTCACCCTAACCCTCTCCCGCCAGCGGGAGAGGGGAATTACTGATTATAATCGACTGATGCTCATTGTAATCGATCTAACCAGTCATGGCGGGTCTCAAGGCGATTAGATGTCCACTTTTAATTCTTAAATGGCAAGGCAGACCCCAGGGATTGACAGAGAAGGTTTTTTGTGGTTTAGTTAGCTACCTGAAATAATGCGGATTGAAGATCTTAATTACTACCTTCCCGCAGGGCTCATTGCCCAATATCCTATTGAGCCAAGGGACAAGGCCCGTTTGCTGGTTCTGAAGAGGAGGGGAGGAGAGATGATTCATACCATCTTCTCCCGAGTGGGCGATTTTTTACAGAAGGGCGACGTCCTCGTAATAAACGATACCAGGGTGATGCCGGCCCGCTTATGCGGCCACAAGGAAGAGACTCGAGGGAGGGTGGAGGTCCTGCTCTTGAGAAAGGTCCCCGGAGCAGCTGAAGAGTGGGAATGCCTGATCAACAGGGGCAAAAGGATAAAGGGGGGGCAGAGGCTCAGATTTGCACCAGACCTCGAGGCAGAGGTGGTCGGCAATGGCACAGAGGGTAAAAAGCGGATCTCGTTCGAGGCGCAGGGTGCATTTGGTGCAATAATCCGCCGGATCGGACATGTGCCCATCCCCCCTTATATCAGGGGCGGGGAGGACGGGCCTCCTGATAAGGAAGGCTACCAGACCATCTTCGCCTGTCATGAAGGGGCCGTAGCAGCCCCGACAGCCGGGCTGCACTTCACCCCCGAGTTGGTGCGGGGCTTAGAGCAGAAAGGGGTAGCAATTGTCCCCCTTACCCTTCATGTCGGCCTGGGTTCTTTTCAGCCCATCCGGCACGAGGAGGTGGAGGAGCACCGTTTGGAGCCGGAGTTCTACCAGATACCTTCTTCCGCGGCCGCGGCCATCAATACCGCCCGCGCACAGGGGGGAAGGGTATGTGCGGTGGGGACAACGGTGGTGCGGGCCTTAGAGACCGCCGTTGACGAGAAGGGGGAGATCCACCCCCGCGAGGGGATGACCGATCTCTACATCTACCCCGGCTACCGGTTCAAGGCCATCGATGCCCTGATCACCAACTTTCACCTCCCGCGCTCCACCTTGCTGCTCTTGGTGTTCGCCTTCGCCGGGCGGGCATTGATAATGAGGGCATATCAGGCGGCCATAGCGGAGGGATACGGTTTTTATAGTTACGGGGATGGGATGTTGATCATGTGAAGAGAGGCGGGTTCTCTTTCCAGCTCCTGAAGCATGGGGGGGGAGGGCGGTTGGGCCTGATAACTACCCCCCATGGCCAATTTCCCACGCCGGCGTTTATGCCGGTGGGGAGCCAGGGAAGCGTCAAGGCCCTGGCCCCCGTTGATTTACAGGAGGTTGGGACGGAGATCCTCCTGTGCAATGCCTACCACCTCTACCTCCGTCCTGGGACGGAGGTGGTCAAGGAGGTAGGGGGGCTCCATCGGTTTATGGGATGGGAGGGCCCCATACTGACGGATAGCGGAGGGTTTCAGATCGTAAGTATGAGCGCCTTGCGTGAGATAGAAGCAGAAGGGGTGCGGTTTCGTTCCCATATCGATGGGTCACTCCACTTTCTCACCCCGGCCAAGGTCGTAGAGATCCAAGAGGAGCTGGGGTCCGATATCATGATGGTTTTGGATAGCTGCCCGCCATATCCCGCCTCCCCTGATGAGGTCAAGGCAGCGGTGGGGTTGACCACCGAGTGGGCACGGCAGTCCAAGGGGGCGAAGGGCGACGGGGGGCAGGCCCTCTTTGGCATCGTTCAAGGCGGGGTCTATCCGGAGCTGCGCCGACAGAGTGCCCATGAGTCGCTCGAGATGGGGTTTGACGGCTATGCCATCGGCGGCCTGAGCCTCGGGGAGGAGAAAGAGGTCACCTTTGAGATAGTGGAGCAAGTTACTGACTTATTACCGAAGAAAGCGCCCCGTTATCTGATGGGGATGGGTACCCCCCAGGATATCCTGACGGGGGTGAGAATCGGGGTGGACATGTTCGACTGTGTCCTGCCGACAAGGGGTGCCAGGACAGGGCTTCTCTTTACAAGCTTAGGCGCGCTCAACATCAAGCAGGCACGCTATAGCGCGGATGCCGCCCCCCCGGATCCGGCCTGCGGCTGTTATACCTGCCGCAATTTTTCCCGGGCCTACCTCAGACATCTCTTCTTGTCCCGGGAATTGCTGGCGTACAGGCTCAATGCCGTGCATAATCTTTTTTACTATCACTCCCTGGTGAGGGGCATCCGTCAGGCCCTGTCTGAGGATACGATGGATCAGTTCGAGCAAACACTTTTCTCTCAGAGAGAAGATACTACGAGAGTCGAAGGAGGTGAAACAGTATGCTAGGTGAGATCGCGTATGCCATGGCCCCTGCCCAAGGGCAAGGAGGCCAGCAGAGTTCTTACATGCCTTTTATCTTAATGGGATTGCTCTTTGCCGTATTCT
>Ga0299915_10000490_pt1 | contig 29654 bp, 23 predicted proteins | sample RVTome_13_FD_200263 | JGI IMG/M metagenome (GOLD analysis project Ga0299915, IMG submission 200263) | Soil microbial communities from uranium-contaminated site in the Upper Colorado River Basin, Wyoming, United States - RVT92D227 (version 2) ...
GAGGGTATGGTTATACCCGATTCAATACCGGGTCTGGTTGTTGCAGATACAATCATTTATGATGTCATCATCCGTAATCAAAACCCAAACGATGCCTGGGCTGTGCATTGCCTTGAAGGGCTCAACCACCGTTTGCTGATTGACAACATTTTCGGAATGATTTATTCCGGAAAAACAATTGCCTACAACCACGAGACCCATGAGAAACTGACACCCAGACAAGTTGAGAAAATTGAAGCTGCTGATGATTACAGCCGTGAAAATATCGGCATGATCCAGTTTACCGAAATGTGGTACCTGAATCCTGTCGGCTGTGACATCACAAAAAAAGTCATTTCCATGGTGCTGGGCTATAATTACTTTACTCCCGAAGGAGAGCGGTTTTATAAAGCGTTGTTCAGGGTGGAGATGGGAAAGTGACGTGTCACTTTTTTTATTATTTTTACCTGAGATCGAAATAATATACAAAGTAATCTAATTATTATACATAAATGCTCACCGTAGAAAAGATTGGCGGCACTTCCATGTCGAAGTTTGAGGATGTCATGAACAATATCATCATGAAGCCCTGTGCCGGTTGCGGATACTATAACCGTGTTTTCGTGGTTTCGGCTTACAACAATGTTACCAACTGGCTGCTGGAGCATAAAAAAACCAAAGAGCCGGGGATTTACCTCAAATTTGTCAACAATGAGGATTATAACGGGGCCTTAAGGGAACTATTGGATAAGCTGATTGCTATAAACCGGACTTTCGAATCTATCGGTCTTAATCAGCAAAAGGCAGATGAATTCATTACCAACCGCATCATGCAGGCCAAAAATTATCTGAACAGTCTGGCCGATGTGCTGGCCACAGGATACGTGAACCGGCAGAATATCCTGCTGGCTGCCAGGGAAATACTTTCTTCTATCGGAGAAGCCCATGCCGCCTTTAATTCTGTAATCATTCTGGAAAACAATTGTATCAATGCAACCTTCATCGACTTGTGCGGTTTTAATGATTCGGAGTATCTTACCATCGATGAGCGGATCCACAAAGCATTCCGCAATTTCGATTTTTCCAATACCATCCCCATTGTAACAGGATATACCAAGGGTACTGAAGGAATTATGCGTGAGTTCGACAGGGGGTACAGCGAGGTGACATTCAGCAAGGTTGCTGTTGAAATTAAAGCTGATGAAGCGGTGATCCACAAGGAATTCCATCTTTCTTCGGCTGATCCGAATATTGTGGGATTCGACAAGTCGATACCCGTGGGATTTACCAATTTCAATGTTGCCGATCAGCTTGCTGATATAGGCATGGAAGCTATTCACCCCAAGGCGTCCAAACCACTTGAAATGGCCAAGATCAAAATCCGCATTAAAAACACTTTTGAACCCGATCACCCGGGAACGCTGATCTCCAATGATTACGTCGGGGAGAAATCGAAGGTAGAGATTATCTCGGGGACCGACCAGGTCATAGCCATTGAGATACACGATCCGCTGATGGTGGGCCAGGTGGGCTATGACAGGGCTATTATGCAGACCTTTGAACAATATAACATCAGTTACATCCTGAAAGCCACCAATGCCAATAGTATCACCCAGGTAATTTGGGAAGAAGATCTCACGGAGGACCTGGTGAATGAGCTCAGGGGAAGGTACTATGAGGTTACGGTTAAACCTGTTGCACTGGTTTGTGCCCTGGGAACCAATATTGCCCAGCCGGGCATTATTTCGAAAGCCACGGCTGCGCTGGCACTCAACAACATCAACATTGATGCCTTATCGCAATCGCTGAAACAGGTCAATATGCAGTTTGTTATTGGTCGCGATGACTATAAAAAGGCTATTATTGCCCTGAATGATGCATTGTGTGTGAAAATGAGCTGAGCATTGATATATTGTCATTTTTAACAAATTATCTTACCTTTACGCCGTTTATAACCAGCGGATGATAAATTTAATTAGAAAAGGTGAGAAGGCTGCACTTGTTGGAAAGAATATCAATCTCACATATGACGGGCTTTTGGTAAAAATCGACCGTTATGCCCGGTTGCTGCCTGAAATCAATAAAGAACGTGTTGTTATCTTTTCGGAGAATAGGCCGGAGTGGATCATGGCACTTTACGCCATCTGGAAAAAAGGAGCCACTGCCGTCCCTGTGGATGTTTTATCCTCGCAGGAAGATGTGGCCTATATTATAGGAGACAGCTCACCCCGTGCCGTGTTCTGTTCTGCTGAAAAACTGGATTTCATAAACCAGGTGCTGAAAGATGCCGGCCGGAATCCGGAAATTCTGGTGTTTGAAAGCTTGCCCGATGACCAGCCCCTGCAGGATACCCGGGATTTTATCATCAACGATCCGGAACACACGGCTGTGATCCTCTACACCTCAGGAACAACCGGCCACCCGAAAGGTGTCATGCTTTCTTTCCGGAATATCCATACCAATCTCGTAGCGGTATGTGATGATGTTAAGATCTATACCCCCGATGACCGTGTGATGATCCTGTTGCCTTTTCACCATGTTCTGCCCCTGGTGGGAACCATAGTGGCTCCGTTATATGTGGGAGGCACCATGGTGCTGAACACTTCCCTGGCGGCTGAAGATATGATGGCCACCCTCAAACAATTCGGGGTGACCATGATGGTAGGTGTACCCAGGCTTTACCAGCTGATATACAAGGGACTTAAGGAAAAAATCAGTCAGAGCCTGGTTGCCCGTGCCCTGGTAAAGCTTGCCGGAATGATTGATTCATTGACTTTTTCCCGGTCGCTGTTTGGCTCGGTGCATAAAAAGTTTGGCGGGCATTTGAAATACCTGGTTTGTGGCGGCGCACCCGTGGACCAGGATGTGGTAAGGCTCTTTAAAACACTGGGATTTGAGATCCTCGAGGGGTACGGCATGACTGAAACGGCTCCCATGATCACTTTCACGCGGCCGGGTAAAATCCTGGCCGGTGTGCCTGGACATCTGCTTCCGGGTATTCAGATCAGGTTCGAAGACGGTGAAATCGTTGTATCGGGCAACAATGTCATGCAGGGTTATTATAACAAACCCGAAGAAACTGCCATGGTGCTCCATGATGGCTGGCTCTATACAGGTGATCTTGGCTATATGGATGATCAGGGCTATCTTCATATTACCGGCCGTAAAAAGGAGATTATCGTATTGCCAAATGGAAAAAACATCAATCCGGAAGAGGTTGAGCGGATCATTCTCAGGCAATCTGCTTTTGTTAAAGAAGCAGGCGTTTTCCTGAAGGACGGGATTTTACAGGCTGTTATCTTACCTGATTTCCGGAAACTCAGTGAAAACGGAATCGCGGATATTGATGAACATTTCAGATGGGAAGTAATCGATAAGGTGAACCGGACCGTATCACCCCACAAGAAGGTGTTGCGGTTTCATATTACCTCGATGGAATTGCCTAAAACCAGGCTGGCGAAAATTAAAAGGTATCTGCTCCCCGAACTTGCCGTTTCAAGAAAACAAAGCACAGCAGATGAGCCAAAAACACGTGAATACCAGGCCATCAGGAAATTCCTGGAAGATGAGACACAACAAACAGTGCGTCCCCACGATCACATTGAACTTGATCTGGCTCTCGATTCACTGGGAAGGGTGAGCCTTTCCACCTTTATTGAAACTGCTTTTGGTGTTGACATCCCGGAAAACAGTCTCGCCGATTTTGCATCGGTTTCCAAACTGGCAGAATTTATCCATCAGAAGAAAACAAGGCTGAACTTCGAAGGCATCAGCTGGTCACAGATTCTGAAAGAGAAAGTGCACCTGAAACTTCCCGATTCCTGGTTTACCCACAATATGCTTAAAAATATTTTCCAGATGGCGTTCAGGATTTTCATGCGAATAAGGGCCAAAGGACTTGAGAACCTGCCTGATCAGGCCTGTATTATTGCTCCTAATCACCAAAGCGTTCTGGATGGATTTCTGGTTGCTTCGTTTTTTAAGCGTAAATTCATGAAGAACACTTACGTTTATGCCAAGGAGAAACATTTCCGGAATTCTTTTCTGCGATTCCTCGCCAATCGGAATAACATTATTCTGGTTGATGTAAACAAAGACCTGAAATTATCCATACAGAAACTGGCCGAGGTCCTGAAGAAAGGTAAGAACCTCATGATCTTTCCTGAAGGCACGCGGACCCTGACCGGTAAGCTGGGTGAATTCAAACAGACCTTCGCTATTCTAAGCAGCGAATTAAAGGTGCCGGTAGTACCGGTTGCCATTAAAGGCTCCTTCAATATTCTCCCGTCCGGATCTAGGATTCCAAGATTGTTCAGAAAGATTTCCGTTGAGTTTCTTACTCCCGTTTATCCAGAGAACCATTCTTATGAGTCGTTGAAAAATCTGGTATATCAGCGTCTTGCAAATAAGCTTACAGATTAACTGAATAATGGCTTAACTTTATCTATAATCAATAAACAAACCTGTCAATGGACACCAAAAGCGAAAGACTCCGCGATGCCTGTTTGTTAGCCGTACAGGCATTCCGCAAACTAAACCACGCCGATTTCGATGATATTATTTCAAAACTTGAGTTTTGCATCGGAAGTTATGACTTTGACAAAAATCCGGCGGGACTTGTAGAATATGGTTACAAGGCCCTCGGCATGCTGAAGGAAATAAAGAGGATCTATCCCCGAAAAGTATCCAAAACAGTACTTTCTGACCTGGAAAACGGTCTTACCTGAGTCATTTTGCCAGAATTTTCACTTAATCCGGCGATCATGGTCAAGCGGATCCTGTTACTCTCCGGTTATCTGGTTATTATGTTTAGTCTTGAAGCACAGGTTACATTCAAGCCTTCAACACATATAGGGATCAATGCCGGAGTAAACATTAACCGTGTCAGCTTCACACCCACCGTAAAGCAGAATCTGCTTACAGCTGCATCAGTCGGACTGGTAATACGGCATCTGTCGGAACCTCATATTGGCTTACAGATTGAAGTCAATTATGCCGGTAAAGGATGGATTGAAAACCTTGACTCCATTGGCACTTACAGAAGAGATCTTCAGGTCATTCAAGTTCCCTTGCAGGCTGTTTTCGTTGCCGGCAGTAAGACCGTAAGACTTGCCGTTACCCTGGGGCCCTATTTCTCCTGGCTGAGGGATGAAAAGGAGACCATCTCGGTTCCCGATATCCAGGATTACCCCTATTATACCTGGTTGAAGGCTGAAAAGGGGACCATCGTGGTTCCCGATACCCGGCATTACAGGGCGCATTATAGGCAGAAGCTTCCCGGCAGTTGGGAATTTGGTTTTACCGGCGGACTGGGCATTGAGTTGCATACAAAGATCGGGGCGTTTGGTCTGAGGGCTTCATACAGCCATAGTCTCACCAATCTTTTCCCCTTAAATGACGATACTTTCTATTTCAATGCTTCCCGCAGTCAGGTACTTCATGCAGGAATAACCTATTTTATTAAATTATAGATGATATGAAAAAGAATTTAATCTCTGCTATTGTTTTAATTACATTAAACCTTGATCTCTTTGCCCAGACAGCGAATACCAGCATTCCGGTGAAATACGAAGAACTTACAGTTCCTCTTTTCATGCAGGCACTTGATCAGTCGGCCAAAACCTGCCTCATTCCTCTTGGTATTCTCGAAAAGCATGGCAATCACCTGCCATTGGGCACCGACCTGATCAACATCAGAACAACTGCTGTAAAAGCTGCACAGCAGGAATATGTTGTGGTTTTCCCCGAATACTATTTCGGACAGATCAACGAAGCCAGGCATCAGCCGGGTACTGTTGCCTATAGTTACGGGTTAATCTGGAAAATGATGGAAGAAACACTGGATGAGCTTTCACGAAATGGATTTACAAAGATCATTCTGGTAAATGGTCACGGCGGGAATAACTGGCTGGAGTATTTCTGCATGTCTTTGTTGCATGAAAAAAAGAATTATGCAGTTTATGTATATGGATTGCCTGATGACGCAATATACCCTGATGCGGTTAAAAATCTCATCCGTTCTCAAAGTCATGGCGGCCATGGTGCAGAGTTTGAGACAGCAACGATGATGGCCAATCGTCCTGAACTTGTTCACAAGGAAACTATTGTGGAAGAAAGCGGGACCGATTTACAGCGATTGAACGGACTGGATGCCTATACCGGCATCTGGTGGTACGCACAATATCCGAATCATTATAATACGGGAGCAGTCGCTGCCACGGCAGAACTAGGAAAGGCCGTTGTGGATGCCGAAGTCAACGATCTGGTAAGGGTAATCAGGCAGGTAAAGCAGGATACCGTCACTATTGAGCTACAGGAAGAATTCTATAAGCAGTCGACCAATCCACTGGATACACCGCAGAATATTGGAAAGTGATGAGGTGATGAAGTGATTAAGTGATGAAGTGAAGCGTAAAGAATATATCGCTATGAAACCAATTCTGTGTTATCTATTTTTCCTGGTTCTGTTCATTGCGCAGGCCAATACATCCTGCAACGGACAGGATCAGTTAAAAGTCCTTGTCATCACAGGTGGTCATGAATATGACAAGCCGGTATTTACGGAGATGCTTACTGCTTTGGGAAACGGATTTACCTTCGAGATAATAGATTTGCCGGATGCATACGAAGTATTTCAGCCCCGGAACAGAAATAAATATGATGTGCTTGTGTTTTATCACATGTGGCAGACCATAACTGATGAACAGGCTAAATTATTTACCGGATGTATGAAGGAGGGGAAACCGCTGGTGGTTCTGCACCACAGTATTTGTGCCTTCGACGGCTGGAATGAATACATCCGCATTATAGGCGGCAAGTACTTTCATGTGCCCACGGTTGTTGACGGTACTGAATATCCGGTTTCATCGTACGAACATGACCGGAATGTGCCCGTTCAGATTGTTGACACGCTTCATCCGGTTACCCGGGGGCTCAGGGATTTTGTGTTATTTGATGAGACGTACAAGGATTTCTATGTGTTGCCGGGTGTTGTGCCCCTGCTGCGAACCAATGATCCCACAAGCACACCGGTGATCGGCTGGACACACCGGTATGGCAAATCCCGGGTGGTTACCCTGCAATCCGGGCATGACTCACCTACCTTCCGGGATGAAAACTACCGGAGGCTGTTGCGGCAGGCGATTTTATATGTAAATAAAGGAGATTAATCTTAAAAATAATTCAACCAAGATCCCTCACCACCATCTGTATCGTGCTTTTGGTGCGCTGAGTGAGCAGGAGATCCTTGTTAACCAGTACCCGGTCAATGGTGGCGTCATCATAATACCGGATGGTGATCAGTTCGAGTCCCACAGTTGAGCTTACCCTGAAATCCTTTTCCAGATCGGCCAGTACACCCGGAATCCGGCTCCTGTCGTTGTTCACACAAATATCGAAGCTCACTGCCGAGTTCTGCATCAGATTTATTTTTAATCCATACCCTGCAAAACATTGAAAGATCTTTTCCAGGTTGTCCTCGGCAATAAAGGAAAAATCAACCGGGTATATGTGGATCAATACCTGATCCATTTTGAAAATAAAGGAGGGAACCAGTTTTTCATAATCATTTTCGCCAATTACCGTTCCCGAATCATCAGGATGTACGAAGGATTTCACAAACAACCGTATACTCTTGTTTTTCAAGGGCTGTATCGTCTTGGGATGAATGACGCTGGCACCATAATAGGCCAGTTCAATGGCATCCATATAGGATATCTTTTCCAGCTTCACCGTTTCATCAAACCATTTGGGATCGGCATTCAGCACGCCGGGTACATCCTTCCACACGGTTACTGACTCGGCAGACAGAACATACGCAAGGATGGCGGCTGTATAATCCGATCCTTCCCTGCCGAGGGTTGTGGTAAAGTTATTCACAGTCGACCCGATGAATCCCTGTGTAATATAAAGATGTGTTTTTTTGAAACCGAATCTTTCCTTTATAAGTCTGTCGGACATGTCCCATTCCACCCTGGCTTCACGGAAGGTTCCGTCGGTCTTCAGAAAATGCCGGGCATCTGTCCATTCGTTTATCACTCCTTCATAATTCAGGTAATTGCTGACAATAACCGTGGAAATGATTTCTCCAATCGATACAATCTGATCATACTCCTGGTTGTAGGATCCGGCAGGAATGCCTTCTATCCTTTTTTCCAGCCCGCTGAAGATATTGTCCAGTTCTTCAAACAGGGCATGGCCTTCCTGTGGAATCAGCGCACGGGCAATCTCCAGATGGTAACCTCTGATAGCATTCAGCTCCGACAGGGCCAGTGCTCTGTCACCTGACATGTAAGCATGCAATACCCGTTCGAGGGCATTGGTGGTTTTGCCCATGGCAGAGATAACCACCACAAGGTCCTCGGAATATCGTTTAAGAATAGAGGCTATATTTCTGACGGATGGGTTGTCTTTTACCGAAGCTCCGCCGAATTTGAAAACTTTCATACAACACTGCTTTATGGCCAAAAATAGTGTTTTTGGCGGAGACTGGACAAACTTATTTCGGAGTAATCGCCAGTTTAATTTTACTGTAATACAGGGTTGTTATTCCTTCAAATCCTGAATCGGTCCCGATCACAACCCACAGCTCTCCGTTTTCATCCGTAGTTACCTCACAAGGATCAGCCTTATTACTCCGGCTGATGAGGGTGAAAACAGTTGTAGTATCACTTACGCCCACATGGCCTATGGCAGCCATATCTTCGCCTGAACTTGTCTGGTTGCCTTTATCCAGGTTCATGGTGTAAAAATCATCCACAGCAATTTTTAACGGTTCCGATGCCACGGCACCGGCCTTTATGGTTACTCCTTCACCAGGGGGACCTCCAATACCTGCGGCATTCGTAGGCGCATCAGAGGCAAACTCAACGTCAATTGTGATTATGTAGTCTGTTTCCCGCAGTAAACCATCTACCTTATGTTTAATGAACATGAACAGGTCATCTGAATGATTATTGCCTGTTATCATCAGCGCCCCCTTTGCGGTATCAAGCGGGGCCGGCAGATGTGACCAGGCAAAGTTCAGGCCGTAAAATTCTTCTGAATCAACCGGATAATCGGCGAAATCTCCGGCCCAGCCTTCTGCATCACCATAAAAAATGTAGGTTATCGAAATGGATAGTTCTTTGTCAAGGTCACAGGACCAAAAGAGAGCTGCCATGCAGCAAAGTATTATGAAATATGCCTGTTTCATATAGAATGATTTGTTATGTTATATTCGGTTAAATATATAGATGTGTTTTGCAGATAATGGTTGCTTCGATAAAATAATCAGGGACAAAAATTAATCCAATTATCTCTAATTTTGTGCCGCATCACCGAAAATTTTGTTTGTGGCTTTAACGGAACTCATCAACACCTACAGCCGGCATGCCTCATGTAACAGGTTGTTGCATATGCTTAAAGAGGAAAATAATCCAAAAATCCACTGCACCGGACTTTCAGGATCTTCCAAAAGCTTACTGGCAGCTTCAGTGATTCCGCAACTATCCGGGGTTCACCTGATCATTGTTCCCGAGAAAGAAGAATCAGCTTATTTTTACAACGACCTGGTCAACTTGCTGGGCAGCGATTCGGTATTATTCTTTCCTTCCTCTTTTAAAAGATCGGTGCATTATAACCAGCCTGACCATGGCAATGTGATCCTGCGAACGCATGTAATCAACCAGCTGGGATCTGGGAAAAAATACCAGGATGGTGAATACCTTATTATTGTAACCTATCCGGAAGGCCTGGTAGAAAAGGTTATCACCCATAAAACGCTGAAAAAGAATACGCTTCAGCTGGTTAAAGGAGAAAAGTTATCCATAGCTTTCATCCAGGAAGTGATGGAGGAATACCGGTTTACACAGGTTGATTTTGTGTATGAACCCGGACAATATGCTGTCCGTGGCAGCCTGGTGGATGTTTTTTCTTTTTCCCATCCCGATCCGTACCGTATTGATTTTTTCGGGGATGAAGTGGAGTCGATCCGGAACTTTGATATCGATACCCAGCTTTCAAAAGATCTGCATGACAGGATCAGTATTCTTCCTAATGTCCAGGAACTTACCCTGGAGGATAACAGCGAACCGCTCACTGATTATCTCGACAGCTCAACCGTATTCTGGATAAATGATATCCGGTTCACAACCGATAACCTGAATGAAGTATACAACGAGGTATCCCGCCTTTCCACCAGGAAGGATGAAGTTTTATCCGTAAGCGAAAATCAGCTCACCACCGGTCATTATCTTATTGGCAAAATTGCAGAATTCAGCGTGGTGGAATTCAGCGCAAGAAGTTTTTATCCCGGTGTTCAGTCGGTTGTGTTTAATACACTGCCACAACCGGCCTTCAATAAGAACTTCAACTTGCTTACCGAAGATTTGCTTAAACATACCCAAAACAGGTATAAGAATTATATATTAAGCGACAGCGAGAAACAGATTGAACGGTTAAGGGCCATTTTCCATGATATCAATTTGCATATCGGATTTTTACCCTTGCTGAAAACACTGCATGAGGGATTTATCGACCACGACCTTCAGATATGCTGCTACACCGATCATCAGATTTTTGAACGCTACCATAAATATACCCTCCGGAATTATTTTTCAAATCGTGGCACGCTTTCTTTAAAGGAGCTACAGGGGCTGCAACCGGGTGATTATGTGGTGCACATCGATCATGGCATCGGAAAATTCGGCGGACTGGAAAAGATAGATATTAATGGTAAGATACAGGAATCCGTCAGGCTCGTTTACCAGGATAATGATGTATTATATGTAAGCATTCATTCACTGCACCGGATCTCCAAGTACAAGGGTAAGGATACAGAACCTCCCCGCCTTTATAAACTTGGAACAGGCGCCTGGCAGAAGCTGAAACAGAACACAAGCAGAAAAATCAAGGATATTGCAAGAGAATTGATCCACCTGTATGCCAGGCGTAAGATACAGGAAGGATATTCCTTTTCGCCCGACACCTTTATGCAGGATGAGCTGGAAGCTTCCTTTATCTATGAGGATACCCCTGATCAGGTGAAGGCTACCCGTTCGATCAAGGAAGATATGGAATCTTTGAATCCAATGGACAGGCTGGTTTGCGGCGATGTGGGGTTTGGCAAAACAGAGGTGGCTGTGCGTGCAGCTTTTAAAGCGGTGGCCGACAGCAAGCAGGTGGCCATACTGGTCCCCACCACTATACTGGCCCTGCAGCATTTTAACACCTTCGGTGACAGGTTGCGTAATTTCCCCTGCAACGTGGAGTATATTAACCGGTTTAAAAAGGGATCACAGCAGACTGACATCATTAAAAGACTTGGTGAGGGTAAGATTGATATTATCATAGGAACCCACCGGTTACTGGGTGCTGATATTAAATTCAGGGACCTTGGGCTGCTGATCATTGATGAGGAGCAGAAATTCGGTGTTACCGCCAAGGAAAAACTTAAAAACCTCAGGCTCAATGTAGATACGTTAACGCTAACTGCCACTCCCATTCCCCGCACCCTTCAGTTCTCCCTGATGGGGGCCCGTGACCTGTCGGTCATTAATACGCCGCCACCCAACCGTCATCCCATCATCACCGAATTGCACACGTTTAATGAGGAGATCATACGGGAGGGAATACTGTACGAGGTTTCACGCGGGGGTCAGGTATTCTTTATCCATAACCGGGTGCAAAATATACTTGAGGTGGAAACACTGATCCGGAAACTCTGCCCGCACATTAAAACCTGCGTTGCACACGGACAATTGGAGGGAAATGAGCTGGAAAAGACCATGACCGATTATGTAAAGGGCGACTATGATGTGCTGGTGGCAACGGCTATTATCGAATCGGGACTGGATATACCCAATGCCAATACGATTTTTATCAACAACGCCCATCATTTTGGTCTGAGCGACCTGCATCAGCTTCGCGGACGTGTTGGCCGGTCGAATAAGAAGGCCTTCTGTTATCTTCTGGCACCACCGCCAACAGTGATTACGCCCGAGGCCCGCCGAAGGCTGAAAGCTTTGGCGGAATTGTCGGAACTCGGAAGTGGATTCAATATTGCTCTGTATGATCTGGACATCAGGGGTGCCGGTAACCTGCTAGGAGGCGAGCAAAGCGGTTTCATTGCCGATATCGGATTCGAAACTTACACCCGGATTCTGAATGAAGCCATCAGCGAATTAAAGGAGAAAGAGTACGGCGACCTGTTTGCCGTGAAGGAACAGGCAGAACAAGGTGACATGGTTACTTATGTGGAGGACTGTCAGATAGATACTGATCTGGAGCTGCTCTTTCCGGAGGATTATATTTCAAATATTTCAGAAAGAATGAGCCTCTACCGGGAACTCGATCAGATTGAGCAGGATGAGGAATTACGCAGGTTTGAATCGGGACTGGCTGACAGATTCGGGCCCCTTCCCCTTCCGAGCAGGGAATTACTGGAAGTGGTTAGGCTCAGATCGATGGCAAAGCGTCTTGGTTTTGAGAAAATGGTGCTGAAGAATGGAAAAATGATCGGTCATTTTGTATCCAATCCGGATTCCGGCTTTTATAAATCAAAAACTTTCAGCAGCATACTTGGCTTTGTCCAGAAGCAACCGGCAAGGTTCAGAATGAAAGAGGGCAATAACAAACTAACCCTTACCTGTGAACCAATAAATTCGATGCAATCAGCCTGTGATTTGCTTAAATCGCTTAGCTGTGAAGGAAACTGAGGGTGCAGGGGCTATCTCTTACTTTTAAATAAAAGTCCCAGTAATACTGCAGTCCCGCTGACTATCAATCCCATCGCGAAAAGTCCGTAGCGGATATTTTTCATGCTGTCACCAATGGCCCCGTTGACATCAAGAACAATAGTGAAGGCGACTGTAATAAAGAACAAGCCCAGTAATGCAAGCAAAAAGTTTCTTACTCCGCGCATTTTGGTGCGAAGTTTTGACTTACCGTATATTTTTTTATCGAATTCCGTAAGCATGCTGGCTGAATAGATTAATTAACACTCTTACCAAACCGGCCGAAAAATTAGACATTTTCTCAGTCAAAATTCAATTACAAACAAAATTATATTAACAATCTTTTGAAAATTTTATCTTTGAGAAAATCTTTTTTACATGTTTGGTCTTGATGCTTCGCTTTCACTCCTGCTGATATTTTGCATCATTTGCGCGTTAGCATTCGAATTTATTAATGGGTTTCATGACACGGCCAATGCCGTGGCCACCGTAATTTATACCCATTCACTGAAACCCCGGATAGCGGTTATCTGGTCCGGAATCTGGAATTTTATTGGTGTAAATGTTGGTGGAATCGCCGTTGCAATAGGCATTATCAACCTGTTGCCAATTGAGGCACTCACCGATAGTAATATCTATCATAACCTTTCCATGATTTTGGCCCTTATTTTTACGGCTATTATCTGGAACATGGGAACCTGGTACCTGGGCATTCCCTGTTCAAGTTCACATACATTGCTGGGATCGATTTTTGGAGTCGGGATCGCATATATGCTTTTACCTGGCAGTCATGAAGTGGCACTTAACTGGGGCAAGGTAAAGGATGTTGGCCTATCATTGCTCATTTCACCGTTATTCGGATTCCTGATGGCTATGCTGCTTATGAATGTTCTTTATAGTATCGTTAAGAATAAAACCATATTCAAGGAACCTCCTGCGAAAAAGGCCCCCCCGCTATGGATCCGTTCTATTCTTGTTTTAACCTGTACTTTTGTAAGCTTTTCACATGGTTCCAATGACGGACAAAAGGGCGTTGGCCTTATGATGATCATCCTCATTGCAATTGTTCCGGTTCGGTTCGCCATTGATCATACCAAGAATCCGGAATCGTTGCGAGATAATATTGTTGTTATAAACAGCTTGTTATCACAAGTGGATACTACACAGTTACGGACTGTTGAACTCGCTGAATTTAAAAGCATTACATCTGGTATCAGTTCGTTGGATACCTGTCTGAACGGAATTGTCTCTTTCGTCGATTTTGCCAAGAACAGCAGTTTAATGGCGCGCCGTGAAATTCTCGTCGTATCAAAGAAATCAGAAAGCCTTATTAAGCATTTAGCAGAAAAACCAATCCCTTCTGTTGATACCAAATGGCTTAATAATTACAGGAAACAGGTGAAGGAAATTAAGACCTTTACCGAATATGCACCCTTGTGGGTTGTACTGGCCATCGCCATTTCACTCGGACTGGGCACAATGGTGGGCTGGAAACGTATTGTGGTAACGATTGGTGAGAAAATTGGTAAAAGCCACCTGACCTATGCACAGGGTGCCAGTGCAGAGTTAATTGCTGCAAGTACGATATCGGTATCAAGCTGGTTAGGGCTGCCGGTAAGTACAACTCACGTGCTTTCATCGGGTATTGCCGGATCGATGGTTGCCGGAAGCGGATTAAAGAACCTGCAGAAAAAAACCGTGGCTGCTATCGGTATTGCCTGGCTGATCACGTTGCCGGTGACCATATTGTTTTCAGGCATGCTGTTTTTGCTGTTCAGGCTGATTTTTGTATAACTTAGAAATGTTGATCACAAAGGCTCTGAAAAGTCCCGTAGAGACGATATATTTGGAATCCGTCAAAGTAAAATTATTTTAAGTTCAAATATTCCGTTATCCTCCCGGAAATCTGCAACAAGGAAATCTCAGCCAGCTTGGTCTGGTACTGCACCATTAAAAGTCTTTCCTCTGCTTCGAGAAGGCTTTGCTGAACTTCCCGGAGTTCGAGACCCGACAGGTTGCCCAGCTTGTACCTTTCCAGTGCTATCTCCAGGTTCTCCCGGGCGGTTTCCAGGTTCTGCTCCTCGAGTTTTAACAGCAGCAGGTTATTCTGGTAGGCAAAATAGATGGTAATCAGATCAGCGTTAACCTGTTGCTCTACCTGCTGGTACTGATGTTCCATGTTGTCTATTTCGATTCTGGCATTTGCTCTCTCCCTTTGCCGGTTCAAACCATCAAACAGGTTAACCCCGAGTGACAATCCGTAATTCATTCCGTTCACCTGCCGGCTTTTTGTAGAATTCTGATCATATGTATTCCAGGAATAACCGTATCCTGTAGAAAGATTCAGATAGGGATACGTTCTGGCCTGGATGATTTTGTAATCATATTCGGAAATGACTGTATTCCTGTGGGCAATCTGAAGACTTGTATTTAATGTATGCGTTAAAGCCAGCAGTGAATCGTATATCAGACCTGTATTGATTGAAATTGTTGAATCCTTCAGGACAATAGCCTCTCCCAGGTTTTCCGACGACATCAGCTCATTGATCCTGACCTGTGAGGCTCTTAAAACCTCATTCTGCCTGGCGTACCTGGAGCTGTCGGAATTCAGGTATACAAGCGATTGCAACAGCTGCAGCTTGGAAGAGGCGCCCAGCAGATAACGTTCTTCGTCTATCCTGACCCGCTCCCTGGAAAGCGATACGGCATAAGCCAGGTTCTGATAAAGCCTCAGCTGCTGGATATAATAATAATACTCCGAAGCCATCTCGGCGATGAAATCTTCCACAGCCATTTGTGTATTTAGCTCACCCACCAGTCTAAGTTCATTAAGCTTTTTATAGTTGGTGTGTGCGCTGAATCCCTGAAAAATGGTCCATCCCAATGTGGCAGATGCATTTCCCGAAGTATTGTGCACATCTTTGGTAACAGTTTCATCTCCTTCAACAGGTTTTTGTGTGGTGTTTTCCAGGGTACCGCCATAACGGCTGCTGAGGTCCAAAGAAGGCAGAAATCCGGCATTCCCTGTGGAATAATTGTTCGAAGAGATTTCCTCAAGGTTTCGTGCAATCAGTATTGAAAAATTCTTTTCCAGTCCGGTTATAATACACCGGTTAAGGTCATATGGCTCCTGTGAATATATGGGTGTAATACCCAGGCTGGCAAAAACAAACAGGATGATCCTTTTACTTATCATGAATAACCGCTTTTGTTTCAGTGGATATTAAAAGATATATGGCCGGTACCACAAAGAGGGTCAGGAAGGTTGACAACAACATTCCCCCGACAACGGCGATGCCCATGGCTACCCGGCTCTGGGCGCCCTCTCCAAGACCAAGCGCAAGAGGCAATACGCCGAGAATGGTGGCCAGACTGGTCATCAGAATTGGCCGGAAACGCGCAGCTGCAGAAAACTTAATAGCCTCGAACTTGCTCATCCCGGCATTCTTTCGCTGGTTTGCGAATTCAACTATCAGTATGCCGTTTTTGGATACCAGTCCAATCAGCATAATAATTCCGATCTGACTGAAAATATTCATGGTTATGTTAAAATACCACATGAAAATCAGCGCCCCGGTGAGGGCCAGGGGTACGGTCATCATAACAATGATGGGATCTTTAAAGCTTTCAAACTGAGCGGCCAGAACGAGGAAAATCAGGACAAGGGCCAGCATGAAAGCAAACATCAGGCTTGATGAGCTCTCCCTGAAGTCTTTTGAATCACCTGCCAGTGCCGTCCTGAAGGTATCGTCAAGAACCCTCGCCGCTATTTTATCCATTTCTTCAAGTCCTTCGCTGATGGTCTTTCCCTCAGCAAGTCCCGAAGATATGGTGGCCGCCACAAAACGGTTGTACCTAAATAACTGGGGAGGAGCAGTACCTTCATTCAGGTTAACCAGGTTGTCGAACTGGATCATCTCTCCTTCATTATTTCTGACATAAAGCGACTTAAGGTTCATGGGTGTATTTCTGTCCTCACGGGCAAGCTCTCCGAGAATCTGGTACTGTTTGCCGTTCATAAAGAAGTATCCGAAACGCTGGCCGCTGAGAGCCAGCTGAAGAGTCTGCCCGATATTCTGCGTGGATACGCCCAGCAGGTTGGCCTTGTCACGGTTTATATTGATCTGTATCTCCGGCTTGGTGAACTTCAGGTTTACGTCTGCCATCTGAAATGTGGGATCGCTATGGACTTCAGCCATAAAAACGGGAAGTACCTTCCTCAGTTTCTCAATATTCTGTGCCTGGATCACATATTGTATGGGTTGTCCGGCCCGTCTGCCTCCAAAAGTGGATTGCTGCATAACACTGGCTCTTGCCATGGTCTTGGTCCTCATTACAGCCGAAAGCTTATTGGCAATATCCTGCTGTGATTGCTCTCTTTCCGGGGGTTTGGGAAGTACTATCCGCAAATTGCCGCTTCCGCTGCGCACCATGGCAGTAACACTTTCCCTTTCAGGAACAAGATGATCCACAGTTTTAACCAGATCTTCAATATAAGCAAGGGTATATTCATACGTAGATCCCTCAGGGGTTGTGGTGCCGATGCTGATCTGCGAGCGGTCCTCCAACGGCGCCATCTCGGCAGGACGCGTTGACCATAGTAAAATGATAAGCCCTGTGGCAACAACCAGAATTATCAGCGATAAATACTTTTTATCCAGGAATTTCTCCAGTGATCTTTGATAACCGCTGTTCAGCTTTACAAAGAAACCCTCGGTAGCTCTGAAAATCAAGCCGTGCCGGCTGTGCGGTTTCAGCATTTTGGTCGACAGCATGGGCGTAAGTGTGAGGGCAACAAAGGCCGATATGGCAACTGCCCCTGCAAGTACGATGCTGAATTCGCGGAAAAGCCTCCCCGTCATACCTTCCAGGAACACTATAGGGAAAAAGACCGCAATTAATGTTATGGTGGTTGCTATAATCGCAAAAAAGATCTCATTGGAACCTTTCAAGCCTGCCTCAAGGGGATCCATACCATTTTCGATCTTCACATAGATGTTTTCCATCATCACAATGGCATCGTCAACAACCAAACCGATCGCCAGCACAATGGCAAGAAGAGTAAGTACATTAATGGTGAATCCGGCCAGGTACATGATAAAAAAAGCTCCGATCAGGGATACGGGGATCACGATGATCGGAATCAGGGTGGTGCGCCAGTCACGTAAAAAGAAATAGATGATTACCACCACAAGGATGAAGGCCAGGATAATGGTATCCATCACCTCCTTAATGGATGTCCGGATATACTCCGTATTGTCAAATCCAACGTCAACAATTATATCATCGGGCAGGTCCTTCTTAATGTATTCAAGCCTCTGGTACACTTCATCCACAATGTCGATATGATTGGCTCCCGGCTGAGGTATAATTACATTGCCCACCATGGGTACACCGTTCATTTTCATGATCCCCCGGATGTCTTCGGGTCCCAGTTCCGCTCTTCCGATATCACTTACCCGTACCACCTGATCTCCTGATTGTTTGATGATTAAATTATTGAATTCGGCTGGTGTTGTCATCAACCCAAGTGTTCTTATGGTAAGTTCGGTTGTATTTCCCTCCACACTGCCCGATGGAAGTTCCACATTTTCCCTGCCTATTGCATTTCTTACATCCAGGGGTGTCATGCCATATCCGGCCAGTTTAGCAGGATCAAGCCACAGACGCATGGCATATCTTTTTTGTCCCCATATCATGATGGCACTTACACCCGGAATGGTTTGCAACCGTTCCTTAAACGTAAGTTCGGCGATTTCCGATAACTCGAGGAGTGACCTTTTGCCACTTTTAATGGCAACAAAGATGATCGGTGTAGCATCAGCATCTGCTTTGGTAATCGTGGGCGGATCCACGTCTCTTGGCAGCATTCGCTGTGCCTGTGATACTTTATCCCTGACATCATTGGCGGCAGTTTCCAGGTCAACGCTCAGTTCAAACTCCACCGTTATATTGCTGCCACCCTGACGGCTGATGCTGGTAAGGGTTCGTATGCCGGGTATACCGTTAATGGATTGTTCAAGTGGCTCGGTAATCTGAGTTTCAATAACATCGGAATTAGCTCCGGGGTAGGTTGTATTTACCGTAATAATGGCAGGATCAACACTCGGAAACTCCCGCACACCCAAATACGTCAGTCCGATAATCCCGAATAAAAGGATGATGAGTGATAATACCGTTGCCAGAACAGGCCGTCTTATACTTGTTGATGAAAGGCTCATGTCATCTGATGAATTGCTGTTACCTCTTTATCAGTGTATCCAGAACAACAGGCAAATCCTGCCTGAGCTGCAGTATGCCTGAAGTCAGTAATGTATCTCCGAAATTTAGCCCTTCCCTAATCTGGATAAGTGCTTCAGTTCGCAAACCGGTAGTTACCATAACCGGAAAAGCTTTCCCGGCTCTGTAAACAAATACTTTTTCCCCCTCCATCTCCGGAATAATAGCTTCAGTGGGAATGGCCACCGTATTGTCGATCTGAGCCAGCCGCATGCTTATACTGGCAAAACGACCTGGCTTCAGCTCTTCCCTGGTATTCGGATACATGGCCCTCACCATAATTGTTCTGGTATTGATATTAACCTTGGGATCGACGGCATATACCGATGCCCTGAAAACATTATCGCTTCCATCGATTTTGAATTCTATCGGATATCCTGTTCTTATTTCACTGGCATATCTTTCTGGCACGGAGAATTCGATTTTAAGCGGTCTGGTTTTCACCAATCTGACAATCCTGGTAGACGGTGAAACAAAGCTGCCTTCACTGAGCAGACGTAAACCAATGATCCCGTCGAATGGTGCCCTTAATTCTGTTTCGGCAATGCGTGCCTGAATCAGCAACATATCAGCCTCGAGGGCCTGCAGTTCGGTTGCGATCTGATCATAGCTCTCCCTGCTGATTGCATCTTTTTCAAGCAAACTTCTCTGTCTGAATTCCTTTTCCACAGCAAGCTTCTTTTGTGCCTGAAGTTTAAGTAATTGAGCCTGCAGAGGTCTGTCATTTATCTTGGCCAGCAAATCGCCCTTTTTTACTCGTGTACCTTCGGTGAAATTTATGCCGACAATTTTCCCCGATGTCTCGAATGATAGTTCGACTTCTTCGTCAGGCATAATGGTTCCGGAACTATTGATCATTTCATTCATCTGGGTGGGAGAAATTAAAAAGCCGTTGACGTTCAAAACCTGTGGTCCACCGCCACCTCCACCACCTGGCCGGATCATTTGTCCTCCGACCGGAGGCCCTCCCCTTTCACCTGCTTTAAATAGCGGCTTAATTTTTGGATACAGAATGATAATGGCCAGTAACAGAATGCTCATAACTGTAAATACAATCCTGAAGCGTTTTTTTATCATGGTGATTTTGATTTTTTTTGGTTACTGTAGCTGTATGGCCTCCCTCTGTATAATTGAATAAGGTTCAATACCGGTAAATTCATGCCAAAGGTAACCAAATGTTTACCCTTAGCACCAACAAATATACAAACCCGATAAATGAATAGACATACATACGGTTGACAAAAAAATCTTACCTTTCAGCAAAAATCAAAACACTATGGAAGAATCAACCATGAAAAAGCACGTGACACTTGTTGCCGCCCTGCAGATCGGTTTTAGTACAATGGGCGTAATTGCTTCTTTAGTTGTCTTTTTCGTTTTTTCCTTCGCAGGTTCATTTGTTGTTGATGATCCTGTGGCCACATCGGTTATAAAGCTTATAGGTTCTGTTCTGCCGGCTTCAATTTTCCTGGTATCACTTCTGGGACTGATCGGGGGTGTTGGTTTATTAAGCTACAGGAGCTGGGCCAGAATACTGGTAATGGTTATCGCTGCCGTGGGTTGCCTCAATTTCCCGTTCGGAACCATCAAAGGCGTCTATTGCCTGTGGACCCTCATGCAGGATGAAACGATCAAACTTTTTAACTAGCTGATCCCTTGCAGTTTTTGCTGATTTTCTGAACAAGGAAGACTTATTCGTCAGCCATAAAGTGTTGGCTGAGAGGAATTCTTATTTACAAACTAATCTATTAAATAATGAAATTATTATTCAGCGTTTTTCTTTCAGGTTTACTGATATTGCCTGTTGTTGGTCAGAAGAACATATTGAACAGTGAAATCGATTCAGTGTCATATAGTCTGGGCATTTTGCTGGGAACAAGTATCCGGCAGGCCGGAATTGAAGAATTTAATGATAAAATGGTACTTAATGGACTGAATGATATAAACACCGGGAAACAGACGGTGATAACCCTGGAGCAGGCCAATACGCTGGTGAATGCATGTCTCGCAAAACTCAATGAAAAAAAAGCCTTCATCAACCTGCAGGAAGGCCGGAAGTTTCTTGATGAAAATGCAAAGAAAGAAGGTGTGGTAAACCTGCCCAGCGGATTGCAATACAAAGTTGTTAAGGAAGGTACGGGGTCATCCCCTGTGGATACAAGCGTTGTTACAGTAAATTATACCGGTACATTCACCAACGGGAAGGTGTTTGACAGCTCTGTCCAGCGGGGAGAACCAGCCAGCTTCCCGGTGAACCGTGTTATACCGGGCTGGACCGAAGCGTTGCAGCTCATGAAACCGGGGGCAAACTGGATATTGTATATTCCCTCCGAACTGGCCTATGGTGAAAACGGTCCGGAAGGCATCGGCGCTAACCGTGTTTTAATTTTTGACGTTGAGCTGCTATCCTTCAAATAAGTACCGTTTACTGCTTTACCGTTTACCGCCTTACACAGGTACATCCGTGATCCCCGCAAGCCCGTACACCTGTTCCTTTACCCATTTAGCCCACTTGAGGGGAGATTTAGAGCTATCAAAGGTGCAATAAGGTATTGGCTTGCCAAAAGTGACCGTGAGATGGTCATTACGGTGTTTAAAAGTCTCATCAACCAGGTAAAACATCTCCAGGTTTGCTTTAATCCGCAGAAATTTCCTTATCAGGTAGAGCCGGTAAAAAAAAGGGGAATTTCTTCCGGTAAAATGCACAGGAACGATATCGCGCTTATAATGTACCGCTTTGGTAATGAAATTCTTTTTCCATTCAAGATCCATCACCTGACCATGGATATACCTGGAAACCAAACCTGAAGGGAAGGTAACAATTTGAGTATCTGAAAGGTAAGCTTCATGCAGTTTCCCGGCAGATTCAATTGCCTGTTTGCCGTGTTTATTGATAGGGATGAATAAAGGATGAAGATTGACAATATTCATCAGAATGTCATTCGACAGGAACTTAAAATCGGTATAGTACCTGTCCATTATATCCATCAGCAGCATCCCGTCAAAACCCCCGAGGGGATGGTTTGAGGCAAAAATACAACGCCTGTCTTTTGGCAGGTTTTCTTCACCGGCGACTGTGATGGTTACATTGAAATCCTCAATAGCCGCCCTTACAAAGTCCAGACCGATTTTTACACCGTGTTTGGCCAGAAAATCGTTCACTTCCTTCTGGTGTATTATTTTTTCAAGGTACCGATAAACGAATCCGGGCAAGATACTTGCCAGCCGGGGATTCTTATCATGAAATACCTGACGGACGTTAACTGGTTTGATTTTCCCTGGCAAACCGTTATCTGACATTTTTACCTCCGGCTTTGATAAGTCACCTCAAATATATGAAATCTGCTCAATTACCCGGCAAGTTCAGATTAACAAACCGGAAACACACAATAAAAAGCCGCAGGAAAAAGTTATTAACAAAGTGGGAAAAAATGGGTATTAGTGGTATAAAGTGGGAATAAATGTATTATTTTTACACTCCAAACGAAAAAACCCGGTATGATAACCTTTACAGGCGATTATTCGTGCAGGCTTGATGAAAAAGGCCGTGTTCTGCTGCCTGCGGCATTTTTAAAGCAGATGGCTTCCGGTATGCAGGAGAAATTCGTTCTGAAGAAAGATATTTTTGAATCATGTCTGGTGCTTTATCCTATGACAGAGTGGGAAAGTCAAAACCAGATTTTACGTCGGAACACCAATCCCTACAACCGGGAACATAATCAGTTTCTTCGCGGATTTTTCAAAGGTACGGCCGAGGTGATACTAGATGCCAATAACCGGCTATTGATACCCAAAAAGCTGCTGGAAGAAATCAATGCCGATCGTGAAATCGTGATGGCGGGTCAACTGGGCAGAATTGAAATATGGACCCGGGAAGCCTATGACAGGATTGAAAGCGGCGGAGTGAATATTGCTCAACTGGCTGAAAAAATAATGAGCAATCTGAACAGTGACAGTGGAATCCTAAATAACAACACAGGTGGATGAGTGTGTTCCATGTACCGGTACTTTTGCATGAAAGTGTTGAAGGTTTGAATGTCTCTCCCGATGGGATTTATGTAGATGCCACCTTTGGTGGCGGGGGACATTCGGCCGGGATTCTGAAAAAATTGGCTGGTGGCAGATTATTTGCGTTCGATCAGGATGAGGATGCAACCAATAATCTGCCAAAAGACGAAAAGTTCTTTTTCATATTGGGTAATTTCAGGTTTCTGAAGAACTACCTGAATTTTTACGGGATTAATGCCATTGACGGTTTGATTGCTGACCTAGGGGTTTCTTCACACCATTTCAATACGCCCGAAAGAGGATTCACCTACCGTTCCGATGCTGCCCTGGATATGCGCATGAACCAACAGGCAAAACTTACTGCCGGAACGGTCATCAATGGTTACGATATCGATCATTTAACAGGCCTGTTCAGGGATTATGGTGAGCTGGATCAGGCGCGAAGGATCGCCGGATCTATTGTGCATTATCGTGCCGAACAACGGATAACGACTACTACACAGCTTGTACATTGCATTGAAGCGCTCATACCCCGGCATGCAGAGAATCAATTCCTGTCAAAGGTCTTCCAGGCTATCCGTATTGAAGTAAACCAGGAACTCGAAAACCTGAAACAAATGCTGTACAGCACCACCGAAATGCTTAAACCAGGTGGTCGTCTGGTAATCATCAGTTACCATTCGCTCGAGGACAGACTGGTTAAGAACTTTATGAGATGGGGCCATGGTTCCGAACAACCTGATAAGGACATATTCGGCCATAGCTATGAACCTTACAGAATGATAACCAGGAAACCTGTAATGGCAGGAGAAGAAGAAGTCAGAAACAATCCAAGGGCCCGTAGTGCACGCCTGAGGATTGCAGAAAAAAAACAGGGAAATGCAACAGAATCACGAACATATTGATCCGGTCAACCCGGTTTCCGAAAAACGCAAAAAGAAATTACGCATCAGGGAACTGATCGATGGCACCATCCTGGTCAGGGAGAATATGATCCGGCAGCTGCCTTATGTATTGTTCCTGACCATGCTGGGGGTGATTTATATCGGTAACCGGTTTCACGCTGAGAAAATGGTTCGGCAAATCAATGATTTAAAGATTGAGGTAAGCAATTTACGATCGGAACAGATAACCATAACATCTGAACTGATGAATATCAGCAGGCCGTCGGAAGTCGCCTCCCTGGTTGAATCCAAAGGACTCGGACTGAAGGAGTCACTTGAACCTCCAAAAAAACTGAAAAGATAGTTCTGGCATGTCGGTTAAAAAGGACATATTATGGAGAGTAGTAATAGTATACTTTATATTTCTGTTGTTTGGTATGCTGGTGATTGGGAGGATCCTTTATTTACAGTTATTTGAAAGGAAAGAATGGATGGACAAGGCCGGTACTTTTTCACTTAAAACCATGAATATTCCTGCCAACAGGGGTAGCATATACGCTTCCGACGGCAGATTGCTGGCCAGCTCGGTTCCTTTTTACGAAGTACACTTCGATGCCAGATGTGAGAACCTTACAGATAAAGTATTTAATAATGGCGTTGATTCCCTGGCCTTATGCCTGTCACGGCTTTTTGGCGATAAATCAAAAGATACCTATAAACGAAGCCTGGTTGAAGCACGACAAAAAGGGAAACGGTATCACTTGGTAAAAAGCGGTGTTAATTACATTCAGTTAAAAAAGCTCAAAGAGTTTCCCATTTTCAGGCTCGGGCAATATAAAGGCGGCCTGATATATATGCAGGAGAACAAGAGGGTCAGACCTCACAGGAATTTAGCCGGCAGAATTATTGGCTACACTTCCAGGGATCTGAACGGCAATGTAGTGGGCATTGAAGGCGCTTATAACGATCAACTCGCGGGTATACAGGGTATCAGGCTGATGCAGCGCCTTACAGGTGATGTCTGGATGCCGATGAATGACCGGAACGAAATTGAGCCCAAGGATGGCCAGGATATCATCTCCACCCTCGATGTTAACTTGCAGGATGTGGCCCAGAAAGCTCTGCTTCAGCAACTCATTTCACACGATGCCCAATACGGAACTGCTGTGCTGATGGAGGTGAAAACCGGTGAAGTGAAGGCCATGGTGAACCTGGGAAAAGATGATCAGGGATATTATCGTGAAATTCAAAATTATGCGGTTGGGGAAAGCACCGAACCGGGCTCAACCTTTAAATTGCCGGTTCTGATTGCCGCACTTGAGGATGGTGTGGTTCAACTGGAGGATACCATTGATACCGGCGATGGCTCTTTCACGTATTACGACAAAATAATCAGGGATGATCATTATGAAGAGGGCGGGTATGGTAAGATCAGCGTGCAAAAGGTATTTGAATACTCCTCGAATATAGGTATGGTCAAAATTATTACGGGAGCCTACAAAAAAAATCCGGGAGACTTCATTGACCGTCTCTACGCCATGCGATTGAATGAAAAATTAGGTATTGATATCAAGGGCGAAGGCAAGCCTGAAATCAGGTATCCCGGTGATAAATTCTGGTCAGGCATATCCCTTGCTATGATGGCACACGGTTATGAGGTAAGGATCACTCCGCTGCAAACCCTAACCTTTTACAATGCAATCGCCAATAACGGGAAAATGGTAAAACCACGCTTAGTGAAAGAAATCCGTTACCACGGAAAGCTCTTGCGGAGATACAATACCGAAGTTCTTCAGTCATCGGTATGTTCACGTTCAACGCTGCGGAAAGTAAAGAAGATACTTGAAGGTGTTGTTGATTCGGGAACTGCCAAAAATCTCAAAAATCCGTTGATCAAAATTGCCGGTAAAACCGGAACCAACCAGATATACAATAAAAAATACGGATACAAATCTGCCTCCGAGGTTAGTTATCAGGCCTCGTTTGTAGGCTATTTTCCTGCCGGTGATCCCGAATATTCCTGCATTGTTGTGGTTAACTCCCCGTCAAAGAACGTGTATTACGGGAATATGGTTGCTGGTCCAGTTTTTCTTGAGATTGCCCGCAAGGTGTATGCAACAACCGTTGATATGCATCCTCTGGTGACCCGAAATAAAGACATACTCCTGGATCTCCCCTATTCCAAAACCGGAAACCGTGAAGAACTCCGGAGTGTTCTGAAAGAACTCGATGTTCCTATTGACAACAGTCACATTCATGCTGAATGGATTAGTACCGAAAAGAAGCCGGAAGCTGTTGAATTCAGCAAACGAACTGTTAGTCCCGGCTTAGTGCCCAATGTGATATCGATGGGTGCCAAGGATGCCATTTACCTGCTTGAAAATGCCGGCTTGCGGGTAAGATTGCTGGGCCGCGGCAGTGTGCGACACCAATCGGTTCCACCTGGAACAAGGGTAAGGAAGGGTGAACTGATCACCCTGCAAATGAGCTTTATATAACAGATGAAAGTAAAGTTAACCGACATATTGAATGAGCCTGAAGTGATACAGGTAAAGGGAAGTAAAGATATTGCCCTGAAAGGAATCACTTTTGATTCACGACAGGTTTCACCCGGTTTTCTGTTTGTGGCCGTGAAAGGAACCCAATCAGACGGTCACGAATTTATTGAAAGTGCAATAAATACCGGCGCAACAGCGGTTGTTTGCGAATATTTACCCGCCCAAATTCATCCGGAGGTAACTTATATCCGGGTACATGACTCAGCTAAAACACTGTCTGTTCTGGCATCGGCATTTTATGACCATCCATCCCGGAAATTCAAACTGATTGGAATAACCGGTACTAATGGAAAAACAACCACGGTAACCCTGCTGCACAGATTATTTACCGGCCTGGGTTTTAAAACAGGTTGCTTCACCACCATACGCAATTACATTGGGGATACTACTGTGGAAGCAACCCATACAACACCCGATCCGGTGCAGCTTAACCGCATCATGAAAGATATGGCTGATGCCGGCTGTGAATATGTGTTTATGGAAGTAAGCTCACATGCATTGGTACAGCAGAGGGTGAGCGGACTTACCTTTGCAGGAGGGATATTCTCCAACCTTACGCATGACCACCTCGATTATCATAAAACTTTTGAAGCATATCTCAAAGCCAAAAAAATATTCTTTGACAACCTGCCGGCCGGAAGTTTCTCCCTGATCAATGCCGATGACCGGAACGGCAGCGTTATGGTCCAGAATACAAAATCGGTGGTAAGTTATTATGGTATCCGTACCATGGCCGAATTCAAAGGCAAAATCACCGAAAGTCATTTCAACGGCACACTGTTAAATATCGACAATACTGAATTATGGACCAGATTCATCGGTGAATTCAATGCCAGCAACCTGCTTGCAGTGTATGCCTGCGCCAGGCTCCTCGGACAGATCAAAGAAGAGATTCTTACCGTCCTGAGCAGGATGGATACAGTTGAAGGCCGGTTCCAGTACCTGCAATCCGATACCGGAGTTACTGCGGTTATTGATTATGCACATACTCCGGATGCCGTATTGAATGTCCTCCGGACAATCAGTCAGATAAGGAAAGGCAACGAGCGGATTATTACAGTGATTGGGGCGGGCGGAAACCGCGATAAAACCAAACGACCGGTTATGGCGAAGGTGGCTGCCGAGATGAGTGACAAGCTTATTCTAACGTCAGATAACCCCCGGAATGAAGATCCGCTGGATATTATCAATGATATGAAGGCGGGTCTGAACGACCAATTGCTGAAAAAGACCATTGTCCAGCCCGACCGTGCCGAAGCTATTAAGTTGTCGTACATGCTGGCAGGAAAAGGCGACATTATTCTTATTGCAGGGAAAGGTCATGAGATATATCAGGAGATTAAAGGTGTAAAGCATCACTTCAGCGATCTTGAGGTAGTCAGTTCATTATTGGTTAGAAAACCAAATCAAACCTAATTGTCGGCCTATGCTGTATCATCTGTTTGGATATTTGGAAAAGATGGACATTCCCGGAGCGGGATTGTTCAACTACATCTCATTTCGATCAGCCATAGCGATCATAACCTCACTGATTATTTCAACAATCTATGGCAAGAAGATAATTCTCAGGCTGCAAAAGGCCCAGATCGGGGAATCCATACGTGATCTGGGACTCGAAGGACAGCTGCAGAAAAAAGGGACTCCCACCATGGGCGGATTGATCATTCTGATATCCATTGTTGTTCCGGTACTTCTTTTTGCCAACCTGAAAAACATATATGTTCAGCTTATGCTGTTTATAACCGTCTGGCTTGGACTGGTTGGTTTTGTCGATGATTATATCAAGGTATTCAAAAAGAATAAGGAAGGACTTCGCGGTAAATTCAAAATCATTGCTCAGGTTATCGCCGGAATTGTGGTGGGAATTACACTGCATGTTAACGATAATATTGTTGCCAGGGAAAAAGTACTTAACCGGAACGGGATGCCGGTTACGCGGGTGGAAAAAGGCACAGAAGGAGAAAAGGCCACCATTTACTACGTGACACGTGAAGTCAAATCGACCAGGGTCAATGTTCCCTTTTTTAAAAACAATGAATTTGATTATGCAATGCTGGTTTGGTTCCTGGGTGATAAGGCCGCCAAATGGGCATGGGTGGTGGTCATTCTGGCGGTCATTTTTATTATCACATTTGTATCCAACGGAACCAATCTCACTGACGGACTTGATGGTCTGGCAGCAGGGACATCGGCGATCATTGGTGTTACTCTGGGACTTCTGGCCTACGTTTCAGGTAATACAATTATTTCTGATTACCTCAATATTATGTACCTGCCCAATACGGGCGAACTGGTTGTTTATATTGCTGCCTTTATCGGCGCCCTGGTCGGGTTTTTATGGTATAACTCTTACCCGGCTCAGGTTTTTATGGGTGATACGGGCAGTCTTTCCATAGGCGGTATTATTGCAGTATTTGCCATACTGATCCGGAAAGAACTGCTTATCCCCATACTCTGCGGAGTATTCGTCGCAGAAAGCCTTTCTGTAGTTATCCAGGTGAGCTGGTTTAAGTTCACCCGTCTGTGGTTTGGTGAAGGCAGGAGGGTCATGCGGATGTCGCCCCTTCATCATCACTTTCAGAAGCTCAATTATCCCGAACCAAAAATCGTGACACGGTTCTGGATCATTGGAATCCTATTGGCCATTATAACTATTGTAACCCTTAAAATCCGATAAATATGGACCGACGAATTGTAGTGCTTGGTGCCGGAGAAAGTGGAACCGGAGCAGCTGTTCTGGCTAAGAAACAGGGTTTCGACATCTTCGTTTCCGATTCCGGCAAAATTAAAGACGCCTACAAAGAAATCCTAAACAACTACGAAATCGACTGGGAAGAGGGCAAACATACCGAACGGCATATCCTGAATGCCGACGAGGTGATTAAAAGTCCTGGAATATCGGAGAAATCCGATATTGTAATTGCCGTTCGGAAAAAGGGAATCCGGATAATATCCGAAATTGAGTTCGCCGGAAGATTTACCCATGCCAAGAAAATCTGCATAACCGGCAGTAATGGAAAAACCACTACAACTACCTTAATTCACCACATGCTGCGGAAGGCAGGTTTGAATGCAGGCCTGGCCGGCAACGTGGGAAAAAGCTTTGCCATGCAGGTCGCCACTGAAAATTATGAATATTACGTGATTGAGCTTAGCAGCTTTCAGCTCGACGGCATGTTTGAATTTAAAACCGATATTGCCATACTGCTGAATATTACGCCGGATCATCTCGA
>Ga0299915_10000491_pt1 | contig 29616 bp, 33 predicted proteins | sample RVTome_13_FD_200263 | JGI IMG/M metagenome (GOLD analysis project Ga0299915, IMG submission 200263) | Soil microbial communities from uranium-contaminated site in the Upper Colorado River Basin, Wyoming, United States - RVT92D227 (version 2) ...
CGGCACCCCCGCGTGACCGGCGGCTCGATTCACCTCCGGCTCGACGAGCTGACGGCCCGCCTCGACCGGTTTCGCAAGGAGCAAGTCCCCGCGTTCCGCCAGTACCGGACGATCCGCGCCGACATCGCCGAGCGCGAGCGCAAGCGGCTCCGGATCGACGAGCTGAAGCCGCGGGTGATGTCGTCGTTCGTCCGCAACAAGCTGATCGATCAGGTCTACCTGCCGCTGTGCGGCGCGAACCTCGCGAAGCAGCTCGGTGCGGCGGGCGCGGCGAAGCGCACCGATCAGATGGGCATGCTGCTGCTGATCTCGCCGCCGGGCTACGGCAAGACCACGCTGATGGAGTACGTGGCGGCGCGGCTCGGGCTCGCGTTCGTCAAGGTCAACGGGCCGGCGCTCGGCCACGAGGTGACGTCGCTCGATCCCACCGAGGCGCCGAACGCGACCGCGCGCCAGGAGATCGAGAAGGTGAGCCTCGCGCTCGAGATGGGCACGAACGTGATGCTCTACCTCGACGATATCCAGCACACCTCGCCCGAGCTGCTGCAGAAGTTCATCTCGCTGTGCGACGCGCAGCGCAAGATCGAGGGCGTGTGGCGCGGCCGCACGCGCACGTACGACCTGCGTGGCAAGAAGTTCTGCGTCGTGATGGCCGGCAACCCGTACACCGAGAGCGGCGAGAGCTTCCGGATCCCCGACATGCTCGCGAACCGCGCCGACGTCTACAACCTCGGCGACGTGCTGAGCGGCAAGGGCGATTCGTTCGCGCTGTCGTTCCTCGAGAACGCGCTGACCTCGAGCCCGACCTTGTCGCAGCTCGCGACGCGCGACCTCAACGACGTCTACAAGATCATCCGGATGGCGAAGGGCGAGCCGATCGCGACGACCGAGCTCTCGCACGGCTACTCGGCCGTCGAGCTCGAGGAGATCTTCGCCGTGATCCGCCACCTGCTGGTCGCGCAGGACACGCTCCTCAAGGTCAACCAGGAGTACATCCGCTCGGCGGCGCAGGCCGACACGTACCGTACCGAGCCGCCGTTCAAGCTGCAGGGCAGCTATCGCAACATGAACAAGCTCGCCGAGAAGACGGTCTCGGCGATGACGGCCGCCGAGCTCGACCAGCTCGTCGACGATCATTACCGCAGCGAATCGCAGACGCTGACCACCGCCGCCGAGCAGAACCTCCTCAAGCTCGCCGAGCTGCGTGGCCGGCTCACCCCCGAGCAGGCCAAGCGGTGGACCGAGATGAAGGCCGAGTTCGTCCGCCAGCGCCGCATGGGCGGCAACGAGGCCGATCCGGTCACCAAGCTCGTCGGGACCCTGAGCGGCCTCGGCGCGGAGCTCGACGCGATCCGCCAGTCGATCAACGGCTCCAAGCAGCCCGAGCTGACCTCCGAGGTCCGCGAGCTGCGCGGCGCGGTGCTCCAGGCCGCCGGCAAGGCCGCGGAGTCCTCGTCGGAGCAGTGGCTCGGGCCTCGCCTCGACGCGCTCGCCGCATGGATGGCCGACAGCCTTCGTTCGCGTGCCCCGACGGGCGAGATCGAAGGCTGGCTGGGGCCACGGCTCGACGCGCTCGCCGAGAGCCTGCGCACCCACGCGAAGTCGAGCAACGGCGACTCACCCCACGGCCACGGCAACAAGATGATCGATGCCGAGGCGCTGCTCGCCCAGGTGCGCCGCATCGAGGACACGCTGGTCCCGGTGGTCGGCGCGGCCGTCGAGCAACGCGCGGGCGACACGCTGCTGGCGAACAAGATGGTGCAGATCATCGAGCTGCTCGAGCAGCTCGATGCGCGGCTCGTCGGCAACGGGCGTCGGCCCGAAGAGCGTTAGCTGTATCCGCCTCGGGCCGTGAGAGACCGAAATGCCTCGAAAAACGCGAGTACGTGGGCCAATCAAGCCAACCAGCCAAGGAGCTCCGGTGATCTACGTTTCGTTCGCGCATCGCGGAAAGCGCCACGTGCTGTCGTACGCGCAGGATCGGATCACGATCGGTGCGGCAGCGGCCTGCGACGTGATGCTGCTCGCCGACGAGATCCCGAACGTGCAGCCGTTTCACCTCGAAGTCCGCGTCGAGGATGGCGTGCTCGTGGTCCACGATCTGCGCGGCATCCTGCCGTCGCACGTGATGGAGACCGATGACAGCATCCGGTTCGGCGACGTCGAGCTGAAGCTCGCGTTCGATCCGCTCGAGCCCGAGCGTGTGACCGACGACGTGGAGCGCCGGTTGCTCGCGCAGATCCGTACGCACGGCGGCGACGTCGAGCTCCGGCGCGTATACGCCGACTGGCTCGAGCAGCACGGCGAGAGGCGGCGTGGGGAGTTCCTGCGGCTCCAGCTCGTGACGACGGGCGCGGTCGAGGCCACGGCGTCCGAGGTGGCGAGGGCGACGGATCGGCTGCGCGCGCTCGCGACAGATGTCGGGCCGGGCTGGCGCGCGTGCGTGGCGTCCTCGGTGATCGTGAACTGTCCATCGGGGCGCGTCGAGCTCGAGGTCGTGTGTCCGCAGCGCTGGGATCAGCTGACGCCGACGGATCACCCCGGCGTGCGGTCGTGCGAGGCCTGCAAGTCGAGCGTCACGTACTGCACGACCGCCGAGCAGGCGCTCGAGATCGCGAATGAGGGCGGCTGCATCACGCTCGACGCGCGCGTGGCCGGGATGGCGGCACAGCACCGCTCGATGGTGACCGGGCGTCCGGCGCCGCAGCCGGTGCGCTACGGCACGCTGCGGCGCGCCTAGAGCCACCTATGGCGGCCGGGCGCTGACTAACTGTCCGTCACTGCGCCGCTCGGCGAACCGCCCGTGCCCGGCGAGTTTCGGTTTGCCGGAGTCGACGAGCACCGCCGGGCCGTACGTGGCGGGCTATTTTAGGTGGTCCAGGGTGTCCAGAACGCGCGGTACGGGCCTTCGTACTCGGGCTTTTGCGTCTGCGGCACGCGCACGTATTTTCGTACACTGGCGACGACCGCATCGAGTGCGCTGTGCGTCACGCCGATCGGCCTGCAGAGCTCGAGGCGCTGACCGGCCGGGTTGCGTAGCGTCAACGCCACTGTCGGCTCCCCCGGCCTGTTTGGCCGGATGGTGTGACTCGAGTCTTGCGCCGCAACCAGATCGTGCTCGATGCAACGCGCGAAGATCGCGTGCGCCTGGTCGATGGTGAGCTGCATCCGGTACCGCCGCTCGGTGGGCGGCGGGCCGAGCGCGAGATAGCTGATGAGCACGACGGCGAGGCGACCCTCGCCATCGAGGAACATGGACCAACCGTCTTGAGACGAGTCGCTCACCGTGAGGCGACAACGGACACGGTCCGCTTCCGAGCCGAGAAACACGGCAGTCCTGTTCTCCAACATCGGTCCAGCGTACGCGGTCTGGCGTGGGAGGCGAAGCGAGCATCGTGATCCGACCGCCGAGGACATTCGTCGGCTCGCGGCGGCTCCTCGGCTCGCGCGCCTGGCGTTCTCACAGCGGAGCGGTCAGGCTCGCGGTCGTGATCATCGCCCGCTGCTCGGCCTGGGCGGGGAACTCGGAGAACCACGAGCCGAGCAGGCCGATCGCGAGCACGACGTGCCAGTCCGCACGGACCGCGAAGTCGGCCGTCGACGAGACGTAGAGACTCCGCATCGGGCCGAGCGTCCGATCGACCGTGCGCAGCGCCGGCACGTCGTCCTCGCCGAGATAACGCGCGCGGTAGAACGGGCGGAACATGGAACCGTGCGAACTGCATGAAGCCGGCGGGTTGCATGCTTCCTTGCAGCGTCGCGCTCCGGATCGCGCCGACGTCGACGCTCCGCTCGATCCCGAGCTCCTCGGCGTACAGCGTGCACGTGCTGGCCGCACCGGAGCTGGCACCGGAGGTTCGCCGAGGAGCGCGAGAGGAGGAGGCGGCGCACCTTTCGCGTGCACGCGTTCAGCGAACTTCGGCGGTGAAACCGTCACAGGTCCAACCACTGTCGACGCGCGCGCCTACGGCCGAATCGATCGACCCGCGTCGAGCTGCCAGATCCACAGATGTCCGTCCCGCCCGGCGGCCGCGAGTCGCGTGGCTGCGCGATCGAACGCGAGGCACTGGACGGACGGCAGCGCATCGATTCGCGCCACGACGGTGGCGGTCGCGAGCGACCAGATCTCGACGGAATCGCCGAGCGCGAACGCAACGTCGTCGAGCGAGATCGCGATGCCGGTGGGCGGCCGCGCGAGCTCGAACTTCGCGAGCTCGACCCCGAACACCGGATCCCACACCTCGACGCCACCACGCTCGTCGATCACCACGATCCGTGTCCCGTCATCGTCGAGCGCGAGCAACACGGGCTTGACGAGGTTCGTGCGCGTGATGCTGGTCGGCGCCTCGATGGCGGGCGGCGCCCCGGTCAGGTACGCCCAGAAGATCCCGACCTCGCCGTCCGCGGCGGCCGCCGCGAATCGCGTGGCTCGCCGGTCGATCGTCACCGCGCTGAGGCCATGGCCTGGCCACGCCGTACCGCGGCGCAGTGCCGTGCGCGAGCCCGTGGTATCGAGCAGCTCGACCTCCCCCAGATATCCATGCGCGTCGTACGCGTCGCGATCCTCGGCGACGCGAACCACCGCCACGGCTCCGTCGCCGGCGTACCGTCCCGAGGGCTCGATCGCCGACCGGGCACCCTCGGAGCGCACGCACAGCGCGTCGTCGAGGACGAAGCGCCGCGCCGCGAGTCCGTGGGTGGTGATCAGGACGAGCTCGCCGTGGTCCGTGAACGCGATCTGGCGAGCATCCCGCCATCGAGGCTCGCTCCCCGGCTCGATCCGCCGCAGCGGCGCTTCGCCGGTCGGGCTCCAGAGCTCGATCACCCCTTCGCGTCGCGCGATCACCAGCTCGGCGGCCGTCCAGCCGATCGCGACGACATGCTCTCCCGGCACATCACGCACGCGACCACGGGCGAGATCCCAGAGCCTCACCGACGACGTGCCGCGCGCGGCGAGCGCGCTGCCGTCGGGCCGAAACACCAGCCGAGCCTGCTGGTCGTCGAGCGCGTGGCGCGCGACCACGGCTCCTGTGCGCGAGGCGCAGATCGCGAGCTCGCGGCCGGTGGCGATCGCGAGGCGCGAACCATCCGCCGTCCACGCGAGCGAGCTCACGGCGCCTTGGATCGGGATCGTGAGCGCGAGGACTCCGCGCTCGAGATCCCACAGCTGCACGCCATTCGCTGCCGCGATCGCCACGAAGCCCTTGGGGCCGAGCGCGACGCACCGCGACGGCAAGACCTTGTCGAGGCCGCTGAACACTCCGATCATCCGCGTCGTCGTGCCCGACACCGCGAGCCAGTGACCGTCGGTCGACAACGCGATCCGGTCGATCGACGCCGCCAGCGTCATCCGACGGATCTGCTGTGGTGGGTCGTAGCGCCGGAGCTCCAGCTCGAGCTCGCCGGGTCTGTCCGCCCGGCGCGCGAACGCGAACAGCTTCCCGTCACCCGACACCGCGACGTGCTCGACCCCCACGGCGTCGGTCCGCACCTCGTGCCCCGTTCGCAGATCGATGTGATGGAGGCCGAGCGGAGTCGCCACGATCGCGCGGCCGCTGCCGGCGTGGACCCCCATCGCGGTGATCGATGGCGGCCTGCGCTGCGCGAGGAGCTGCACGTCGATCGCCGTCGTCGCACGTCGCTGCGAACGCGCGAGCGACACCTCGCGACGGCCCGCTGGCGTCTGCATCTGCCGGGTCCGGATCACCGAAGCGACGTGCCAGCGGGCCACGCGCGCGACACCCGCATCGGGGTCGTCGACGAGCTCGCGCAGCCGCTCGCCGTGGCGCGCGATGTGGGCAGCGAAGCTGGCCCCCGTGCCGACCTTCCTCGCATCCGCCACCAGGAGGATCGGCGAGCCATCGTACGCCGACCAGACCTGCGCGGCTATGAGGAGCGGGCGCAACAGCTCGGGTGCGTCGAGCACGCCGCCGGCTTCGATCGCGACCTCGATCGCCGAGAGGTCGCCGCCCAGGAAGACCCAGGCCAGTCCACGCACGAGTGCGGGGCTGGTGTCGCCCGCTGCGCGTCGCGCGATCGCGGTGGCGGCGAGGTGTGCGGCCTCGCCGGCCAGCGCGGGCAGGATGTCGACGAGCGGCTCGACCCACGCGGTGGGCGAGGCGAGCAGGCGCTCCACGGCGCTGCGCTGCGCCGCGCTACCGGGCTCGGCAGCGCGCGCGAGACTCGCGAGCTCGGTCAAGGCGTTCGACATGTCAGTCGCACATCGACCGGCGGTGACCTTGCGGACACACGCCATCAACCGACGTCGCGGAGTCATGGTGAGCCTCCCATGCGGAGACGCCGTAACATCGACGACACCGCTCGCAGTAGAACGGCACCCACGCGGGCTCGATTCTCCAGAGCGCGTCGGCGTCACCCGCCGTCACCGAAGCGATGACGCGCTCGGCGACGGCTCCGGTCAGGCGCCACTCGGTAGCTCCGGTCAACGAGAAGCCGGTGAGCACCAACGCGAACCGATCGGGGAGGTTCGGGACCGGCTGGAGCCGCAACGTGGCGGCGACGGTCCCTGCGACGCCGCACGTGAACTGCGCCTCGTGGATCTGGGGGTGGCGACCGACCTCCTGGTGCCGAACCTCTGGGCGCCGCACCGCCGGCTGGGCGATCGCCTGGTGCCGAAACGCCAGATGCGCATCGATGTTGTCGCGCAACGTCTCCGCCGCCTCGACAATCCGCACCATCCGCTGACGTTCACGCTCGAGATCCGCGTCGCCCAGGCCGACCATCGTCGGGCCCGTGAAGGTGAACGTGCGGGTCACGGTCCCATCGGTCGCCTCCAGTCGGAGGACGTCGCGTCCCGTGCCGGGCTCGCGCTCGGTCGCCGTCACGGTCCAGAGCGCGCCGGCGGGCGACGTCTCGAGCGCGATCAACAGGAGCGCTTCATCCACCAACCACGAGCTGCGAACATCGACCATGAGCTAGCTTGCCCAAGCTGGCCCCGACATTCAAAGCCCACCGACCCACGCTCCGCCGAAGGCCGTGCTCGCCCTCTCGATCGGGACCGCCAAGACCTTCCTCGCTCGACGAGCGGTTCAACGCCTACTGCGCGAAGTAGCACCCGCGAGCTCTCGAACGTCGTCATCGGGTGGTGCGCGAGCCGGTACGATCGGCGGAACGGGCGATGCGAGTCCGAGGAGGTCGAGGAGGTTTGCGGTGATCTCGGGGTGGGTGAGAAACGCGAGCGCACGCGATCGTGCCGATCGGGGTCGCGTTCCGACGCCGGGACTGGGAAGCCGGCGGTACCCAGTTCTCCGCCTGGCACACCGAAAGCATTCCCCTGGTGCCGGCGCTCTTGAAGTCCGTTGGCAAGCCGAAGAAGGACAGCGGCGTGTCGTATCTCGTCGCCGGCATGAAGCAAGAGTACGAGCTCGCGAAGAAGAAGTGAGCGCGCCGGTCGTCGACCTCACCGGCCTCGATGCGATTCTCGAGTTCTTTGGCCCGCGCCGCGCACTCACCAGCTGCGTGGCTTGCCGAACCGGAGCACCACGAGCTTGTCGTTGGCGTAGGTGCAGGCGATCACCCGATCCGTGGTCGGGTTCCAGCTGTCGCCGGTATCGTGGGCGGTCGCCGGCTGACCCAGCCGCTTGATCACCTCCTTGCGATAGAGCGCGAGATCGGGCGCCTTCTCGTGAGCTCGGCGCGCAGCTCTCCTGCGATCTGCATCCACCGCGAACCGCGCTCGTTCGACTGGTCGACGCCGAGCTCGGCCCACGCGAGCGCGTTGTGCTCCGCCTCGAGGAACTGGGCCTCGAGCTCGGTGTCGGTGAGCTCGGAGAGTGAGCGCGCCATCAGATCGTCGAGCCGCAGAACACTTCGGCCGCGTCGAACTTGCCGGCGATCAGGTCGTCCTCGGTGATGAACCAGTAGATCGAGACCACCTCGACGAAGTCGTAGGCCGTGAAGTTGTTGTAGTCCATCCGGAGCAGCACGAGCTCGTCGGCCTTCTGCGCGCCTTCCATCATCCGCTCGTAGCCGAACATGCCGTGCTGCGCGTGCCCGAACTCCTCGAGCCACCGCTCGTAGATCTGGCAGTAGATCTCGTGCGCGTCGTGCGCGAGCTCGACCAGCGTCTTGCCCTTGCCCCGTCTGCCGGTGCGCGAGTTCCACGCGGTGCCGCTGCGGTTCTTCGACGACACCAGCTCCGTCCATGGCGGCGGCAACACCATGTCGGCCGTGACGTCGAAGCCACCCCACCTCGGAGGCTTCGCCCCTTTCCTGCGACCTCGCTGTCCGACGGGCAGGGGGACCCGCACGATCGCGTCGTGCTCGCCGTAGATGACCTTGCCGCCGTCGTAGTTCTGGGCGACGAAGAAGGCGAGCACGCCGGACTTCGGCAACAGACCGTCGACGTCGCGCCGGGAGATCGAATCGAGATCGATCTGCGCGATGAAGTCCATCGGCGCTTCGCCCTCGAAGCCGGGACCGACCGGCCACGCCGTGCCCTCGGGTAGATCGGGTTCGCCGGCAAGGCGCGATGCGCCGAGCTTGTTGTCGGCGGCCTTGCCCTTGCGCGGCGTGAAGTGGATGTGTGGCCGCACCAGCGAGAGGATCTTCTTCGCGTGCTTGGCGAGTGGCTTGCTCTGGCGGATCTCGGCGATGGCGCGGTCGGTCGCGGTGGTCATCGGGGAACCTCGATCGCGCGCGGATGATACGAGACTTTTCGTGGTTAGAACGCCCCGCCGATCGCAACACCGGTGGTGTCGCGGGCGAGCATCGGCATGATCTGCACCGTCGTGCGGCGGTTGTAGCGCCGGACCTCGCGGCGCGCGGAGAGCACGTCGTAGACCCACGAGCCTGCCCAGGTCGCGAGACCGAGTCCGATCGCGACACGGCCGACCGTGCGGTCGCTCGCGAAGCATCCGTCGGCTACCTGCTCGCCGCGCGCGCAGCGATCGGCGTCGTCGAGATACTGCAGGCCGATCACCGCGGACATCAGGCCACCGAGCCGCATCAACATGCCGTAGGTCCCGACGCGACCGGAGTACCAGTGGCCGATCGCCGGCAACACCAGCCCGGTGAGGCCACCGATCGGCGCGTACATCGGATTGTCGGTGTCTGGCTCATAGGTCAGGTACGTCAGCACGAACGGCGTCGCGATCCCGGCGAGGGTCAGCACGGTCGCCGTCGACTCGTGTTTCGGTGGTCGGACGTGAACCACCATCGGCTTGTCGATCGGTTCGGTCGCGCCTGGCGGCTCGGCCCACGCGGTGGTCCCGGCGAACACGAAAAGCAGTGCGACTCTCCACATCAGGCGCGTTCCCCTACGCAAGACACGTGCCGCGTCGAATTTGACTGACTTGCGCCGCGGTCCGGACCCCGACCGCGACGCAGGTGTCGCGACTTCGCGTGCGACTCGCCTTCACGCCGCGGCTCTCGCGCGACGCCATTTGGTGCGCGTGTACGCGACCCGGCTCGTCGATCGGCTGGACGATCTCGATCGGCCGGTAGCCGCGCGCGACGAGCATCGCGAACGTCTCGACGCCCGCGAACGGGCTGACCTCGGGCATCGTGTCGGCGCCACGCTCCGTGAAGAACGCCTCGATCGTCGCGAGATCCGCTTCGGCGGGGACGCCCTGCATGCCGAGCCCGAACGTCTGGGTCAGCGGCCAGTCGACTCCGTTGAACACGGCGATCGTCCCGCCGAGCTCGCGCGCCACGGGGCGGATCGGTGAGTCCGAAGGACGGGCCGCGACGAACGACACGCCGACCATGCCTTCGGTGCGTTCCAGACGCCGTGCGAGCGAGAGGTCGACAAGCATGCGCGACGATCGCACGTCATGCGCTTGCGAACGTATCGCGATCAGCGTCGGGGTACGATTCAGATCGGAACGGCGGAGCGCACGATGACACGATCCCCGAATCGACCTGTCGAACGCGACTGTCCCTCGAGACTCGACGAGCGAACCTGCGACGGGTGTCGCTACCAACGTGCCGACCCACGGGCTCGTCGACTCGACTTCACGGATAGGACGATCGATATGGGGTTTCGGTCCGGGGGAGCCTGGCCGTTGTAGAGCGGCCCGAAGGGGCAACGTGCATTGCGGTGCAAGGACTGTCGGCGGGCACACCGAATGGAGGAAAGGGACGAGCGAAGTCCGAAGAGTCCGTGACCAGGCGTGACGGCGTGGCGGGGATTCAGCATCCTCGATGCGCGCCTGGTCGGCAACGGGCGTCGCTCGACCGACGAGCGCTAGGGTCGCGCGTCCTGTTAACCCGGCTTGCCGTCGATGCGTCGCGAGACCAGGATCGGGACGAACACCACGAGGTAGAGCGCGAACGCCGCGGTCCACAGTGTGCCCGCCACGAAGACCGTCGCGCGATATCGCTCCATGCCGAGCACCGGCGCGCTCACGCGGACCACGGCCGCGACCGTCAACAACACGAACGCGACGATGATCGGTCGCGACGTGGCGAGGATGCGACCCGAATGGCCGAGCGAGACTCGAACCATCATCCCGAGCGTCAGCGAGCCGATCGCCCCCACGGTGAGCGCGTGACTTGCGATCTGGGGCGAGACCGCGCCCGTGAATGCGGCGACCGCCCGCAGCACGAGCCCGATCGAGACCCACAGGTAGCCCGCGTGCAGGATCCACAAGAGCGGCGTGCGCAGCGTGTGCCGTGCGCCCCAGTGCCAGCTCCGCGCGAACGCGATCACGCCCACGACCGCCGACCACGCGGCGGTGACGGCGAGCTCCGGCACGACGACGTCGAGGACCACGAGCCCGGCCATCGCGCCGAGCACGAGCCGGTCGAGCACCGGCGACGACCTGATCGCCTGCACGCCGGTGGCATTGCGCGTGAACATCGGGAAGGTCCTGCCCGCGATCACGAGGATCACGAGCACGACGATGTCGATCCCGAGCAGGCACCCGCGCCGCCGCCAGCCGGGGAGCACACCGAGGACGTCGAGGTGAACGACGAGGTTCGCCAGGAACAGCGCGCCCAGGATCGCCAACATCACGAGGTTCCGCGTGTTCCTCGTCGCGATCAGCGGGCGCGCGATCACGACCATCAGGGCCGGCAAGAACGCCAGGTCCGTCGCCGCGGTGAGCCATGGCGGCAGTAACTGGCCCGTCACCGCGACCCTGCCGGCGACCCACACCCCGGCGAGCGCGAGCAGCGGTAGCCCCACGAGGGTCTCGCGCCCGGTCCAGTTGCCGACCGCCGTGAGCAGGAACCCGGCGATCACGGCGACCGCGAAGCCGAACACCATCTCGTGCGCGTGCCAGTAGATGGGATCGAGGTAGCGACCGGGGAGCAGCTTGCCGTCGAGCACCAGCAGCCAGCTGGGGATCCCGAGCGTCGCGAACAGCGCCGCGAGCAGGAAGAACGGGCGAAACCCTTTCGCCACGAATGCCCATGGCCGGGTCGTGGCCGCGACGGTCTCGCCGTACATCGGCAACCGATCTGCCATGTGTTCATCGTACTCCGCGCCGAGCTGGTGGCTCGCGCGCAACGCGACGTGCGCGCATTTGGCGCACCGGCCCGATCCTTGTTCTCGGTCGGACACCGACGCAGGGCATGGATGACGGCGCTCGGTTACACGGCGGATGGGCGGTGCGCGGGAACTCCTGCATCAGCTCGGTTCGTCGATCGCGAAGCGCAGGTTGCTTCCGAGGACCAAGTGACCGCCACGCCGCTACGCGAAACTGTTGCGTAGATCGCGACGCAGATTCGTGGCGCTCGAACGATCGCCGTCACCACCGCGAAGCAGCTCGCCACGTGGATCGCGAAGACGAAGTGGCTCGCGAACACCGGGAAGCCGCTGACCATCGAGGCCGTCAAGCTGGCGAGCCTCGACGCGTGGAAAGGCCCCGACCACGCCGCGAACGAGCCGATCTTCACGATGCCGCAGCACTGGATCGACGACGCGAGGCTCGCCGCAAACGCGACCGGCGTCGCGGCCGCGATCGCGGTTGGCGAGAAGACCTACGACGTCGTGTTCGAGCGGGCGCGCAGAGCCCTACCGTTCGACGACGATGGCGACATCTCGGATCCGCCGAACGCGGCCGTCGTGAGCGCCGCGGCCACCGCTCAGGCGGCGGCGATGTGGCTCGCGCTGGGATGGAAGCTACCCGCGGATCTGCACACGCTGCTCGCGTGGTACGGCGACGGCCGCTGGCCGTGCGGCTTCGCGAGCGCGCCGAAGCGTGGGGGCACACCTCTCGCGATCGTCTGAGCGAGCTACAGCCAGCGAAGGGCGCGCGTCACGCATCGCGCAACGACCACGGAAGCGCGCGTCGACGAGGAGTACTGCAACGACCCCGCGTTCAACCCCTGGAATGGCGTGGTCGAACACCCGCCGATCGGTCACATGACCCGCGCGCCGCCCGGTCTACCAGTCAAGCGCGGCGGTTCGCGGACACGCGCCCGAGCCACGCGCGAACCGATCACCGATACGGCGCGGCCGCTACGTCCTCGGCTGCTCCCACGCACTCGCGCAGCTCGTCGTCTGGGATGTCACCACACGCCGAGCGATCGCCGGAGCGTGGACCAAGGCGACGGCGGACGCCGGCTGCTTTCTCGCAGACCGCGTGTGCGGCTGGTACGACGAGGGGGCGTATCTCTTCAGTGCGCCGACCGCCGGCGGCAAGCCGGTCGAGATGACCACGAAGGGTCGCGGCGAGATCGCGTCGTGCGGCGACGATCGTCACGTCGCGTGGGCGGGCATCGGCGGTGTCGAGGTGTGGGACGCGATCGCGGGCAAGCGCGTGGCGCAGGTGAAGGTGAAGTGGAACCTCGAGGTCTGGGAGAGATTGATGATCGCGGCATCGGCCCGATGGATCGCCGTGGGTTGCGCGGGCGAGATCGCGATCATCGCCGTCGAATGATCACTTCTCGACGACCCACGATCCGACGGGCTTCCACGTCTTGTCGAAGTGGAGCAGGACGGTAAAGGAGATGCCTTCGGTGCTGTATTTGCCCTGCACGAAGGTGATCGAGTCGGCGGTGAACGCGGCGGTGATCTCGACGTCCTTGGCGGTCGCGGTCCTGGCGTAGCTCAGCTTCGACTTGTCGATCTCGAACGACGTGCCCGCGAGCGGCGCATGTCGAACCGAGACCTGCGGGCGCGCGTGGAGGTACTTCGGCAACGCGGCGCGGAGTGCGGCCTCGACGGCATCCGCCTTCGCGGCGTCGCGCTTGGTGCCGAGCGCCTTGAGGATGTCGGGAAGCTCGAGCGCGGTCGACGACAGAGGGAGGTTGCCGTGGCACGGATCGAGGTCACCTCCGCTGGTGAACAGGATCGCGACCTCACCGTCGGCGTACGACGAGGCGCACGGCGGCGTCGCGGGTCGATCGAACAGGAACTGGGCCTGGGCGGGTCCCTTGAAGGTGGCGAGCACCGTGAACGTTTGCTTGAGCGCGTCGCCGGTCTTCACCGGCTTGCCGGCGCGTGCGAGAAAGACCCGCTTCTCCGTCTTCGCGTGCTCGGCGAAGCTGCGGTTGACGCAGCTGCACGCATCGGCGACGTCGGCGGAAAGGAGCAGCGCCCCGAAGACGAGGAACGAGAGAAGACCGCGCATTCCCGAGTATGCGTGTCGATGTCCGTTGGGCGAGGACGTTCAAGTTGGGTTTTGCGCCGGAGTCTGGCGTGACCACGAGCCAGAACGTGTGAACGCGGTGCCGAGGAGCGAGTCACGGACGTAAGCGTGCTCACGTTTTCCTGGTTAAAAACGAACGCCCCCACCACCGACGGGCTTGCCGTCGGCGTCGTTACGGTTGGCCGTCCGTCGGTGATCGCCACGTCGTTGCAGCTTCGGCCTGGACCTGCGCGAGCACGTCGCGGGCCGCACCGTCGTCGACGTCCTCGACCGCCTCGTTCGCGAGCCGGCGTGCAACACGACGCATGGTCCGATCGAGGATCGCGACCACGTCGGCATTGGTCGGCACGGGGTGCATCACGAACCTGAGGTCGTCGCCATCGAGGACGAACACGCCGTCGGGGACGACGAGGTGGAAAATGCACGTTGAGGACCAGACCGCCGAACCGCTGCACGAACGTCACCGATCAGCGGCTCGCGGATCCCGCGAGCGCGAGCGATGCGACGTTGCCACGCGCCGATCGCACGGACGACGAGCCCGCCGACCCAGCTCGCCCACGCGCCGGAACGTCACGTCCACGCGCCGCACTAGGTGCTGCTCCTTGATCGGGTCGTGCCGATGACGTCGGCGTGACCGGTGAGCGATCTCGCCAAACACCAACTTGCCGGCCTCGCCGCACTCGACTCGATGATCGAGATCGCGATGCGCGCCCTGGTCGAGTCGTACCCCGAGTTCGGTCGCGAGATCCGAGCCACCGATGACGCCGAGGTCCGCTCGGCGGCGGTACTCATCGACTTCTTCGCTCGGACCCTCGAAGCGATCGGGCGCCACCGCAGGCTCATCGCGCGCGAGTTGCCCAAAGAAGATCAGAACTGGCCGTTCTGATCGGTCAGCCCAGCGACCGAACGCGGATCGTGTTCGCGCCGGCCGCTTGATCTCCATCAGTCAGGCCGCCGCGAAATCCATCAACAGGCATGCCGAGTAACACTACACTCACCCCTCGTTCGTCCGTCGCAAGGCATCGCTACCGACCTGCATGGCGGCTTTGATCGGATGGGATTCGCACCCATGAGATGACAATTCCGTATTTGTCGAAGTATCCGCACCTTCCTTCCTTACGGACCAGCCTGTCCTGGTCGCACCGACCGGCCTATCCTCTCACCGTGACGTCGGTCTGATTCGACTTCGCGGTCGAGGGCCAGGTTTGTTACGCTCGTCAGATGTTCATGAAAGAAGCTTTGCTTGCAGTGTTGTTGGTTGGGTGTGGCGGTGGCGATGACGGTCCGCCGACCGGACCCGTGACGATCGGATCCGAGGGCGGCAAGCTGGGGAGCGTCGACCGTGTTCTCGAGCTCGTCATCCCAGCGGGTGCGGTCGCCGAGGACACCGTCTTCGAGATCACGCTGTCGTCGGCCCCGGCAGAGGTTCCGGCGGCGGAAGTGGTCGGCAATGTCTACGACCTCCAACCGGAGGGCACCACGTTCGCCGTGCCCGCACGCCTGACGTGGACCTACGCGACGACTCCGGCGAACGCGACCGGCGCGATGGGACAGAAGGTCTTGTTCGAGTCATCGGTGAGCGAGGCCGGCGTGATCGAGACGGCGGCGCGAACCGAGACCGACGTTCGCCTCGACGGTTCTCTTGTCGTGACGAACGAGATCGCCCATCTCAGCAGCCACCTCGTGACCGGAATCGCCGTCAACAATGGCGTGTTGCACGAGTTTCCGATCGGTTTCGCCACGGCCGAGCTTCGGGGCGGCGAGCACTTTGTCGACACCCCATGGAGCGCCGGATCCGTGACCTTTAGCTCGAACCTGGTGGCGACACAACAGCTCGAAGCGGAGCCTCGAGGAGCCGGCCCTGTGGTTCCCCTCAACGACCCGAGCGATTGGAACAACCCGTTGCTGTTCTTCGACCTCGGGTACAAGGGCGAGTTCACGCTCGACGAAACGATCGATGTTCCGGCGACGATGCCTCGGTGGCAATGCACGGATGTCGGGTCGGGCAAGGTCAAGCTGGCGTACGCGGCGGCGGTCACGAACGAGGGTTTTGCGACGACGCTGGTCGGAGTGGTTCTGTTCGAGGAGGAAGTGACGTGCGTGATCCGCGAGGAGAAGCCGGAGTATCTCGCGGAGCGCGCCACGCTCACCGAGGCACGCGTCGAGACCGCCCTCGTACCGACCACCGTGATGAAGGACCTCGCGACCGTACAGGGCTCGTTCGGCTACTTCATCCACATCGATCCCGGTCAGACGGTCGAGGCGTGCGTGTCCACGACGGGCTCTGCCGCCGTGAACTACTTCCCACACTTCCCGCCCGGCTTCGTGTTCGTCGACACCACCCCCGGATGCACGAACATCACGAGTGCCGACCCGGAGCTACCGAACGATGTGCTGGTGGTCGTCACCGGCTCCGGCACGATCACCGTCACGACGCGCGTGATCCCTTAGTTAGTTAGTTAGTTGGTTAGTTAGTTAGTTAGTAGTTAGGAGCCGTGCAGAAACAACCTGACCACAGGAGGTGAGTGGCGGCTGGTGATGGACTTGGAGCGGGCCGCGTGATCTACGGTGGGTGTGACGACCGAAGACGTGGTTCGCAAGAAGTACGAAGCGCTCTCGCCGTTGATGGACGAGCGGATGCGTCGATGCTGGGCAGGAATGATCGCGGTGGCGCTGCTCGTGTCGATCGTGATGGGCACGCTGCTGACCCGCTCGGTGCTCGCGCTGACCAGCACCGTCAAGCGGTTCGCCGACAAGGACTTCTCCGCGCGGACCGCGGTCTTGCCGCGCGACGAGATCGGCCAGCTCGCGGCGAGCTTCAACACGATGGCCGCGACGATCCAGGAGCACAGCGAGCACCTCGAGGTGCTGGTCGAGCAGCGCACCAAGGAGCTCGTCGCCGAGAAGCAGACCTCCGAGCGCCTGCTGCTCAACGTGCTGCCCGCGCCGATCGCCGATGCGCTCGTCGACCACGCCGAGCGCATGGAAGGCGAGGCGCACGCGGCGCGTTCGGCCGCGGCGGCACTTTGTTGTCGAACATTGTCGAGGTGGCGCGATGCGAGTGTGGCGCACTCGGCGACGCGGATTCACGACCGAGCGCCCGTCGTCGTGAGTGCGTCACGTCACGCGGAGCGCGAGCGCAGGTAGTGCGTCGGCGGCACGCCGAACCGGCGCTTGAACTCGCGCGTGAAGTGCGCGGCGCTCTCGAAGCCGACGTTGGTTGCGACCTCGCTCGCACGCGCGCCGCTCTCGATCAACAGCGAGCGCGCGCGCTCGAGTCGCACCTCGCGCACGAAGCGCATCGGGCTGATTCGCGCGACCGACGAGAAGCGGTGCGCGTAGTGTGACGGGCTCATGCCCGCACGCTTCGCGAGGCTCTCGACGGTGAGCTTGCTGGCGTGTTGCTCCTGGATGAAGCGCATCGATTCGAGGATGCGCAGCGCATCGGGCGTGCGGGCGACCGCACCGCGCACCGCGGCGGCCGAGTCGGATCGCAGCAGCCGGAACAAGATCTCGTCGATGACGAGCGGCGCGAGCAGCTTGCGATCGAGCGGATCGGCGAGCGTTCGAACCAGGCGCTCGAGCGCGTTCGAGATGTTCGCGTCCGCCGGCATCACGAACGCCGGAACTGTCTCCGCGGTTGTCGAGCCGCCGGCATCCGCGAGTGCGAGCAGCGCACGGGCGACGCGCTCGGGCGCGAAGCACAGGCTCATTCCGAGGTACGGCCGGCGCTCGCTCGCGGCGGTCGCGATCGCCACGTTCTCGGTCTCGCGCGTGATCACCAGCAGGCGCTCGGGGTCGACGAGGATCCCGTCGTGCTGGCCGATCTGCAGCTGCTTGTGCCCTTGGAGCACCACTCCGAGCGTGACGCCGAACGTCGCCGCCTTCCGGATCGTGGAAGGCTGCGAGAACCGGTAAAAACACAGATCCGGGCCGGTCGTCGTGGTGTGGCCGTCGACCGTCGCGATCTCCGACAGCACGAGATCGCGCACCCGATCGAGCGGGCCGCCAACGTCGGTAACGAACGGCTGTCGGAGCGGTATGATCACGGCTGTCGGCGAACCCAGTCTACTGCACGCGCGCCGATCCGGCCGGTCACGGCAGGAACAGACAAGACGATCGCAGTGCCGGTCATGACGCCGGTACGATCGCAGCCGCGGGCAAGGGTCTCGCAGCGCTCGCGAAGGCGCCGCGCCGCGGTCGGCCGCAACCATACGACATGTCCTTTCAAGACCAGATCATCCTCGTCACGGGTGGCAGCACAGGGATCGGCGCTGCCACCGCCAACCTCTTCGCGCGCGCCGGCGCGACCGTCGTCATCACCGGCCGCAACGAAGCAACACTCCGCACGACAGCCGCCCTCGACGCGAAGCACCTCCTACCCGTCGTCGCCGATGTCTCGAAATCGGCCGACGCCGCACGGGTGATCGAGACCATCAGGGCGAAGTACGGTCGTCTCGACGTGCTCGTCAACAACGCGGGCGTCTTCGAGATCTCACCGATCTCCGACGCCAGCGCCGAGCACTACCGCCGCACGTTCGACATCAACGTCGGCGGGCTGATCGAGACCACCCGTCTCGCGCTGCCGCTGCTCCGCCAGTCCAAGGGTGCGATCGTCAACGTCGCCTCGGTCGTCGCCGATCAACCGTTCGCGAACATGTCGGTCTACAGCGCCTCGAAGGCCGCCGTCCTCGCGCTCACCCGCGCCTGGGCACAGGAGCTCGCTGCCGATGGCATCCGCGTCAACGCGGTCAGTCCCGGTCCGATCGAGACGCCGATCTTCGACGCCAAGAAGCTCGGCGTCACCGACGCCCAGCTGTCCGGAATGGGCGAGAGCATCCTCGGCCTCGTCCCCGCGAAGCGCTTCGGCAAGCCCGAGGAGGTCGCGAACGTGATCGCGTTCCTCGCCGCGCGGACCACCACGTTCGTGCACGGCGCGCAGTACCACGTCGGTGGTGGCATCGAGGCTTGACCGCATGAGCCTTGGCCTGCTGGAAACCGACGTCACGTGTTCCGCATGACGCGCCCGGGCCTAACTTCACCTAAGTTGATTCAATTTAGCTTGCACGTAGGGGAACGACACGGTCGTGCAGACCGGAATCGGCTCACCGTTCACGGTGAACGGCGAGCATCGCCACGCCCGAATGCCAGCGAGGAGTTTTTGGTCGTAGCTCGCGAAGCCGGTGGATACGAGCGGCACCACCATGTCGACGACACCCGCCTCGTCCATGCACCCAGCGCGAGCGCGTCGAGTGATCGCCGATCGCGTACTGACGCGGCGCCTCGCGGTGGCCACAAGTCGCGTTCGCGTTGCCCGTCACGCCATGCACGATGCCGCGCTGGCGGTGAGCGACCCTTCACAACCTTCGGCGAACAGCTGGCGGACGGCCATCACGCGTAGCCACGGGTCTACCGCTTTGTTTCGAGGTTCCGAACCTGGGCTTCGAGCTCCGCGATCCGGCGATCGCGCGCCGCCAGGACCACGGTCACCTCCGCCGCATCGATCCGCTGTGGAATATGTTGCGGGCAATTCGCATCCCATGCCGCGACGCGAATGACGATCGCCCGTTCGGCGCGCGCGTCGTAGTCCGTCGGCGCGAGCCTGACGACCAGCGCGGGGTCCTCGACGACCGCCGCGGTTCCCCAGATCTTCACGCGGCGGCGGTTGGCGTAGTCGATGAGAAACACGTGTACTTGCGGATTGTCGTCGAGGTTGCCGAGCGAGATGAACTGCTGATTGCCGCGGAAGTCCGCGAACCCGAGCGTGGTCTGGTCCAGCACGCGCAGGAAGCCTTTGGGGCCGCCGCGGTGCTGGATGTACGGCTGACCTGCCGCGTTGGCGGTGGCGAGAAACAAGCTCGCCTGGTCAGCGATGAACGCGGCCAGATCCGCGGTGATCTCGGTCTGCCAACCACCGCCCTGCTCCATTCGCGCGTAGGCGCGACGCGATCCGTTGTGAGTTTGAATCGCCTTGACGGCCGCAGTAAACGCGACGTCGCTCGGATACAGGAGCGTGGATCGCGTCACAGGCCGAGCTCCGTGAGCCCGGGGTGATCGCTGGGCCTCGGCCCGAGCGGCCAGCGAAACATTCGACCGGTCTCCGGGATCGGAACGTCGTTAATGCTCGCCTCGCGCCGCCGCATCAGGCCGGTAGCGTCGAACTCCCACTGCTCGTTGCCATGCGCGCGCTTCCATGCGCCTTCGGTGTCTCTGCGCTCGTAGGCAAACCGAACGGAGATCCGATTCGCGACCGCGACCCAGACCTCCTTGATCAGGCGGTAGTCGAGCTCGTGCTGCCACTTGCGGAGGAGAAACGCTTCGATGGCATCCTGTCCTTGGAAGAATTCGGATCTGTTCCGCCACGTGCTGTTGACCGTGTAGGCCAGCGCCACGCGGGACGGATCACGGGAGTTCCATGCGTCTTCCGCGAGTCGGGCTTTGCGCTCCGCGGCCGCGGCGGTGAATGGTGGAATCGGGGGGCGCTGCATCGCGTGGCCTCCTCTCGGGTCAGGGAAGATTCGAATCCGAGCCGACGAGCGGCTCGGTTGGGGCGGTTTACTTCGCGCGGTGAGTGATGACCGGGAAATCGATCTCGGTCTTGGCGACTTCGTTGACGTAGTTGGTCAGCGTGTTGAGCGCGACGTGAAGCACGATCTCGATCACCTGCGCTTCGGTGAAGCCGGCCGCCTTGACCGCCTGTACGTCCTGGTCACTGACGTGGCCGCGCTCGCGCACGACCCTGGTCGCGAACCGCAGCGCCGCATCGGCCACAGGATCCGGCGATCCTCCTTCGCGGTTGGGCGGCGAGGACGTTCAAGTTGAGTTTTGCCCCGGGGGCTGACGTGACCACGAGCCAGAACGTGTGAACACGGCACCGAACGCGGCGCCGAGAGCAAGTCACGGCCGTAAGCGCGCTCACGTTTACTGGGTCCGACACGAACGCCCCCCATCACCGAACGGCTGGCGTCGGCGGTGTTACGAAGCCTCGTCCCAGGCGAGCTCGACCTGGGGCGGATCGCGCGCCGGCGCGAACGTCGCCGGCTCGTTCGGCAGGCCGAGCGCGGTGAGCAACGCCCGCGCAATCGTGGGATCGGCGACGATGGCGATCACACTGCGGCGTCCGCCGCACGGGCACTGCAGCACGTCGTCGGCGAACACGCGTCGCAACAGGTCGGCCCACGGCAGCCGACGCGCGCGCGACGAGTTTGAGCTCGATGATGCGGAGCCCGGGCAACTCGAGGTTGCCGCATCGTCGGCGTCGGTGGCGGGCACGAGCGCGCGGAGCTTCGCGCGGTGCTTGCTCGCGGGCCCGAACACGCCTGAGTAGCGGACCAGATGCCGGCGCGGCGGCGGGATGATGCCGACGAGCCTCCGCAGGAACGCGACCGGTTCGAGCACCAGGTGCGTGCGGCCGTCGGGCCACGGTCGCTTGAGCTTGTACGAGATGCGGCCGTCATCCATCCACGCCAATCGGTCCTGCGCGAACGCAGGACGCGCGCCGTATCGACACAGCCGCTCGTGCGCGTCGCGATCGTGATCGGCGATCACGACGCCGGCGTGCAGCGAGAAGCCCTCGCACCAGGCGCGCAGCCGCTCGGCGCCGCGCACGGTCGGCTTGCCGTCCGTCGGTGATCGCCACGTCGATGCAGCTTCGGCCTGGACCTGCGCGAGCACGTTGGGGGCCGCATCGTCATTGACGTCCTCGACCGCCTCGTTCGCGAGCCGGCGTGCAACACGACGCATGATCCGATCGAGGATCGCGAGCACGTCGGCATTGGTCGGCACCGGGTGCATCACGAACCGCAGGTCATCGCCATCCTCGACGAATACGCCGTCGGGGACGACGAGGTGGAAATGCACGTTGAGGTTGACCAGACCGCCGAACCGCTGCACGAACGTCACCGCGCCGGTCAGCGGTGCGCAGACGCCGCGGGCACGCGCGATGCGGCGTTGCCACGCGCCGATCGCGCGCACCGCGAGCTGGCCGACCCAGCTCGCCCACGCCGGATCGCGCGCCAGTCGAAGCCGCAGCAGCTTGGGCACCGTGAACACCCACTGTCGATATGGCGCACGCGGCAACACGCGATCGATGAGGTGCGCCGCCGTGTCGGCCATGCGACGCGCCGTGCACGACGGGCAGATCCCGCGTCGCTTGCAGCTGAACGCGACGACGATCTCGTCCCCACACGCCCCGCACCGCACCCGCGCGAATCCATGCGCGAGCTGTCCGCAACGAACGTACGCGGCGAGCTCGCGCTCGACGTAGCGCGGCAGGCCGCAGCCCTCGCCATCGGCATCGCGCAGCTCGGCGATCATCGTTTGCGCGTAGCGGGTGACCAGCTCGTGCAGCACCGTGCGCTCGGGTGCACGGCGCCGGTAGCCCACGAGAGGTTGTCCGGCCGCGCCGGACGTTCGTTCGTAGACACGTGCGGCGAGGTGCTCGTACAGACCGATCGATCGCGAGCCCATCCGCTCGTGGACCGTGATCTCTCCGCCTTCGATCGCGTCCCGCAGCGTGAGCGACACGCCAGGGACGACGCCTACGACCGTGTAGAGCCGAACGGATGATCGGCGGCACGCGGATAGAAACGTGAGCTCACCCTCTGACAGGTCGGCATCGGACATGAAGCGATCGACGGCCGGCTTTCCCGTCTCAGCATCTCGATCGAACGCGAACCAGGCGTCCTCGGCTGCGTCCGACAAAGCTTCGAGGTCCTCGGGCAGCGAGTCGATGTACTCCACGTGAGTGCCCCAGAACTCCTCGTGGGCTTCGTCGCGTGCGTCACCCGCAAACGACTCGATCCAATGATCCAGGCGCATCAGCGCCTCGGCCCGCTCATCGCGCGTGTAGGCCCCAAGCGCCCCACAGCACTTCTTGAACTTCTTGCCGCTGCCACAAGGGCAGGGTTCGTTGCGGCCGATCTTCACGTGAGCGGAACGCGTCCCGTCTTGCGACTAGTTGGCGACTAAACTGACCTTACTGATCTGCTAACAACGTGGAGGATGAGGGGACCGAACCCCAGACCCTCGGCTTGCAAAGCCTCTGCTCTGTGTCTGGTGCCTGGTGCGCCGCTACTTCCAGATCAGCGAATCCTGATCGGGACCTCGAAGACGAAGTTGATCCGCCCGCTGGTGGTAGGAACGTCTTCACGCTCAGGGCCGGCCATCGGGATCGTGGCCGAGAAGTCGACGCGGACCTGCAGGGCGATCGAGACGGGCCCCAGGGTGCGCCCCACCTGGACGAACAGGCCCGCCGCTGGCTTCTTCGTGAAGTGCTTGTCGGCAAAGGTCGAGTGCATGACGAGGACCCCTGCCTGGGCACCGGCGGCGAGCGCGAAGGCGGCGAAGCGGGCCGGTCGCCAGGTCGGGCCGACGAGGACGTGGTTCACGTGCGGTCCGGAACCGTCTCGGATGTTGCTGGGCCCGAACGGATCGTCGATGTCGCCCAGCTCCAGCAGCGCCTCGCCGCGGATCGAGAGCTGGTCGGAGATCGTGACCTCCAGCGAGGGACCGAAGACCCAGGCGCTGCGATCGGTCCGCTGCAACCCGACCACCGTTCCGATCCGCCCCACCGGAGTTTCGGCGTGGGCCGGCAGGCTCACCCCTACGAACAGCAGCGCTAGAAACTTCGACATGCGACTCCTGTGCCGAACGTATCGTATCGCGGTCTCGCCATCGCGGGGGTCAGGTGGCCTCGTCGACGGCTCGCGTCGGTACCGGCGGCGGCGCGTCGTAGTCGGTCCACGGCGGGTTCGGCACCGCGCGGCTGCGGATCCGCACCGGCGTACCCTCGTCGCTGCGCGCATCGGCTTCCTGGTAGCCGGCGGGCACGTGCGGGATCGTCCACTCGAACAGCCGGCGGCCATCTCGCGGCGACACGTTGACGCAGCCGTGGCTGCGCTGCGTGCCGAAGCTGTCGTGCCAGTACGCGCCGTGGATCGCGTAGTCCTTGCGGAAGTCCATGTAGAACGGGACCTCGGGCAGGTCCCACGTGCCGAGCGCGATCGCGGGGCTCTTGACCCGCGTCATCGCGAGCTTCTTGCGGATCCGGTGCAGGCTCGGCGGCGTCGAGGTGCCCTTTCCCGTCGAGACCAGCGTCGCGTAGACCGGTGTATCGCCGTCGTAGGCGACGAGGGTCTGCTGGTCGAGATCGATGTCGATCCAGCGCTCGTCGGCGCGCACGCCACCGGGTCGCTTCGACGATGCCGCGATTCGCAGGTCGTCGAGCGCGACCCACTCGTCCGGACCGATCCGCGCGAAGCCGTGACGGCGCTCGAGGATCGGCACCTGGGCTCGCTGCGCGAGGTCGCGAACATGGCGACCGGTCCGCGTCGGATTCGCGCGGACCACTCCGAGTTGCGTACGCGGGACGACCCAGGCGAACGGCCATTGCGAGGTGCGGGTCAACTCGACGCCCTCGAACGTCGACGGTGGCCGGCCCATCAGATCGAGCATGGCGACGTAGCCCGCGACGGTCCTGAGAAACACGATGCCTCCCACGACGGTGATCGCGTCGATCGTGCCGCGGAGGAAGGTCGAGCGAGCGAGCTTGCCGGTGGGTTGTGCGTTGCGGATCGCGCTCGGCGTTTCGTACACGCGGGTGCCGTCCGCAACGACGTCGAGGTGGCGCTGCGCCAGCACGTAGTCGACGATGCGCTTTGGATCGACGTTCGGCGACGGCTCGGGTGAGAGGTCACTCGGAGCCAGATCCTTCGCACACACCCAGCCGCGCGGCTCGATCTCGAACCACGCACCACAGCGATCACTCGACGCGACGATGCGCTTCCAGGCGACGCGGGTTCCGGGCGCGAGCTTGCCGAAGCGCCGGCTCTCACCGACGACGCGGAGCACCTCCGCCGCGCCGTTCGTGCGCGCAGATCGGGTCGAAGCGGGCCAGGCAAGATCGGCCGTGGTGAGCTCGGTCCCCGATCTGGGACGAGGCTTGCGTGCCTGCGCCGGCGAGGAGGCCGCCAGCATCACGATCACGACGAGCAGCCCCCGCGCCATCGGTCCACGGTCCCACGCGCGTCACGGGAGCGGCAAGCCGAATGGGAGCGATCCTGGTTTCAGTCGCGCTGCGGTGCAGCGGCTCGTTTCCACGCGTCGCGCAGGCCGATCAGCCGTGCGTTGGGGGTGATCGTGTAGCCCTGCACGTCGACGTTCATCAGCACGACGTTGTCCTCGTGGAACAGCGGGACCACCGGGACGTCCTCGGCCACGATGCGTTGCACCTCGGCGTAGAGCAGCTTGCGCTTCGCGACGTCGAGCTCGCGGCGGCCGGCCTCGGTGAGGCGATCGACCTCGGGGTTGATGTAGCGCCACCGGTTGTAACCGTCCGGGTTCTGCTCGCTCGGGATCCACGACGAGTGGAAGTACGTGTAGTAGTAGTCGGGCTCCGTGATGTCGGCGGTCTGCATCGACGCCATCTGGTAGGTGCCCTTCTTGACGTCGGCGAAGAACGTCGCGAACTCGAACGAGCGCACCTCGACGTCGATGCCGACCTCGGCGAGCTGCGCCGCGAGCACGCGGGCGACCGAGACGCGAAACGCATCCGAGCTGGTCTTGTAGACCATCGAGAACCGCGGCCGCGGTCCATTGCCATCGGGGTCGGGGAACCCGGCCTCGTCGAGGAGCTGCTTCGCGCGGGCGAGGTCGTGCGTCCAGCTCCGCGCGTCCTTCGCGTACGCCCAGTGGGTCGCCGGCAAGAGACCGGTCGCGAGCTGCGCGCGGCCGCCGAACTTCGCGGCGATGATCGCCGGCCGATCGATCGCCATCGCGATCGCCTGGCGCACCCGCTTGTCCTCGAGCTTCGGATCGGTGTTGTTGAGCAGGAGGTAGGTCAGGAACACGCTCGGCCCCGACTGGATCTGGACGCGTGGGCGATCGCGAACTTCGTCGACGAGATCGAGGCGGACGGCGTTCTGGATCAGATCGGCCGAGCCTCCGACGAGCATGAGCAGCCGAGCCGAGCCATCGCGTACAAACTTGATCTCGACGTGTGCCATCTTCGGTTTGACGCCGAAGTAGTGCGGGTTCGCGTCGAGCATCACGTGCGACGTGGTGATCTCGCGGACCAGGTACGGACCGGCGCCGATCGTCTTGCCGCTCTCGGGCGGGCCGCCGTGAAACGACACGATGCTGAAATCGATGTCGGTCATGAACGTCGCGAGCGGGCTCTTCAGGTGGAAGCGGACGGAGCGCTCGCCGGTGATGTCGATCGCCGAGAACCGCTCGGCAAAGCCCTTGTGGAACAGGCTGTCGGAGTCGGGCGAGATCAGGGACCGGTAGGTACCGGCGACATCGACCGCGAGCACCGGCGAGCCATCGGAGAACTTCGCATCCGGGCGGACCCAGACGTCCCAGGTGAGATCGTCGACCCGCTCCACTCGTGACGCGAGCGCGAGATCCGGCTCGAGCGATGGTGAGTCGACGACGGTGAGCCCGGCGTTGACGAGCTTGTTGAGCTTGCCGTCGAGGCCGCTGATCGCGTAGCGCGGATCGGCCGTGGTCATCGACGCCTCGATCAGCATGACGATGGTGTCGTCGGCCGTGCGGCGCCGGTTCGGGTTGCACGCGAACGTGGCGAGCGCGACCAGCGTGATAGCGTGGATTCGTGACCTCATCGCGGGTGGGTGGTGCGCTGCTCGTGCTCCTCGCCGTCAGTATTGACGGGGGGCCCGCGCGCTCGCAAGCCGGTTCCGGGTCGGGATCCGAGACGGCACCTGATCCCTCGGACGACGATGACAACGGCAGTGGCGCGGGCAGCGGTAGCGCGCTCGTCGCACCGGCGGATCCGGCGACGCGCCTGAAGTGGCTGCGCGATCGGTTCGCCGCGGGGATCGCGGCGCGGCCCATGCTCGCGCGCGCGAAGATCGCGTACACGGTCGTCGACCTTGCGACGGGCAAGGAGCTGATCTCGCGCGACGCCGACAAGGGGCTCAACCTCGCGTCGAACGCCAAGGTGCTGACCGGCGTGGCCGCGCTGTCGGGGCTCGGCGGTGGGTTTCGCTGGCGGACCGCGGTGTACGCCGCCGTCCCCGACGAGACCGGCACCGTGGCCGGCGATCTCTACATCCGCGGTCGCGGCGATCCGGTGCTCACCGTCGAGGGGCTGCGCTCGCTCGCGCACGATGTCGCCGCGCGCGGGGTCCGCAACGTCGAGGGCCGGCTCGTGGTCGACGCCACGTACTTCGACAACGCCGTCGAGCCACCGCACTTCGACGAGCAACCGAAAGAGCGGGCCGCGTTTCGCGCGCCGGTCGCGAGCTTCGGCGTCGCACGTAGCGCGTACACCGTCGTCGTGATGGCCGAGCCCGGCGGTGCTGCCAAGGTCACGCTCGAGCCGCCGCTCGGCGACTACGTGAAGCTCACCAGGGACGAGGTCACGAGCGTCACCGCCGGCCGGACCCGGCTGCGCCTCGACACGAAGGTCAAGCGCGACCACCTCGAGCTCGAGATCACGGGGCAGATCCGCGCGGGCGAAGGCAGCTGGGATCTCAGGCGGCGCGTCGACGATCCGGCGCGCTATGCCGCCGAGGTGTTCAGGAAGGCGCTCGCCGAGCAAGGCGTCAAGATCCGGCAGCGCACCATCGCCTACGGCCCGGTCCCTCCGACGGCGAAGCTGGTCGCCGCGCACGACAGCCCGACGCTCGCCGATGTCCTGCGCTCGATGAACAAGCACTCGGACAACTACGTAGCCGAGGTGATGCTGAAGACGCTCGGCGCCGAGACCAAGGGCACGCCCGGTCCCGCGACGTGGGCCGACGGCCTCGCGGCGCTCCGCGTGCAGCTCGCCAAGCTCGGCCTCACCGGAGCCTTCCGCTCGGAGAATGGCTCGGGTCTCTATGCCTCGACGGAGGTCAGCACGAAGCAGCTGGTCGGGCTGCTCGTCGCCGCCCACAAGGACTACCGGATCGGTCCGGATCTGGTCGCCTCGCTCCCCGTCGGGGGGCTCGACGGGACGCTCGCTCGTCGCTGGAACGGCAAGCCCGCGCAGGGCCGCGTCCGCGCGAAGACCGGCACGCTCGACAAGGTCTCGACCCTCGCGGGGTTCATCGGCGTCGAAGGTGGACACCTGCTCGCGTTCGCGATCCTCGTCAACGACATCCCCGCGGGCCAGCGGGGCATCGTGCGTACGATGGCCGACGACATGGTCGACTCGCTCGCGGCGTATCTCGAGGCTCGTTAGCCTCCGTCGACGATCAGGTTCTGCGAGGCGTTGCTGCCCGTTATCGAGGGTGGTACGAACGCTGCAACAACAAGGAGCATCACATGGCCGAGCTAAAGGGCAGCAAGACCCACACAAACCTGAAGGAAGCTTTCGCAGGCGAGTCGCAAGCGAACCGCCGCTACCTCTACTTCGCCAAGCATGCCGACGTCGAGGGACAGCCCGATATCGCAGGCCTGTTTCGCGACACCGCCGAGGGCGAGACCGGTCACGCACACGGTCACCTCGACTACCTCAAGAAGGTCGGTGACCCGGTGACCGGCGATCCGATCGGCGACTCGGTGAAGAACCTCAAGTCCGCGATCACCGGCGAGACCTACGAGTACACGCAGATGTACCCGGGCTTCGCCAAGACCGCGCGCGAAGAAGGCTTCGAGGAGATCGCAGAGTGGTTCGAGACCCTGGCCCGTGCCGAGCGTTCTCACGCCGGTCGGTTCCAGAAGGGCCTCGACACGCTGAACACGAAGTAAGCTGATCGCACACGCGAGCATGCCGGGCGTTCCACATCGGGACGCCCGGTTTTTTTTGTGCGCCTTCTCCGCGCGAAGACGCGTACGATCGCCGGCACCGGTGCGTGGTAAACAGATCGCATGAGTCGATCGTCGCTGTGGCGCCCCATCACGCGAATGGACATCAAGGGCCCTGCCCTGTACGGGCCGATTCGCGACGATTTTCGCAATCGCGTGATCGCGCTCAAGCGACCGCGCCGCGTCCTGATCGGCGATGTCGTGGCGCTCGTGTTCGAGAATCGCCACACCCTGACGCTGCAGATCGAGGAGATCTTGCGCGCCGAGAGCATGACGAGCGAAGCGCAGATCGAGTCCGAGATCGCCGTCTACAACGAGCTGATGCCGACCGAGGACTCGCTCGCGGCGACGCTGTTCCTCGAGCTGCCAGCGGAGGCTGATGCCTACGTCGTGCTCAATCAGCTCGTGGGTCTCGACGAGCACGTCATGCTGCACATCGGACCGTACGCGATCCGCGCGGCGTTCGAGCCCGGGCGGTCGACCGCGGAACGGATCTCGGCGGTGCAGTACACGCGGTATCCGCTGACCCCCGAGGCACGCGCCGCGCTGATGACGCCCGGCACGCCGATCGCCATCGAGATCGATCACCCGAAGTATCGCCATCGCGTCGAGTGCTCCGAAGAGCTCCGCAAGTCACTCGCGGGCGACTATGCTTCGTAGCCTGTGGGTCGGGCTCGTGCTCGTCGGCTGCGGTGCCAGCGCACGCCAGCAGGCGATGCGCGAGGCGGAGTCGTTCGAGTGCAAGGATCGGATCGTGAGCTACATCGCCTCGCATCACATGGGCGGCGACGAGATCGGTGTGCAGATGGACTGCGCCGAGGCCGGGCCGCGCATCAAGCGCTGGCGGATGGACAAGGTCGGCAAGCGCCACGAGGACGCCAAGCCGCTGACCCCCGGCGAGTTCGACGGCGTGTGGCGCGAGATCGACGGCGCCGGCTGGCCGAACCTGCGCGACTGCGCCAACGGCACGAACGGCAAGCAGGATCCGGTCTACGTGTTCGACATCAAGGACGACCAGAACCAGGCATCGTTCCAGTGCCAGTCGCAATCGATGCCGTACCCGTACAACACGATCGTCGATCCGCTCGACGTGGCCGCCCAGAAGAATCGCGGCCAGCTCGGCGACGACGAGCCCGAGGATCTCAAGGCGCTCGAGAAGAAGCAGAAGCAGAAACCATGACCGGAGGCGAGAGAGGCCGTCCGGCCGAGCGAGCGCGAGAGGTTAAACAATGACCGGAGGCGAGAGAGGCCGTCCGGCCGAGCGAGCGCGAGAGGTTAAACAATGACCGGAGGCGAGAGAGGC